>Ga0066903_100001735_pt1 | contig 16369 bp, 15 predicted proteins | sample PanSoiMetaGPlot1_FD_67491 | JGI IMG/M metagenome (GOLD analysis project Ga0066903, IMG submission 67491) | Tropical forest soil microbial communities from Panama analyzed to predict greenhouse gas emissions - Panama Soil - Plot 1 (version 2) | ecosystem: Environmental > Terrestrial > Soil >... | reverse complement strand
CGGCCACGTGGGCCGGAACGTCGCGACGCGCGCGCTCGCTCTCGGCTTTGACGTGATAGCACACGACCCGGTGACACCGGCGAGCGTGCCCGACGGCGTCCGGCTGGTCAGCTTCGACCGGCTGCTCACCGACGCCGATATCGTGTCGGTGCACGCCAGGGCCACCGTCGCTAACCGCCACATGTTCTCCGCACCAGTTTTCGCCCGGATGAAGCCAGGTGCGACTTTCATCAATACCGCCCGCGAGTCGCTGGTGGATGAGGACGCCCTGGCCGCTGCGGTGCGATCAGGCGCCGTGGCGGGAGCGGCGCTGGACGTCGTGGAGTGGCCCGCAGACGGGGCGCGGCATCCACTGCTCGACCTCCCGCAGGTCTTTATCACCCCCCACATCGGCGGGGCTACGCACGAAACCCTGGACCGCGGCGCGCGCCAGGCCGCAGCCGCAGTCGCGGCCATCCTGACCGGGCAGCGCCCGACCGCTGTGGTCAACCCTGAGGTCTTCGATCGGGTCGGCGCGAGACAAGGCGGTGCCGCATGAGCTACCTGCTGGCGATCGACGCGGGCACCGGAAGCTGCCGGGCGCTGCTGTTCACCGAGAAGGGCGAACAGGTGGCCGCGAGTCTTCGGGAGTGGACGCACCGCGAGCCACCGGATGCGCCCGGCGGGCAGGACTTCGACGTCGCCGCCAACTGGCTATTGATCGCGGCTTGCGTCCGGGACGCGTTGCGCGCCGCGGGCGCCACGGGCGCCGATGTGGCCGCTGTCGCCGCGACCAGCATGCGCGAGGGCATCGTGCTCTACGACGAGGCGGGCCAGGAGATGTGGGCGTGCCCGAACGTCGACAGCAGGTCCGCGACCGAAGCGACGGAACTCATCGCGGAGGGCGCCGCCGACCGTATCTACGCGATCGGCGGAGACTGGGTGTCGATCACCACGCCGGCCCGGCTGCGCTGGCTCGCCAGGCACCAGCCGGAGATCCTGGCGAAAGCCCGCGGCATGGGCATGCTCAGCGACTGGATCGCGACAAGGCTGTCGGGCGTGCTCGCCACCGAGCCGTCCTGCGGCTCGAGCTCGGGCATGTTCTCTCTCGCCGACCGGACCTGGTCGGCTGAAATCGCCCGGATCAGCGGCATCGACCCGCTCGTGTTGCCCGCGGTCGCTGACCCGGGGACCGTCATCGGCGCGGTGACTCGCCGTGCCGCCGAGGAAACCGGGCTGCGCGAGGGCACCCCTGTTGTGGCCGGCGGTGCCGACACCCAGCTCGGACTCCTCGGCGCCGGTGCCCGGCCGAACGAGTACACGGTGGTCGCCGGGACGTTCTGGCAGAACACCATCCTGCTCGACCGGCCGCTCATCGACCCGGCGACCCGGTTGCGCACGCTCTGCCATGTCATCCCTGGCCAGTGGATGGCCGAGGGCATCGGCTTCTACTGCGGCATGAGCATGCGCTGGTTCCGCGATGCGTTCTGCCAGGCAGAGACGAGCCTGGCAAGGGAACGGGGCGTCGACCCGTACGCGGTGATGGAGGAGAGCGCGGCCCTCGTTCCGCCAGGATCCGGTGGCGTGCTCGCGATCATGTCGAATCTGATGAACGCGCGCCGGTGGGTGCACGCGGCGCCGTCGTTCCTCGGATTCGACCTGTCTGATCCGGCTGGATCGGGCCGCGGCGCGTGCATCCGTGCCCTCGAGGAAGCCGCGGCCTACGTGACCCGCGGGCACCGGGACATCATCAGCGAGCTGACGGGGATCTCGTTTACCGAGCTGGTCTTCACTGGCGGCGCGGCCAAGGGCTCGCTCTGGCCGCAGATCATCGCCGACGTGACCGGCGCCCTGGTCCACGTTCCCGTCGTGACGGAAAGCAGTGCACTGGGCGCCGCCATCTGTGCGGGCGTCGGCGCCGGCATCTACAGCGGTCTCATGGATCTGGAGCCCGACCTGCGAATTCGCTCAGCGACGTTCGAGCCGGGCGCGGCCGCGGCCGCGGCCTACGACGAGGCGTACGCGAACTGGCTGCGCGTCTACGGGCGGATGCTCGACCTGTGTGACGACGGCCTGCTCAGCCCGCTCTGGCGGGCAGCAGGCGCGGAGGCAGAACCAGCGCCAGCGAGCCTGGCACAACCCCGGAGGCACTGACTATGCCCGACAACGACGACCTCACCGACGGCGAGCGTTTCCAGACACAAGTGGCAGCGCGGCCGCACGTGAACCAGCTCAAGGGCGCTGGTGCCCTGGACTGGGGCATGCAGAGCAGGCTGGCGAGGATCTTCGATCCCGGCACCAACCGCACCGTCATGCTCGCCATCGACCACGGCTACTTCCAGGGGCCGACCACGGGACTGGAGCGGGTCGACCTGTCGATCGTGCCGCTGCTCGGATTCGCCGACGCGCTCATGACCACCCGGGGAATGGTGCGCTCAACGATCCCGGCAACCTCTGGCGTGCCGATAGTGCTCCGCGCCAGCGGCGGGCCCAGCATCCTCAAGGACCTGTCCGACGAGCAGATCGCTGTAGCCATGGAGGACGCAGTCCGGCTGAACGCCACGGCCGTTGCCGTCCAGGTCTTCATCGGGGGCGAGAACGAGACCCAGTCCGTGCATAACATGACCCGCCTCGTCGACGAGGGCCAGCAGGCCGGCATCCCGGTGCTCGCGGTTACCGCGGTGGGGCGCGAGCTGACCCGGGACGCGCGCTACCTGAGGCTTGCCGTCAGGATCTGCGCGGAACTCGGCGCGCATGTGGTCAAGACGTACTACTGCGCCGAAGACTTCGACACCGTCGCGGCTGGATGCCCCGTGCCGGTCGTGATGGCAGGCGGCAAGAAGCTGTCCGAACTGGACGCGCTCACGATGGCCTACAACGCCATCGAAGCGGGCGCGGCGGGCGTCGACATGGGCCGCAACATCTTCCAGAGCGACCAGCCGGTCGCGATGATTCGCGCTGTCCGCGCCGTAGTACATGACTCTGCCAAACCTGAGCACGCATACGAGGAGTTCGTGCAGCCGACGTTGCACGGCAACTGAGCGAGGATCACCGCTTCTGGCGGCGTTAGCGCGCTCGAGACAGCTCGCCAGCAATGGCGGTCAGGTTGGCGATATCAAGCCCAGCGCGGCCGAGGAAGAGGCCGTCGGGGCACTGACCCGGCGCGGCCACGCGTCTCAGCTCGCCGAACAGGCCCCGATCGGCAGAGCCCCCGTACAGTATGCGTACCGCGAGCCCGGCCTGGTCGGCGAAGATCCTGATAACCCCGGCGACATCGGCGATCCGGCGCGGCGATGCCGACTCTGCGGCACCGATCGCCCACTCCGGTTCGTAGGCCACTACCAGCTCCGATCCCGGCCGGACGTCGGATAGCCGCCGGGACAGCTGGTCCCGCACGGTGCCGACGGCGTCGTGAACACTGCCGAGCGTGGCCTCTCCAACGCACAGGACCGGGGTCAAACCGGCCGCCAGGCTCCTGGTTATCTTCGCTGCGACCTGGGCATCGGTCTCGCCGTGCAGACGGCGACGCTCGCTGTGACCGATCTCCGCATAAGTAACCCCCATCTCCGCTAGTGCGGCGGCGGTGATCTCTCCTGTCCAGGGCCCCGGCCCTTCGGAGGACACATCCTGCCCGCCCACCTCAACGCGCGTGCCTGCGAGCACCCGGAGCGCCACGCCAATCGCGAGATAAGACGGCAGCACGAAGAGCCGCAGGTTCGCGGGCACGGCCAGGTTGCTGATTCCTGTCAGCCATCGCTCGGTCTCGGCAAGCCCCAGATAGGCCTTCAGACTGACGCCGAGTATGACCTCGTTCAGCATGCCGGCGCGTCATCGAGCCGGTGCCCGCCGTCAGGATGCTCGGCGTACTCGAAAGCTTCCAGCATCGCGAGCTTCGCCGACGACGGTGAAGCCGTATCGAATCGGAGGGCGAGCCACTGCCGCACGATGGTCGCGGCCAGGTGCCCGCCGATGACGCGCGCGCCGAGCGCGAGCACCTGGCAGTTGTTCGACAGAATGGAGCGTTCCACGGAGTAGGCGTCATAGGCGACTGCGGCGCGCACGCCCGCCACCTTGTTCGCGCTGATGGCCATCCCGATGCCAGTGCCGCACACGAGGATGGCGCGGTCGATCTCCCCGCGGGCCACCGCCTGCGCTACCCGGACGCCAACCTCCGGGTAGGCCTCGGAGGCATCAGCGCTCGACACTCCGAAATCGATCACCTTCACCCCGGGAAGACCGCTGACCTCGGCGAGGAGCATGGTCTTCAGCTCGTAGCCGGCATCGTCGGCGCCGATCCCAACCGTCATGACGCTAGGCACGTCTGGTGACCCCATCATCCTCAAGCGATGACCTCTTCCGAGTCGCTGGTTCGGCCCATCGCTCGAGCGGTCAAGACGGCGCCGACCGCATCGATGCACAGGCTCATGGAGATCGCGCCAGGATCGGGGCTGCCCACGCCGCGCGCTGCGAGTGCCCGAGCCCGCCCGATCCGCGCCGCGAGGCCGGCCGTTTCCCTGGCGGCCTTCTCAGCTGCCGAGGCGGCCGCCTTCCAGGCTGTCGCGAGCGGAAGCCCGTCGCTGGCGCCGCTGCCGAGAACCTCGGCGAAGGGACTGAGCGCGTCGAGCAGCGTTTTGTCGCCGGGCCGGGCACCGCCGCGCTCCGCCACAGCGGCGGTCGCGTGCTGTATCGCCGCGGCGACCGACGGGGGGTCGGGCCGCACGGTGTCGCCGAGCCGCGCGCCCAGCTCGGCCAGGAGCACGCCCCACACGACGCCGCTTGTTCCACCGGCCAGATCGGCCCAGGCCGCGCCCGCCTGCCGCAGCACCGAGCCGAGCCCCAGGCCCGATCCGGCGGCTTCCTGAGCGGCCGTCACCGCGGCGGTCAGGCCGCGCACCATGCCGGAGCCATGGTCACCGTCGCCGGCGACTGCATCGAGCCGGCCAAGCTCTGCTTCAGCCGAGCGCATCGTTACCAGCATTGCCTCGAGAGCATCCTGGGCGATCCGCACGACATCGTCGAGGTCCGCCGGGCGCCGGACCGCAGCTGGCGTGTCCGAGCCCGCGCTCACCAGGACTGCTTCCGGCGCGCCTGGTGTGGTTGCGGCTGCTGTGATCGATGCGGCGATGGCCGCCGGGGGGCCGCTGCTAGCGTTCCCCCGCCGCTCAGGCCCCGAGCGTCGGAAGGCTGGCGTCTCGCATGGGTCCAGCCACAGCTCCTCGAGCTCTCGATCGAGCCACGCCACGGTGAGCGAGCATCCCCGCATGTCCAGGCTCGTCACGAGCTCGCCGACTTCAGGAGCGACTAGCTCAATGTCGGCGTGTAGCAGGAGGGGCTGAATTTGGCTCCAGAGGCCGAAGAGCTCTTCGTACTTCACCGCGCCGAGGCCATTGAGCAGAGCAGTAGCTCGCTGAGAGCCCTCCGGCCGTTCAGCGAGAAGACTCTCGACCATAAGCGTCGCCAGCTCAGCATGGCCGGGGCTCGGCATGGCGCGGACGCCTGGCTCGCCGTGAATGCCGAGCCCCATCTCCATGAGGCCGTCCGCCACGGAGAAGAGTGGCGCGGATGCGCCTGGCAGTGTGCAGCCTCCCCACGCGACGCCGATCGTGCGCGTCCGCTCATTGGCCAGCTGAGCAAGCCGCTCGATCTCGTCGAGCGACATGCCGCTTTGCGCTGCGGCGCCCGCAACCTTGTAGACCACCAGATCTCCGGCCACGCCGCGGCGCAAGTGCGCCTCCGCGGGTACAGCAGAGGCGATGTCATCGGTGATGACAACTGTCCGGCAGTCGATGCCCTCGGCACGCAGGCGCTCCTGCGCCATATCGAAGTTCAGTCGGTCACCGGCATAGTTGCCGTAGCTAAACAGCACGCCGGCACCGGAGTGCAGGGCCCGCCCGGTCCGGTAGGCCTGCTCGGCCGACGGGGACGTGAAGACCTCGCCGACCACGGCGCCGTCAAGCAGTCCCGACCCGACAAGACCCATAAAGGCGGGGTAGTGACCTGAACCTCCGCCGCCTATCACTGAGACCTGGCCCGGCACGGGTCCGCCGGATCTCATGACAGCGGACGCGCCCGGGACCCGCTCAACATGACGGGCGTAGGCAGTTACGAAGCCCGAAAGGGCGTCATCCTTGAAACTCGTGGTGCCGCTGCCCACTTCTTCAGCTCCTCCGGAAACCTCGCGCATGTGCCTTCCTCATATCTGGGCGGGCCTCAACGTGCGGGCGCCACGACAGTCCCACGGTCCCAATTGCTGACCAAGAAGGTGTAAGCGTCGGCGGCCAGTGCGTCCTCGCTGTCGAAGAGCCTCCGCCAGATCTTTGTGGCGGCGGCAAGGTTTGGAAGGAAGTTGCCGAACGCCTCGACCGTAAGCCAGCCGTCGTAACCGATGTCCCGAAGCGCTGCGAACGTCGCGTCCCACTGAACGCTGCCCGTGCCTGGCACGCCTCGATCGTTCTCAGATATGTGCACGTGCGCGATCCTTGCGCCTGCACGGCGGATTGCCTCTGCGGGGTCCTTCTCCTCGATGTGCGCATGGAAGGTATCGAGGTGGATGCGGCAGTTCGGATGGCCGACCTCGTCGATGCAGCGGATCGCCTGGTCCAGTGTGTTCAGGTGATACAACTCGAAACGGTTGACGACTTCCTCTGCCAGCACGACGCCCGTGCCGGCTGCATACTCAGCCCCCCTGCGCAAGTGATCGACGCTGCGCTTCCACTCCTCATCGGTGGCGCCCTTTCCGGTGAACACGCCAAGTGCCACCTGATGCGGGCCGCACAGAATGCTCGATCCGACAGCGGCACAGCAGTTGATCACCTTCTTCAGGTGCTCATAGGCGGCTTCGCGGACTGTCGGGTCATCGCTGAGCGGGTTGTGCTCGGCGGCGATCACGGTGTTCGCTGTTCGTTGCAGTCCGAGGTCGTCAAGGCGCTGTGCCCAGCGTGCCCACTTTTCCTGGTCGAGGTCGAAGATCGGGACCTCAACGCCGTCAAAACCGATCTCCTTCACTCTTTCGAGTGTGGGCATGAGGCCGTCGTGCATGTGATCTGCCCAGAGGTAGAGGTTGATGCCGAACTTCATCTGATTCTCCGTTCATCGCCAGCTGTCGGCCGCGGGCGCTGATCAACGGCCTCCAGCTGCATATGGCCGGTTCTCTAGCCGTCGGCCATGACGAGCGACATTGTGGGCTGACCTCGCACGGACCGCGAGCTGAGAGCATTCGCTCAAGCTCTGGCCATCCGCTCCCTCGGAGTATCAGCCTGTGGGCGACCATTGGCAAGGGCTAGCCGCCGATTGTGTCGGATTGAAGAGACCGATCGATCGCAGCTGGCAACGTCCTTGATTCCCGCAGCAACGAACAGCTGCGCGACGGCCACCTGCCAAGGCGATTGGCCAGCCGGGACCTTCAGGACAAGCTGTGCTGGTCTAGGTCTGGCTGCCGAGGCACTTCCGATATCAGGCGTAGTGTCAGGAAGACGTGGCCCCTCGAGCAGAACTCGCCCTTCTTGGGAAGAAGACGGGCTGCTCTGGCCGGTACTGAGCAGTTTCACTGGACAGGGAGCAAGCTAATAGGCACTCGGCAAATTTCGCGCCAGAGATCTGGCCGCTACGCAAGGAGCATCAAAATGGAGCAGCGACCGCTGGGGCGAACCAGCCGCGACGTCTCGATCATTGGCCTCGGATGCTGGCAGCTGGGCTCTGACTGGGGTGCCGAGCAGATGAGCGAGGCTCAGGCGCTAGCAGTGCTGAACGGCGCCATTGATGCTGGCGTGACTTTCCTCGATACCGCAGACGTCTACGGCGATGGTGTGAGCGAGAAGAGGATCGGCCGAGTCCTGGCCGAGCGGGGACGGGACGGGCTGACGGTAGCGACCAAGATGGGCCAGCGTGCCGAGCCCCACGTTGCCGAAGCGTATAACCTGCACAACTTCCGCTCGTGGATCGATCAGAGCAGGCGCAACCTCGGAGTCGATGTCATTGATCTCATGCAGCTGCACTGCCCACCGTCCAGTGTCTTCTCTGATGACCGGGTATACGACGAACTAGACCAGCTGGTCTCCGAAGGATCCATCGAGTCCTATGGTGTTTCCGTCGAGACATGTGACGAAGCGCTGGCGGCCATCGCGCATCCACGGGTCAGCAGCGTTCAGTTGATCCTGAATGTCTTGCGCCAAAAGCCGCTTGAGCAGGTCATTCCCGCAGCCGCAGCTGCAGGGGTGGCGATCATTGCGAGAGTCCCGCTTGCCAGCGGCATGCTCTCAGGTAAGTACACCGAAGGCACAACCTTCAGTCCTGCCGACCACCGAAACTACAACTTGCAGGGCGAAGAGTTCGATGTCGGAGAGACATTTAGCGGAGTCCCGTACGACGTGGGGCTGCGCGCAGCCCAAGACGTCGCGAAGCTAGCACCCTCAGGGGCGACGGCGGCACAACTAGCGCTCAGGTGGATCGTCGACCAGCCCGGAGTGACGACCGTCATTCCAGGTGCGCGTACTGCGGAGCAGGCGATCGACAACGCCCAGACCGCGTCACTGCCCGAACTGACCCACACTCTGCAGACGGAACTGCGGAACATCTACGATCGCGACGTCCGTCAGTATGTCCACGCGCGGTGGTGAGCTGTACTGACCCCTGCAGGCAAACCCGCTAGCCATACCGAGAAGGCGCTCGAGCGGTAGCCAGCGCACAACCTCGGGCTAAGTCGCACGCCCTGCGACTCTCTCCACCGCTATCCGGACAACAACGCGGATTGCGCCCGGACGGTCCTGGACAGGGTCCTTGCCGTCGTACTTCCAGGACAGCTGCGTGTCGATCTGACGCCCGACATCTGGTGCAATGGACACCCGGCCTCGCAACTCCACGTAGTTCTCCGGGTCCGACCAGTCGATCACCGTGAGGCTGACACGCGGGTCGCGCAGCATATTGCGGTGCTTAATGCGCCCCTCCACCGTCGTGAACAACACGTCGTCGCCTTCGCGGCCGACCCACACGACAGAAGTCTGCGGCGAGCCGTCCGGATTCACCGTCGCGAGAACCGCGTAGTTCCTGCCGTCGATCAGCCGGAGCGTTCGTTCGCCGATCGCGATACCCATAGCGGCACCGTAACAGCGCTGGCGCGAGCAGCCCGTTAGGCCGGTCGCGATGCGCACCACGGAGTGTTGTCAAGTTCGCCGGCGCTGTCTCGCCCGCCGTCTATCTGCTTCCCAGGTTTCAACAAGGTCACAACCGTCGGTCACCCGCATCTGTGCTTGTCGCGCGCGCAGCAGGGCCTTGAGCGCGGCGGACTCGTCAACCATTCTCACCGGGCTCCGCGCCGGCGATCTGGCACCAGCCCCACTACCTCCTGCCAGGCTGCGGCGGCGCACGCGATCTCGTCCGCTAGGAGTTCCATTTGCGGAGCTCTTCGGCGATCGATGGCCGGAGCACCGGCTTGCTAGACCGCCTTCGAGTTTGCAGACAATTGATCGGCTGTGGTCCAGGGGAGCGCTGTGAGCGCTTCCGACAGTTTGGTCCAGGCTGCCTACGATGGGATGCAGTGAAGGAACACGAACCTCGTGAGCGGCTCACTGACCACATTGCCGCGAACGCTGGCCGACATCGCGCGATTGTCCGGCGCTGGGGGAGCGCTACCGAGTTGCGACGCGGCTGGCAAACCAATTCGCCGACGCCATCAGCATGACGGGGAGGTCCGCGCCCAGGCGGTCGTGGAACTGCGCGACTCCTTGTCCTTCGTCACGATTACCTCGCCACCGGAGGCGAGCTCGGCGCGGCTCTCCCGGATATCGGCCAGGAGCGCCGCGCTGTCCACCATGTCGAGCGCCTCTTCCAGCGACTCCAGATCCTCGACGCTCATCACCACGGCCGCCGGGTGCCCGTGCCTGCTTATGACCACGCTGACACTCTGTGCCAGGCCTTTTCGATCGTCCAGCCCAATGACTGGCGTGCTGACGGGCGGCCGGGGACGTCCTAGCCGTGGTGTGGAAAGAAAGGAAAGGAGGAGAGTGGTGCTCGCCGTCGTCATTTTCGTTGCCGGGGCAACAGTCAGCCTGCTCATAAGCTGGCTGCTGGTTCCCCGGCTGGAGCGGATCGGCGAACGGCTTGCGTGTTCAGCTCGCCAAACCCGGTGATGAGCTGCGGGTCCACCGGAATATCCAATGTTCGTCGTCATTGCCAGTCATGCCTCCTGAGGATGCGATACGGGTCCAGCCAGAGGGTTTCTAAACCCGAGGACCCCCACCACCGCTGCCGTGATGGACCGGAATTCATGTGTATGGTCTTCGGGTGGCGAGCTACAGGGAGCCGGCCAAAGTGGAACGCCAAACAGAGGTCGCAGGCCTGTCTGGCGGAGTGGTGGAGTACCGGCTGGAGCGGCGCGGTCCCCGGACCGTACTGATGATGCATGGCGGGCACATGCGGGCCTCCCTTCCCCTCGGGGAGGAGGTGTTCGCCGACGCCGGCTACACGGTCTTAGCGCCATCGCGTCCGGGTTACGGCCGCACGCCCGTCACCACTGGCACCTCGCTGGAGGGATTCGCCCATGTGGTCACCGAACTGTGTCATCAGCTCGGCATCGGCTCGGTGGCTGCAGTAGTGGGTCAGTCGGCGGGCGGGCCGAGCGCGGTGACGATGGCCGCCCGCTGCCCGGCACTGGTGGAACGGCTCATCCTGCAAAGCGCCGTCGGGCCGCTGGCCTGGCCCGGCCGGCTGACACGGATGGGCAGCAGGGTCGCGTTCAGCCCGCGCACCGAGCACCTGACCTGGGCACTGACACACACCCTGGTCCGCCGCGCGCCCGCCCTCGGGCTGCGGCTGCTGCTGCGGAACCTGAGCCTCCAGCCGGTCGGATCGGTCCTGCAAGCCTTGCCCGAACCGCACCGGGTCCTGGCCGCAGCGCTGTTCGAGCGTATGCGCTCCGGGAGCGGCTTCTGCGCAGACCTGGCCAACTTCACCGACATCGCCGGCTACCGCGAAACGGCAGCCGGCGTCGGCCAGCCTGCCCTGGTGATCGCAAGTCCGACCGACGCAGCGGTCGCGTTTGCCCATGCCCAGGCGCTCGCCGACGCTCTCCCCAACGCCCGCTTGATCACCAGCCAGGCCCCCGGCCACTTCATCTGGTTCGGTGACGATTACCCCGCCATCGCCGCCACCATCACCGGCTTCCTGGAAGCCGGCCCCCCAGCTTCACCAGGCTCCTGAGCAGCCCAGCGGCTCACCTGACCAGCCTGCGGACAGGTCACGTGAACGAATCACGTCGTAGGAACCGGGTCCTGCCGCCGCGGCCGGTGCGGGCAGCGGATGCGGCAGTCCCGCAGCCGTAGCAGGCCGAGGCAAGCAGTTCGCGAGCGGCGGCAACCTTGGCGATGTTCGTCGCCCAATCGCGACCCCGGCCGGCAATTCCCGTGCCGGACCGGCGGCGGTGCTGAGCATCCACCGCAAGCGGCCACCCAGACGGGGAATGGAAATTTTAACGAAATCCTAACGCCGGAACCCCTTTTCCTAACATCATCCATACGCCCATTGATCGCGGTCCGTGTCAGTCTCAGCTTGTGATCGCGCGCTCCTTTCCGAAGGGCACTCGCTCTCGCGGTTCGGGGCAGGCAGGCCGCGACGTCCGACGGGATGACGTCGATGCCGAAGCCGCCTCTTCAGCTAATTCGACAGGACGCGAATTCCCGGTGGCGCTGCCGGAGCCGATCGGCTATGCGCTGAAGAGACGCCTGCTGGGCCCGCCGCTCGTTAACGACCGACTCCGGGTGGAACGGCTCTCAAGGCCGCTCGGCCTCGGGGTCCTGTCATGTGATGGAATCTCGTCGGCGAACTACGGCTCCGAGCTGATCTTGCACGAGTTGCTGCCCTTCTTCGGATTGGCCGCCTTCACGCTGCTGCTGCCGATGACCGGGCTGATCCTGGCCGGAGTCGCTTTCGTCGTGCTGTCCTACCGCGAGGTCGTCTCGGTCTATACCAGGGCCGGCGGATCATACGTGGTAGCCAGGGAGAACTTCGGCCCACGCGTCGCCCAGGTAGCGGCGGTCGCACTGATGGTCGACTATGTCGTGACGGTAGCCGTACAGACGGCGGCCGGCAGCCAGGCCATCCTGTCGACCTTCCCCGCGCTGGCCCGGCCGCTCGGAGGCACCACAACGCTCCTCGTGATCGCAGTGACCGCAACGCTGATCATGTGCTACGTCAACCTGCTAGGCGTGCGCGAGAACGGAAGACCTTCGCGATCCCGACGTACTTGTTCTCCGGCTCGATCGGTCTGATGATCATCGTCGGGCTCAGCAGGGAGTTCTTTGGCGACGGGCTACCGCATGCCCGCTGGCAGCCTGGCACAGTCGCCGTCGGGCATCACACCGGACTACTCACCTTCGCCGCCATCTACACACTGGGCCGCGCGTTCGCCAACGGCGGCTCATCGCTGACCGGAATCGAAGCAGTCTCCAACGCCGTCAGCGCGCTCCGCCCGCCCGAAGGCCGAAACGCCCGCCACCTGCTGGTAACGCAGGGCTGCGTCGTCGCGTTCCTCATCGCCGGGATCTCATGGCTTGCCTTCGTCACCCACGCCGTCCCCTACCGCAACGGCTTCCCCACGGTGCTGTCGCAGGAAGCAGGTCTGATATTCGGGCACTCCGCGCTCGGCCGCGGGCTGTTCTTCCTGGCGCAGGCCGGCGCCATCTCCATCTTGTTCACAGGCGGCAACACAAGCTTCAGCGGATTCCCCTTCCTGACCAGTTTCGTCGCGGAGGACTCGTTCCTGCCCCGCTGGCTCAGCAAGCGCGGCCACCGCCTCGTCTTCTCCAACGGCATCATCGTGCTGACCATCGCAGCGCTCGCGCTGCTCCTGGTGGTCGGCGCCAACACCAACAACCTCGTTCCGTTCTACGCCATCGGAGTTTTCACCGGTTTCGCCATGGCCGGATTCGGGATGGCCAGGTATCACCTCAGAATGAGAGAACGTGGCTGGCGCAGACGGCTCGTCATCAACGTCTCCGGCGGGGTGTACACGGCGCTCGTGGTCGCCATCTTCGCTGTGGTCAAGTTCACTGAAGGAGCCTGGCTCGTGGTGGCGGTCTTCCCGGTCCTCGTTTTCGCGTTCATCAAGCTCAACAGCCACTACAGAGCCGAGGCTGCCGCTGCGGAATCGACTGGCGCCGGCCCTGGGTCCGACCTGCCGAACTACCCCCGGCGGACCATCCTCGTGCTGATTGACGACGTCGACCTGGCCGTCATCGCGAGCCTCCGCTACGCGCGCAGCCTGCACGCCACAGATCTGCGTGCCGTCCACTTCGTCATCGACAAGCCGCACGCGGACCACATCCAGCGGCAATGGCTGCAATCTGGTCTCGCCATTCCGCTGGAGCTCATCGACTGCCCAGACCGGCGCCTCGACCGCGCAGCAGGCGATCTTGTCGTTAAGGAGACAGCCCATCCTGGCACGCATGTGACAATCGTTCTTCCCCGCCGGAGCTACCCGCCACTACTCGGCCGACTCATGCACGACCGGACAGCCGACAAGATCGCACGAGTCACCAGCCGCATCCCGCGGTCGGCGGCCACCATAATCCCCTTTGACGTGACAGCCCGAATCGACGATCCAGCGGTCGACGGGCAGTACCACCGTCCGCCGCTCAGCTTCGTTTCCGCCCACGGCGAGCCCGCCAACGGCAACGCCATAAGTGCGCACGACAACCCACCGCAGATCGCTGCGCTGGGCGGCCGCGAACGCCGGGTCGTCACCGGGCGCGTACGGACGATCAGAATTAAGGCCGTCGGGCAGAGTTCCATCCTGGCCTGCACGATCACCGATCAAAGCGGAGAGCTGACTGCGTTGTTCTACGGACGCACGCATATACCCGGCATTGGGCCGGGCAGCACGCTCCGGCTGAGCGGCCGCGTCTCCGTCAGCAGTACCGGACCGATCATGGTCAACCCTGCGTACGAACTAACCGATTCAGCACCCTAGCCAAGAGCCTGAGCCAGCCGAGTGCATGCGCCGCGCTCCTTCGCGCCAGCGAGGGCACCCGGATCGGCGCCTACGTAGCCCGGTCGCGTGGTACCGGCATCCGCACCGAAGAAGCCCGCGCCCTGGCGTGGGAGCACGTCGACCTCAGCGGCCCGGACGCGACTCCCCCGCGCCCCGCAAGCATCGCAATCTGGCGGTCGGTCCGCGCTCACGGCGACACCAAAACCCCCGCCTCCCGGCGCACACTCGGCCTGCCCGCCTTCGCCACCCAGGCACTCGCCGACCTCCGCGACCGCGAGGGCCGGACCGCCGGGCCGGTATTCGCAACTAGAGACGGCAGCGAACTGGACGCCGCGAACGTCCGCCGCGAATTCCGCGCCGCCGTCCGGTCCCTCGCGTTCTTCAATGGAAGCGCCTGTGCGGCGACCGGTATCTGGCTCGACGCCGACACCGTCACCGCACAGGGCCCCCAGACCCTGACAAGACACGCGAGGTGCGTGCGGGACTACTAACTGGCCACCAGCGGGACTCAGACCTTGCGATCAGTGGGACTTTTTCATGGCCACGGACACTCCGGTTTGTAAATGGACAGCACAGCCAGGGCCGTACGTTCCTGCCGGACAAGCTGTGATCAGGTCAGGGCTGATGGCAGGTGCTCGTGCCGTCAGATGTTGATCGGCAGTCGACGGTGAGCCGGCCGATGGTGCTGTCGGCGGACCCGGTGAACCACACGTCGTTGCCATCAGGGCCAGCGCCGACGCCTATTGGCTGATCAGACGGGTTGGGCACGTCGTACTCCTTGATGCTGCCATCGAGGGTGATCCGGGCGATCTTCCCGACCGTCTCGGCGAAGTAGAGCGCGTCGTGCGGACCCGGCCGGATGTTGTTCGGCCGGCTGGCCGGTGTCGGGATGGCGAACTCGGTGATCACCCCGTCCGGGGTGATCTGGCCGATGTTGTTGCCGAGGAGTTCGGTGAACCAGAGGTTCCCGTCAGGGCCCGCGGTGATCTCCCATGGCGCCGAGCGCGGCGTGGGTACCGGGAACTCGGTCAGCACAGCGTCGGGTGTCATGCGGCCGATCCGGTTCCCCGGCATCTCGGTGAACCACACGTTCCCGTCCGGTCCGGCGGTGATCACCAGCGGATGCCCGCCGGCGGTGACCGGGTATTCGGTGACGGCGCCGGTCGCCGGGACAAGGCGGGCGACAGCACCACTACTGGATGCGGTCCGACGTTCGGTGAACCAGACGTTGCCGTCTGATCCGACGGCGACCGAGGTCGGGTTGCTGTCCGCGGTTGGGACAGCGAACTCGGTGATCTGTCCGTCCAGCGTGATCCGCCCGACCTTGTTGCCGTGTGTTTCGGCGAACCAGATTGACCCGTCAGGGCCCGGTATCAGGCCGTCGGGGGCGCTGCCGGCAGTCGGGATCGGGTACTCCGTGATCAAGCCGGTGGCTGTGATGCGCCCGATCGCCCCCGCGGTGAACTCTGTGAACCACATGGCGCCGTCGGCGGCGGCAACGATCTCGCTCGGGCCTGCTTGCGCCGTAGGCAACGCGTACTCGGTGAAATCTCCGGCCTGCCCGCTGCTGGCCGACGCCGCAGACGAGAACCCGGCGATCAGGACCGGCAGAGTGACGGCGGCTACATACAGACGCCAAAGCATAGATTTCATGGTGTATCTCCAAATGGTATTCTTGGTTCGATTTCTTGGGTCTTGCGAGTGTTACTGAGAGCTACCGGGTGACCCTGATGTGCCGTCGGGTGCGAAATCTGTCGCACCCACTGATGACCCGCGTCGCGTCCGGGCGAGCTCCCTCCCTCCGCCCGCCCGGACGCCGCCGCTCCTCAGCCCGCCAGCGCGGTGCAGAGGGCAGCGAGGACAACCGTCGGATCGTCGATGTGGCCGTCAGCCTTGGTCGGCTGGTCGGCCGTCGCGACGATCGGGAAGCCGTCCGGCGTAACAAAAACGACTGCACCATCGAAGACGGTTTGGCCGGCGTCAGCCGCAGTTCCGTCGACCTTCTGGTGCAGACCGAGGGCGCGGTAGGTGGCCGGGGCGCCGATGTAGATGCCGTTCGGGTAGTCCGTGATCGCTGGGCCGGACAGCGCGCTGCTGGACGTCCGTCCGGTGTCGGTGGCGGTGAAGGTGATCTTCAGATCCGGGTTGGTGTCGACCTCCGTGACGGCGCCGCTCCCGGTGCTGATGATGCTCACGACGGACGTGCCCGCCACGCTGATCGATATGGGTGTTCCGCACAGCTGGCTGAGTCCGGATGACGGGACGGTGAAGTTGAGTGGCATGACGGTCCGGTCAGCGCCGGTCGCGCTGGCTGAGGTTTCCGTCAGAGCCGTGACGGCGGCGATACCTACCGCCAGCGTGGCCAACCGCTTGATCGTGTGCATAGTTCCCCTGATGAATCGGGTCGTG
>Ga0066903_100001733_pt1 | contig 16370 bp, 15 predicted proteins | sample PanSoiMetaGPlot1_FD_67491 | JGI IMG/M metagenome (GOLD analysis project Ga0066903, IMG submission 67491) | Tropical forest soil microbial communities from Panama analyzed to predict greenhouse gas emissions - Panama Soil - Plot 1 (version 2) | ecosystem: Environmental > Terrestrial > Soil >... | reverse complement strand
GATCTTCGCCAGTCGCTCTAGCTGCTCAAGGGAATTCACCCGCTGCTGGCTGGCATCATACTTGGCTGTGGCATCATCGAGGGCCTGCTGAGAGAGCACACCTTCTTTCGCGAGGTTGCGAGTGCGGTCAAGTACCAGCTTGTCGTTGACTAAAGTAGCCCGCGCTTCGGCGAGGTTGTGCTCGGCTTGCGCTACTTCTTCGGGGCGCGATCCGTTACGCAGTTGTTCCAGGTAAGCCTTGGCATTCGCAGCCGACCCTTTCGCCTGCTCGACCTGTGCGGTGTACTCATCGTTTTCCAGGCGGACCAGCACTTGTCCTTCTTTAACGCGATCACCCTTTTCAACGCCAATCCAAGCTACACGACCGGTAACTTTCGAGTTCACGTTGATCTTGTGATGAGCGACCACGTATCCGCTGGCGGAGAGCACTGTGCCGCCGGCTTCGTCTTCGCCACCCTCCACGATCGCGCGGGTGGTTTCCACTTCTGGTGCGTCACGCGCAAGCAAGCGGTAAGCGATGGCCACCAGGCTCAGCAAGACGACGACTGAGATACCTACTACGATGTAGCGTTTTGCCCAAGGAGAGGGCTCACCATCGCTTGCTGGCGGAGCTGAGCGATCGATGCGCAAGCTCTGCAACTCTTCATGTTTTGAGTCGATAGCCATATGGATCAGATATCAATCTTAGTAAACAATACTCTGCTACAGCCGACTCTAACCTCGAAGCGCATTCAGGATGTTCTGACGCGCTGCATGCCATGCCGGCGCCATGCCTCCCAGCACGCCCATCACGACTGCGAAAGTGATCGCGGACAAAATCACATCTTTGCTCATCCGCAGGCTGAAGATAGCTTCGCTGAATGTAACCGGATTCGAAGTGCCTGTGGTCAGCCCGTTGAAGGGCAACATCAGCAGAATTCCAACCGTCGCTCCGAGCAAAGCGAGCATCAAGGATTCCAGCACAAACGATGTCAGGATGCTCGGGCGAGAAAACCCGAGAACCCGCAACGTGGCAATTTCGCGCGAACGATACGCAACTGCGGCATACATGGTATTCATCGCAGCGAAGCATGAGCCGACCGCCATGATGAATGCCACCATGAAGCCTACAAACTTAATGGGGCCGCCAGTGCTGGTTTGCTTGGCATAGTAGTCGGGCTCGAGCATGCCGTTCAGTTTGAGTCGAATGTCATCGGTCACTGTATTTTTCAGTGCCGCGGCCGCGACTGGGTCCGTAGCACGAATCAGAACTGAAGAATAGGTGCTACGGTCAAAGTCCGATGCGAGCTGATTAATGTCCCCCCACACCTCAGATTCATGGGCAGAGCCATTCGAATCGAAGATGCCGACAACTTTCCAGGGACCTTTGCCGATCCACATCGAGTCTCCGATATTCGCCTGACCGAAGCGCTCGTGTACCGATTTACTTACAACGATCTCGCGTTGTCCCGGAGTAAACCAGCGGCCAGTCGCGAGCTTCATCTCGGGACGAATTTCCATTCCCATAGGAGTTACGAACCTGACGGTGACATTGGTGTCACCGGTTCCGTCGAGGCGCGGCAGAACGATTACCAGGATGGTTTCTCCGGAAACCATGATGTCGCCCTTGGCATTGCGAGCGATTCCCGGCAGATCGCGGATAACCTGCATGGCATCCCGATCGACACCGCCGGCCGCCAGTTCGGAATTCGATCCCTTGCGCAGAACCAGCACGTTGTTGGGATCGCCGCTGCTCTTAAATGCATCGCGTAACCCAGCCAGCAGCGCGAGAATAAAGATCGCGGTCGCCACCGTCAGGGCGATGCCCAGCGCCGTCATGATGGTGGCACCCTTGCGCAGGATCAGGTTGCGCGTGTTGTAGCTGATGGGTATCGCCATGAAGTCTCCGCCTCAATTTCGTCAGAATTGCGTGTTGCGCCTGGCGCCTTATGCCGCCAGACGAACGCTCTGACGCCAGTGCTTAGGTGTCACAGATGCTTACGGTAATCGCTGAAGGTCTTGCTCTCCGTTTTCAGCCGATGTGACGTAGTCCGTCCACAATATTTCCTCGCGATGCGTTGTAGGCTGGGACGAACGCACTCAGGAAGCCTACGGTTGCGGCAGCCGTCATGGCTATCGCAGCGATCGTGAAAGTCATTTTGATATTGCTGAAGAAGAATCCACCTTGCGGCGATTGCGCCATGATCCAAATGAGGGCTGGGGTTGCCAACGTGCCGAGCAACCCGCCGACAAGCGCGATGCCAATCGCTTCACCAACGAACAATCCGAGCACCGTCCGCTGAGTAAAGCCGAGGGTCTTCAGCACGGCAACTTCGCGCGTACGCTCACGAATCGACATAGCGATGGTGTTCGCCGAAACGAGCAAAGTAGCGAATACTACGGCACCTCAGATACTGAGTATGAATGCCTTCACATTCCCCAGCATCGCGATCCAGCCTAGACCAAAGGCTTTCTCACTCTCGCTCTTGGTAGCGCGGTCGGCGTTGCGGAACGCTTCGTCGATTTCCTTCGCGACCACGGGAACGTTTTCCGCCGAATCGGCCAGCACGCCGTAGAAGCCCACGCCTCCCTTCAGCGGTGTGTATGCCTCTTCCAGATACTTCCTGTTGAAATAAAGAGACAGCGTGTTAGCAGGTGCGTTGTAAATACCCCGCACGGTCAATTCCAGATCGGTGGGAAAGATGGTCCCCTTTAGAAAAATCCGGTCGCCTATCTTCCAACCATGTTCGTTGGCGAGTTCGGAGTCCACAACGCAGCCGGCGCGGTCTTTCTTCCATGCGTCCAGCTGGTCCGGCGCAATGTGAAAGTCACGGTAAACTTCAAAGAATTCTTCTGGATCGGTACCGAACTGGGCGAACTGCTTGTCTTTATTCGGATCTTTGTATGTTCCGCCGAACCACTGCTGGGGCACGACATTCTTTACGCCATTCAGCGAGCGGATCTTCTCCCGATAGTGCTCAGGAACGTTGAATACGAGAGACACCTTATTGCGGACAATGATCCGCTGCGCCGACTCTGCGCTGCCTTGATCAATGTAAAACGTACGCCAGATGGTCATCATTAACGTCAGCAGCAGCAACGAGAAACCGATGCTCAGCGCGGTAAGAATGCTGCGGCGTTTGTTGCGGAAGACGTTCTTGCTCACAAATCGTGCCAAGGTCATATGAATTCCCCGAGGCTATGGAAACTGAGGGACCCGAAATTCCTGGCGAGCCAGCCGAGAGGGCTTGTGCCCATCAGGATAGACGATAAGTTGGCTGTGAACAACCTAGCCACAAGGGTAGTTTCGATGAATCCCAGATCGCATATCCCATCCTGGACCCGTTCCAACTAACCCTATAACAGTTAAACGGTGAGAGCGCCAAAAGGTTACACGGAATGAAGAAATCTTCCGTCAGGGCTAGCGACCATTCCAGAAATGGAAGGACGACAACGAGTTGGTCGCCAGAGGCCGTAGTTCCGAATGCGCAATCTTGTCATTCGGCCCGCAACGTGATGGAGGGATCAACCTGGGTTGCTCGCCACGCCGGGAGGGCACATGCGATCCCGGAGGCTCCCACCAGCAGGGCAATCACCCCTAGGTAGGTCAGCGGGTCGAGCGGCGAAGTCGCGAACAGCAAAGTGATCAGGGCCTGGCTCGCGAGCATAGCAGCACCAAGTCCGATCGCGATGCCGACGAATGTCAAGGTCATGCCTTGGGAAACGACGAGCAAAAGGATATTGCGTGGTGTCGCGCCTAATGCGGCCCGCACTCCGATCTCCCGTAAGCGCTCCGCTACGCTGAACGAAAGAACACCATAAATTCCGATTGCGGCCAACGCGAGTGCAACGAGGCCGAATGCTTCGAGCAGCGTAAGCACAAAATGCCGTTCCGCCTCGGACTTTGTGAGGAGGTTTTCCATCGTAGCAACGCGGACAATGGGCTGGTCTTTGTCCACTGACCATATGGCGCTGCGAACGGCGGGAATCAGGCTGGTGGAATCACCGTGTGACCGAATTACGAGCGATTGCACGGAATCGACCCACGCCCACTGGCTGGTCGAGGTGTAGAAGGCATCAGGTTCATTCAGCGCCAGGGACGCCTGTTTCACATCTCCAACGACGCCAACGACCGTTCCCCAAGGTTCTCTTCATGCCCGATGTCAGGGCCCACACGAACGCGCTGCCCAATTGGGTCTTGATTGGTAAACCTACGCTTGGCAAAGGATTCGCTGATCAGAACAGCCGTTGCTGATCCTCCCACATCGTGTGAGTTGAAGAGGCGGCCTTGGCGCAGCGGTATGTGCATTGCTGGAAAATAGTCCGGCGTTACGGCATAACGAAGAGCGGCTTCCTGGTTGTCAGTAGGATCTGTCGCGAACTGCACACCGAAGCCCTCATAGTCACCGCTCAATGGCAACTGACTGGTAAGGGCCGCCGTCTCGACGCCCGGAACCCGGCGCACTGCTTCGACTACCTGTTCGAAATACCGATTGCGAGCCGCATCGGTGTCGAATCGATGACTGAATTGCTGCAACTGCATGGTGAGTACATGAGAGGCATCGAAGCCCGGATCAATGGCGAACAGACGATTCAGGCTGCGGAGCAGAAGTCCCGCACTGACCAGCAGCACGAGCGCAATGGCGATCTCAGCAACAACCAGAGCTCGACGGGTGAACTGATGCCCACCTGAAATGCGTGTTGAGCTTTGCTGCATGGTGATGTGCAGGTCACCGCGTGAAGCGTGCAGTCCCGGGATCAGTCCAACCAGCACACCAATCAGAGCTGTGATCGTAAGCGCGAAGATGAAGACAGTGCTGTCGACGCGAATTGCGTTCAACCTTGGCAGCTCAGTGGGGCTGATCGCAACAAAAGCTTTTACCCCGAAGGTGGCGACGAGAATCCCAAAGGTACCGCCAAGCAGCGATAACAGTAGACTCTCAGTGATCAGCTGCCGTAGCAAGCGTGGACGAGCCGCGCCTAATGCTGCGCGGACGGCGAATTCTCCGCGTCGCCGTTCGCCGCGTGCCAGCAGCAGGCTGGTTACGTTCACGCAAGCGATCAGCAAAACCAGCATCACGGCACCAAGCACCGCCAGCAAGGCCGGCTTCACTCCACTTGCCACTTCATCCTGCAACAAACCAATAATGAAGCCGTTTGACAATGAGGCCCATGCAGCGCGAGGGAACTCAGACACCCGTGTCCCTGCAATCGAGGCGAGATCGCTTCTCGCCTGCGCTGACGTCACTCCATCCCGCAGTCTCCCCATCATCGTGAGGTGATGCCCCCACTCCCTGGTTTCCAGAGAAACGATGTTGCCACTGTCATATTGAAGAGGTGCCCAGACACCCGCTTCAGGAGCTACGACGTTATCGAAGTTGGATGGCATGACGCCGATGACGGTGAAGGCGTCATCATTCAGCTTGATCTGCCGACCGATGATTTGACTGTCTCCACCGAAGCGTCGGCGCCAGACACTACTGCTGAGGATGGCCACGCGCAGGGCATTCGGGACATCGTCTGCAGGCTGAAAATCCCGACCCAGAGCAGGCGAGATGCCAAGTACCCGGAAGTAGCTGGAGCTTACGCGCTGGCCATCAAGGCGTTCGGGCTGAGCTTTGCCCGTTACGGTAGGTTGCCACGCCTTCATCACCGCGACTGACTCGAAAGAGCGATTCCGCTCCGCCACTTCGCGGAAGGTATGGAAGGTTTGCGGGGCGCGTCCACCGGCAACATTGGCGTACCAGATCATCAGGATCCGATCGGCGTGCGGATAAGGAAGAGGCTCGAATAGGACTGGATTGATCGCACTGAAAATTGCCGTGCTGGAGCCGATCCCGAGACCCAGGATGATAACAGCCGTCAGAGTGAATCCAGGGCTTATGCGCAACTGGCGAAATGCATATTTCAGATCTTGCAGCAGGCCATGCATGGTTCGATTCCCGTGCCGAAGGTGGACGCTCGTCTACTGTGGTGCAAGCGTGGGACCACGGAGCGAGGCTAACTAAGTTTATGACGCCCACAGCGATACGTAATCCCAGGGCTTCGCGATCGCTACTCTAGTGTCCACTCTCGCGCTTCCATGTCCGAAAGCGAACACCAATTTTCGAGCCGACTGTAGAGTAAGCCCCGTATGAATCGTGGGGTCGTCGTCGAGCAGGGCAGCGACTGGTGTGTTAACGTGTGCGATCTTAGAATCGCAGCACGAGGCCCGTTGTAAAGCGAACATTGTTCTGCGTGTTGTCCAGAAGCCTGGACTGAAGGAAGTCCACTTGGCCGCGCACTGCGAGCAGGGGAATCAGTCCGATGTCGGCGCCACCTCCGATTGCGGTCGCAAATGCAGTGTCGGAGAAAAATGATCCGCTAGTTTCGGTGTGGGCAACGCCGAATAATGCATGAGCAAACGGCCTGACTCTGCCAACGGAGACCGAGAGCCTCGGGCCGAACAGGTAGGTATCGAGACGGCCGTTTAATGTTGGAGAGCACGTGACTGGTGACGCCGACGTACAGATATTTTGGTCAGCGTAAGTTCTTCCGATGTCCGCAACCAATCCGATAAATGGAAAAAACTTACCCTCGATGGATGCGTCCCATCCGTTGGTGTTGATCCGATCAAAGTTGGTGTCAGCGTTCAAGTAGGCATATCCGAAGTAGACATTTCCGCTGGGTACTTGGGCAAGGGACGGAAGGCTCAAAGCCACAACAAGCAATACGGGGGCAACGATGCGCATCAATGCGGACCTCCTGGAATTTCCCCAAGCTAAGTGGGTATTAGGTATTCGAACACCAACTTCCTCAAGAGGTTGCCTTAGTCAGGTAAAGCCTTTGTAAGTCGCGCCTTCGGGTGACTTTCGTAATTCACGATCTCGTTCCTGATCGGGATATCCTTTTTGTACCTCTCCCCAAGGTCAAGTGTGTCTTTCGCAAGGGGAGGCCACACAGGTCAGTCGGTACGAGGCCACGAAATGTCTAATCAGCTTGGTCGATTCGAGATTCTCAGTGAGATCAACCACTCGCCCATAGGATCGGTTTACAAGGCTAACGATCCAGAGAGCAGCCAGACGATTGCGCTTAAGACGCTCCGGCTGGAAGTGCTGGGCGAGCAGGCTCCCGGGTATGTCCAACGCATTACTGAGGAGGCGACCAAGGCGAAGGTCCTGAACAGCCACAATCTTGCCGTGGTGAATTCAGTAGAAGAGATAGAGGGGCAGCTCTGTGCATCGCTGGAGTATGTGCAGGGAAATAGCGTTGCCACAATGTTGGCGCGGAAGGAAGGATTCTCCATATGGGATCTGCAGGACATTGCCCGCCAGACATGCCAGGGTCTCGACCATGCTCACGCCAAGGGTGTTTTTCACGCGAGCCTGGAACCAGCCAAGATCATGGTGACCTGGGACGGAACGGTTAAGACCTTAGGCTTCGGAATTTCCGTCATGGGAGCCTATGCCATCCAGGCACAAGGCGAAGCGCCCGAGTCGCTGCATTACATGTCGCCAGAACAGTTGCGCGACGACCAGTTGGATGCCCGATCGAACCTCTTCAGTCTGGGAACGATCCTCTACGAAATGGTGACCGAGCGAAAGGCGTTCACGGGGGAGAACGCGGACGAAGTGCGGCAATCTATTTTGGAGATGACCCCGGTTGCGCCGGATCAGATCAACCGCAAGGTGCACCCCGCATTGAGCCAGCTGATCATGAAGGCGATTGCGAAGTCGCCGGATGATCGCTATCAGTCAGGCCAGGAACTGGTGAACGACCTGGAACGCTGCAAGGACAACCCTGCGAAAGCTGCAGCAAAAGCCCCGCCCGCGCCCGAGAAACCAAAGGCAGTGGTCCAACCACCCGTGCAGGCTAAGGCGGTGACAACGCCTGTCGCGCCACGTGTTCCGAATGTCCCGGCTCCGGCGGCCAAGGCTCCAAGCGCTGGGTCGATGAAGCCGGTCGAAAACAGCATTGAACACTTCTCCGATCGTGAAGTGCAACCGCCACCGCCGCCCCAAAGAGCGTCGGCAGCAGCGGCTGCCGCTGGCGGTCACGCAACGCAAGGCAACGCTGAGATGCCACGCATGCAGAAGCTGGATTCGTCTCAGCAATTTGTTAGCAATTCAGTGGACGCGCTTGCCACAGAGAACCCACAGATGTCCGCAGCGACTGCGGAACCGGAGGTAGAGTCTCCGACTATTCATGTCGATCCTATGATGGCGGAAGCAAGTCCAGCCACAGGCAACCGTGGGCGCAGTTTCTCGGAGATCGATGAACTGCCTCCGTTAAAGGAAATCTACGTAGCGCCGCCGCCTCCGCCCGAGCCACCGGTGGAAGAGCCACAGTCGACAGTCCACGTTGCGCCGCCTCCGCAGCCAGAAAAGCCGAAGGTGCAGCCTCGTGTAGTCGCGAGAAAGGCTGTTAAGGAGATCAAGAAGACCCCGCCCAAGCTCTTCATGTATTCGATTGCAGGAGCCGTGGGGGTCATTCTTCTTGTCATCGTGGGAATCGCTTTCCACATTCGCAATGAGGATGTCGATGAGGACAGCACGCCGACGGCGTCCACGCCCGCGACCGCGCCAGCGAGTGTGCCCCAACCTGCTCCTGCGACACAGCCGGCGCCGGAGCCTGTCATTGCAGATGCGACACCAGTCGACACCGCGCCGAACGTTTCCATTAAGTCAAAATACAATCCCAAGAAAAAGAGTTCGGGGAAAACCCCTGCCCCCGCCCCAGCGATTGTGCCAGGGCAACTCACTGTGAATTCGACTCCAGAAGGCGCGCAGATCCACATAGACGGTCAGGCGGATGCCAGCTGGGTTACACCATTCAACCTGACGGGAATCGCGCCCGGGCAGCACACGGTTACCGTAAGCAAGGCCGGTTTTGCATCTGAGAATCGGACCATCGATGTAGGCTCCGGCAGCAAGTCAGTCCTCGTGGTTCAACTCGCGGCTCTATCGGCCAGCGTTTCGCTCGCCGGAGATCCGGCTGGAGCGTCCATCATCATTGACGGGAAAGACACCGGACGCACTACGCCAGCGCAACTTTCTGTTGAAAAGCCGGGCAATCACACCATCACCCTGAAGAAGCAAGGCTATCTGGAGGAAAGCACAACCGCGAACCTGCAGATGGGACAGACGTTCCACTATGCTCCCAGCCTGAAGCCATTGGGCAACGCCGACACGGTCAAGACCGTCGGCAAGTTCAAGAAGATGTTTGGCGGCGGTTCCGACACTGATGGCAGGGGCATGGTCAGCGTCAAAACTCAGCCCAAGGGAGCTCAGGTCCTGGTCAACAACCGCATGCTCGACAAGCTTTCCCCGGTCGAGTTCTACCTGAATCCCGGCAACTATGTCATTGATATCGTTGCTAGTGGCTACAAGAGTATCCACCGTGTGGTCACGGTCGATAAGGGCGGCAAAGTCGTCATAGATGACGTGATGTCGCGCGAGTAGGGTTTATATCCTCATAAGAGACTCTCCAGACCCGCCCTCTGCGGCGGGTCTTCCACTTTCGCCTTCGCTAGACCTCAGGAAATAGCTTTCGCCAGTCGATCACTTGGCTCCGTGATGTGGATCACCGCAGGGTCGGGGATGGTCGGATAAAAGAGTCATCACGATGTGAGGGCCTTGTGAACCCCAAGCCTCCCGACCCGCAGGTGAATGGATTTTGGCAGTCCTTGGATGGACTGAAAACAACGTACGCCGTCGGACCGGGAAAGATTCTGTTCGAGAGGGACGCAGTCGCGGATGCTATCTACCTAATCGAGGAAGGTTCGGTTGGTCTTTGCTGGAACGCTCAAGGGGACAAGGAACGGCTCTTTGAGGTGGCAGGCCCGGGGGCAGTGTTGGGGTTGGCTGAGTGTGTGACCGGGGAACGCTACCGCATGACCGCACAGGTCGTCGAGCACGGCAACATGTCCATCATCGAACGCCCTATATTGCTGGCCTTAATGAGAGAGTATCCGGAGTTTTGTATGCAAGTGGTGCGTTGGCTAAGCGAAAACCTGCACGGACTGTATTACCGTTTTCAGAACACGGCGAAGGCGGCTTCGCGCAAGCGCGCAACCCACTAAAAGAAGAGCCGCCATCGCTGGCGGCTCTGAATAGATTCTCAGTTTAGTAAAGGCTAGTAGCGTCGGCGAGAAGCGGACATGTATCCGGCGCGATAGCCATTGGCGTATACCGATCGGTAGTAGCTCTTATCGCCCCAGCCACTGTAGTATCCGTGATCTTCATCCTCGTATTTTCCGCGAGGATCGGGGTGATACGGCTTTCCCTCAGCCATGTCTTGACGTGCAACCATGGCTCCATCCTGATAGCCAAAGTTGTACGGCGTATTGTTGTTTTGGCCATATCCGCCCCAGCTGCCTGTGCGGTAGACGGGATACCCGCTACCTCCATTCGGGTAGCCATAGCCACCGCTAGGGTAACCGTAGCCCCCGCTAGGATAGCCATAGCCGCCGTTCGGGTACGTTGGGTAACTGTAGCCTCCGTTGGGATAGCTCGGATAAACGGGATAGCTGTTGCCATAGACCGGATAGCTGGTAGCCGGGTAGCGGTAGACGTCCCGCCGGTAATACCCGTCCCGGCGATAGTCCCAGCGTCGATCACGGTCGTTATCGTGCCAGCGCCCACTATCGTGGTCGCGATCCCGTCGCCAATCATCCCGATCATGGTCATTCCTACGCCAGTCATCGCGATCGTGATCGTTCCTTCGACCATGGTCGCGGTCATGATCACGGTTGTCGACATGGTAGTCTCTCTTCCAATGATCATCGTCGTCCTTGTCGCGGGGTTGAGCGAACGAAACCGCGCTCAGCAACAACCCGGCGGCAATTAGCCACGCGGCTCTCCTTGCTGCTTGAAACATTGGTTCCTCCGTAAAGTTCTGCCCGGGGTCTTGTTTGTGGCCGGTGGCCAGAAGGAGGCCGGAAAACATGACCCGTAGTTCTGGATGTGGGATGCGCTGCTATTCTGAATTTGCTGCTTCAAGAAACGTAAATAAATGTTGAGGTAAGTAGAAGCCACGGTCTGAAATCCGCCACTGGCAAGGCTTTCATGGTTCGTTACAGACAAGAGTGTTTTCGGTAGACTCTAACGGTTCGTTGTCGTACGTAATTTTCTAAAGTCCGAGTCCGTTGAGCCTAGCGCTCGTAAGCACTAACAGCCTTCGTTGTAATTCATTAGCGTGATTTTTCGTCAGGAATCCCAATCCAAGGAGAGGAAGAATGGCCGTCGAACTGGTGGGAGTCATCGGTGCAGGCACCATGGGCAACGGTATCGCTCACGTCTTTGCGCGCAGCGGATACAGAGTGGTTCTGTGCGATATCGAACAGAAGTTTCTTGATCGTGCCCTTTCAACCATCGGGGCCAACTTGGATCGTGAGGCAACCAAGGGGAAGATTACTCCCGCGGATAAGGATGCGGCCCTGCAGCGTATTCGGACCGCAGTGGATCGCGCACAGTTATCGGACTGCAATTTTGTGATCGAAGCCGCCACCGAGAAGTTTGAGATCAAGACTGAAATTTTTCGCGACCTCGATCGCATCTGCCGGCCCGAGGTTGTGTTGGCCTCAAACACTTCTTCTATCTCTATTACTAAGCTCGCCGCCGCCACCAAGAGGCCGGACAAAGTGATCGGAATGCACTTTTTCAATCCGGTTCCGGTAATGAAATTGGTGGAAGTGATTCGCGGCTTGGCGACCTCCGACGAATCCTTCCAGGCCGTTCGCGATCTCTCGCTGAAGCTCGGCAAGACACCGGTCGAAGTGAACGACGCGCCAGGCTTTGTTTCCAACCGAGTGCTCATGCCGCTACTGAATGAAGCCATGTATGCGGTTATGGAAGGCGTCGCCACCGCCGAAGCAGTTGACGAAGTGTTCAAGCTGGGGATGGCCCATCCCATGGGGCCGCTGACCCTGGCGGACTTTATCGGACTCGATGTTTGTCTCGACATCATGCGCGTGCTGCACGATGGCCTGGGAGATCCGAAGTATCGGCCGTGCCCGCTGCTCATCAAGATGGTCGATGCCGGATGGCTTGGGAGAAAAAGCAGCAGGGGGTTTTACAAGTATTGAGCGACGTTTCGGATGTCGGCCGAGCGCCTTGCACGCAAAGTGTTTCGATGGACCCAGCGACCCGCAGCAACGACTTCAGGTTCTACATGGTAGGCACGATCCTCGGACTGGCATCCGGCTATTTGAATATCAAGGCTGGGGACCTTTTGCTCACGGCTTTGCTGGTGCTGGCATCGACGATGCTGCTGGGTATTCTTCGACCAACGCGCCCGTGGCGATGGGTCGTGTTAGTAGCCTCATGTGTCCCACTCATGTTGCTCATTGCATATCTATTTCTAAAAGAGAAACCTTATTCGTCAGAGATATATGGATCGTTCCTGGTCTTTTTTCCCGCAGCAACTGGGGCGTACGGAGGCTCAGCCGGAAGAAAGGCGCTGACTGTGATATTGAACAAATCTTAGGAACGGTTATTTCTTCAGCGGACTTGTGTGTGTTGCCACGCACTGCCACGTGCCATTCAAATTGACCCAGGTATCCGTAAAGCGCCCGTAGTGGTCGAAAGCCTTGCCCTTGTATTTTCCCTTCGCGTGATAGGTTCCAGCTACAACCGCCACCTTACCGTACAGAAAAACTTGCATGTCAGAGTTGGCCATGACGCTGGGAACATAATCCGGGTCTTTATTGTCTGCGAGAAATTGGGCCTTGTTAGTTTGGACGCCATCGTTATCCGTGCTGATGAAAGACGTAGCCACGATTGCATCCAGGGCCTTGGAATCGTGATGGAGTTGCGCCTGGTTCCATGCATTCTCGAGGGCAATCAATAAGCTCTTGTCGGAGGATGTGGAATCCGAGGACTGCGCCGCCGCCAGTGCAGCTACGAATAGGAGGAGGCTGGCCAAGAGCTTTTTCTTCATGACGAAAACCCGGTGGCGGGATGACCTTCATGATAGTGGAGCCTGAGGCCGGCTTCCGGTGTCATTAGGCTTACAGCTTAGGTGCCTCGAAAGTCTCGGCTAACCAGAAAGTCACTCCCAATTCCACAGCGGCAAGCGCTATGCTCCGAACATGGGAGTCTCTGTCTCGATGCTGGCGAGCGGCAGCCGTGGGAACAGCGCCGTCGTGCGCAGCTCGAGCACCAGCATCCTGGTGGATGCGGGCATCTCATGCCGTGAGACTTTCAAGCGACTGAAGTCCATTGGAGACGACCCACACCAGCTCAGCGCAATCGTCATTACACACGAACACGCCGACCATGTGTATGGCCTGCGAGTGCTGGCGCGCAAATTGAAAGTCCCTGTGTTTATGAATGAGGCCACGTACGCGACTTGGTCGAAAGCCATGCGTGACGAGGAAGGCAGGCGAGCAAGGCTCGAGAAGCTGGAACTATTTTCTGCGGGCCGCAGTTTTCAGATTGGCGACATTTGCGTGATGCCGTTTACCATTCCGCATGATGCGGCCGATCCGGTCGGATTTACGTTCCGCTCTGAGGGGGTAAAGGTAGCCTTCGCCACCGACCTCGGCTATCTTCCGGCAAGCGTGCGCGATCATCTGCGCCGTTGCGATCTTCTGGTTATTGAATCGAATCATGATGTGGAAATGCTGCGAGTAGGTCCGTATCCGTGGAGCGTTAAGCAGCGGGTCATGAGCCGCGTCGGCCACCTTTCCAATGATGCCCTCGCGGAATTCTTTTCTAAGGACTATGATGGGGGAGCGACATACGTGGTGCTGGCACACCTCTCGGAGCAGAATAATCATCCTGAAATTGCCCGGGGGGCGGCGGAGAGAGCACTGGGGAACCGTCGGACGTTGTTGCACAATCGTGTGATGCTGGCGGAGCAGGGTGGGCCGCTGGAACCGATTCGACTGTAGCTCAGTATGAGTCAGCAGTGTGTTGATCCTATCGTAGGCAAAATTCTTGCCGGCTGGCGTTACGACATTTCCGGCATTGCGCCGGAGATGCGGGAAGGCTACGAAGACCACTTCGCGCAATGCGAATTTTGCCGCTCCCGCCAGCGTTTGCATCGCGGTATCGACGTTTTCCTGATCGCCCTGGCATCGATTTCTGCAGTTACTTTTCTCCTGGCATTCGGGATTATCTGGCGCTTGGGTCCGCGTCATGCCTTTTGGCTTGAGATCGCCGCGTTAGGAGGATTTGCCCTCTCGGTTCTGCTCTGGTTGGTTGTAGCGGTGGCAACACCAGCGCCGACGGCGGTTGTAGACGTGGCAAAGCTCGGGGCAAGGAGAGTCCATGACCGGTTGCCGCCCGAGATACGAGAGCGCTTGCCAGAAGATTTGCGGGTGAAGATTACCGGATCGTAGACTGCAATTCGAAACATGCGACGTTCGGCCACAATTTTGAGCATTCTTCTGGTGGGCACCCTATTTGTACCTCTGCTCACCGGATTCGCGTTGGCGGCGTCCGCACCGGCAGCCGCGACTGCGGGATGCCACGGTCACGGCAAACAACATTCGGCGCCTCGCCCTGCCGATTACACCTGTTGTCAGGCGGGACACAATTCCGCAATCCTCCAGTCCGCGGACATCGTGAAGATTGCGCTGTCGGAGACGTCGAGCGACGCATTCTCTGACTCGCTTCCGAATAGCATTTTGGACTTTGTCGCAGAAGAAATAATCCTTTCGAGTTCGGATCCTCCCGGCGCTACTCCACTTCGTATCTAGACCCCTACATTCATTCGAGTGCCCACTTCAAACTGAAGCACGATCGCGCCACTGTGTGTTTTTGAGGCGTATCTCGCCCAGGGAGTCAACAGAGTGAGGGTAGCGTTTTTCGGGTTATTCGTAATCCTAAGTGTCAGCTTGCCTGCCGTGGCGCAGAGTTCCGGCCACGATATGGATATGCATCAACAGTCTGCATCGCCAAGCATGCAAATGAGTTCAGAGATGGCATCGGATCTGCCGTCGCCGCATGCAGGTTCGGGTACTGGTTGGCAGCCGGCTTCCGTTCCACAGCGCATGTGGATGACATCCCGCGGCGGATGGGACCTGATGGCGCACGGCAGTTTGTTCTTGACCTATAACCAGCAAGGCAGTCCCCGCGGCGCGGGAAAGGCCGAATCGGTCAACTATCTGATGCTGATGGAGCAGCACAAGCTTGGACCGGGAACGCTTCTATTCCGCCAGATGTTTTCCGCGGAGTCCCTAACGTCGCCGCATCCTGGATTCCCGCTGCTCTTTCAGACCGGCGAAACGTACCATGGCGAGCCACTGGTCGATCACCAGCATCCGCATAATGTCTTCTCGGAACTGGCAGCTTATTACACCGTGCCGATTCACAAGAGAGTCTCATGGCTGCTTTATGGCGGTCCTGTAGGTGAGCCTGCGATCGGGCCAGTGATGTATCTGCATCGCGAGTCAGCATCGGAAGATCCGGCTGCACCGCTGAGTCACCATCTGCAGGACTCGACGCATACGAGCTTTGGAGTGGTCACAACCGGATTTGTGTTCGATCGGCTAAGGCTGGAAGCGTCAGCATTCAACGGACGCGAGCCTGGAGAGGAGCGCTGGGCAATCCAACTCGACGCCTTGGATTCCTGGTCTGTACGAGCGAGCGTGGCTCCATCGCGCAATTGGACAGCGCAATACAGCTACGGACGGTTGGAACATCCGGAAGCATTGGAACCGGGCAGCGAGCTTCGCCAAACCGCCTCGGTTGCATACAACCGGCCCTTACACGACGGCAATTGGGACACGAGTTTGATCTGGGGGCGCAAGCGGAAGCTTGAAGATGATCGGATCCTCAATAGCTATCTTCTGGAATCCACCTTGAATTTTCGGCGACGTAACTATGCTTACACGCGGCTTGAGTTGGTAGATAAAGACGAACTGTTCCCGGATGCACCTGTTCACCCATCCTTTCGCATCGGTGCGTATACCTTCGGTGGCGTGCGCGACCTGATTCAGAACGAGCATTGGCAGGTGGGATTAGGCGCCGATGTGACGTTCTATTCCAAGCCGTCGTCTCTCGATCCGGCGTATGGAGACCAGCCGGTGTCGTTCCATATCTTCTTACGGGTCCGCCCCGGCAAGTCTCATCAACATGGAAGTTAGCGTCGGATTCTATTGACCTGCTCGCTTATTGCCGATTCAGGTACTCAGGCTCAAGGAGTACCGCCCGGTTTTAGAAATGGAGTCACAATGGGGGCATGGATCCTGCTCTGAGAGTAGTCAAGCTCATTCGCATCGCCATGCTGGCCAGTGTTGTCCTCTACGTGTTCATTGCGGAGATGGCTGCGCCAAAGAGTGCCGCACCTCCCAATCTGATGATCTTCTACGTTCTGACATTCATGGCGATTGTCTCTGTAATTCTGATCACGGGGTTGCGTCGGTTCTGGATCATACCTGCCACGACTGCTGCTTCCGTTGCCAC
>Ga0066903_100001732_pt1 | contig 16373 bp, 18 predicted proteins | sample PanSoiMetaGPlot1_FD_67491 | JGI IMG/M metagenome (GOLD analysis project Ga0066903, IMG submission 67491) | Tropical forest soil microbial communities from Panama analyzed to predict greenhouse gas emissions - Panama Soil - Plot 1 (version 2) | ecosystem: Environmental > Terrestrial > Soil >... | reverse complement strand
GGCCCTCACCGCCATCGGCGCCTCGCCCGACCTCACGATCGTCTCCGCCCTGATCTTCGCCACCGGGGTGGTCCTGATGTTCCTGGTTGTGGCCCTCGATGAGCGCGTGGCGGGCCGTGCCCTCCGGGCGCGGCGTCTCGGTCTCGTCTTCGGGGTGGTCTGCGGCAGCTTCCTGATGCTCGACGGCGCGCTGGGCGTCACCGCGCTGACGCAGATCGCTCATCTGGACCCGCATCAGGCGTACGTCGGTGCCGCCTACCTGACGACGCTCGGGCTGCGCAACGCCGTCGATCGGGTCATCCCGCTCACGCTCGGGCTGTGGGTGCTGACCGTCCACCTGCCGGCGTGGCGGGGGCGGGACCTCCCCCGTCCCCTCGTGGTCCTCGGCCTGCTGGTCGGGGCGACGGGCGTGGCCGGTTCGGCGCTGCCGGCGGCCGGCACAGCCAGCGTCCCGCTGGCCGCGCTGTGGGCTGCCGCGTACGCCATCCTGGCGCTGCGCCCCCGTGGGGAGAACGTGCCCGCCAGCCAGTAGCTTTGCAGCGTTTGCATGGCGGGGCGGCTCCAGTCGCCGCGTCAGCCGGCAAGGCTATACTGCGGCGCAGGCGCAATCCCGCGCTCGACCTGGCGGCGTCGCACAGCGCCGCATCCAAGGAAAGAAAGATGGCCGACAGCCATCCATCTCGCAATCACCCTGTCCGCTCGTCATCGTCGCGCATCAGCAGAGTGGGGATGGTGGGCGTGCCCGTCACCGACCAGAACCGGGCGCTCGCGTTCTACGTCGACGGGCTCGGCTTCGAGAAACGCGTCGATGTCGTCGCCAGCGACGGTGCGCGCTGGATCGAGGTGGCGCTGCCGGGTGACGAGACCACGATCGCGTTGGTCCCAGCCCGGGCCGGCACGACCGCCGGTATCGAGACCGGCATCCGGCTGGTCGTCGACACCCTCCACGATGAGGCGGCCGAGAGCGTGCGGACCGTCCGTGCCGAGCTGCAGGCGCGCGGCATCGACGCGGATCCGAAGGTTGTGCACCTGCCGGGCGTGCCGCCGATGTTCTCGATCCGCGACCCGGACGGCAACGTGCTGCGAGTCATCGCCCGCCACCGTCCGGCCTGACGCCAAACCGTCCCCGTGATCAACGTCACGGGGACGGTCTCCGGCGTGCGCACGACGCCTCACCTGAGAGGCGCTACGCCACCCGTCGCCGCAGCGGCTGCCACCAGGCCCGGTGCTCGGCGTACCACCGCACCGTGTCGGCGAGGCCGGTCGCGAAGTCCATCCGCGGCCGGTAGCCCAGCTGGGCCGAGATCCGGGTGCTGTCGATCGAGTAGCGGCGGTCGTGACCCTTGCGGTCGTCGACCCTCTCGACCCGGTCCCAGCCGGCGCCGCACGCCTCCAGCAGCCGCTCCGTCAGCTCGCGATTGGTCAGGCTCGTCCCGCCGCCAACGTTGTAGACCTCTCCCGGCCGGCCCCCCGCGAGCACCAGCGCGATGCCCTGGCAGTGGTCGTCCACGTGCAGCCAGTCACGCACGTTGAGGCCGTCGCCGTAGAGGGGGACGCTCAGGCCATCGAGCAGGTTGGTCACGAACAGGGGGATGATCTTCTCGGGGTACTGGTAGGGGCCGTACGTGTTCGAGGCGCGCGTGATCGAGACGTCGAGCCCGTGCGTCCGGTGGTAGGCGAGCGTCATGAGCTCGGCCGCGGCCTTGGTGGCGGAGTAGACGGAGCTGGGGGCCAGCGGCGCCGTCTCCGTGCACGCCCCCTCCGCGACCGATCCATACACCTCATCGGTCGAGACCAGAACGAAGCGGCGTGTCCCGTGTCGAAGCGCGGCGTCCAGCAGCGTCTGGGTGCCGAGCACGTTCGTCACCACGAACGGCGTCGCGTCCCCGATCGAGCGGTCCACGTGCGACTCGGCCGCGAGGTGGACGACGGCGTCCTGGCCCCGGATGAGGCGGTCGACGAGCGCCGCGTCGCCGATGTCGCCCTCCACGAAGGTGAGGCGCGGGCTGCCCGCCACGGGCGCCAGGTTCGCGCGGTTGCCCACGCTCGTCAGCTTGTCGAGCACGGTCACCGCGGCGCCCGACAGCGCCTCGAGGCGATCCGCCAGCACCGTCCGCACCAGGTGTGAGCCGATGAAGCCGGCGCCGCCGGTGACGAGCAGCCGCACGATCAGGAGCCGCCGCGCTCGCGGAGCGAGCGCCCGGTCTGGCGCAGGAACACATCGTCCAGGCTGGGGCGGCTCAGGGCGATGGTCTGGGGGTCGAGGCCGGCGCCGTCGAGCACGCGGAGGATCGCCGGGATCGCCGCCTCGCCCGCGTCCACGTAGAGCCGGACGGTCCCGTGCTCTGTGCCCGCCTGCCGCACGAACGGCTGTCCCTGGAGCACGTCGAACGCGGGCGTCGCCTGGTCGCGCGCCATGCCCAGCGTCACCACGTCGCATGCGATTCGACGCTTGAGCTGCTCCGGAGTGCCCTCGGCGACGATGCGTCCGTGGTCGATGATCGCCAGGTTGTCGCAGAGCGCGTCGGCCTCCTCCAGATAGTGCGTGGTGATGAAGACGGTCGTGCCGGCGCTGCACAGCGTGCGGAGCTCGTCCCACAGGTGGGCCCGGCTCTGCGGGTCGAGGCCGGTCGTCGGCTCGTCCAGGAACAGCACGGGAGGCCGGTGGACCAGGCCGATGGCGATGTCCAGCCGTCGCCGCTGGCCGCCCGAGTAGCCGCCGGTGGGCCGGTCGGCGCAGTCGTCCAACTCGAAGAGATCGATCAGCTCCGCCGCCCGCCGCCGCGCGTGGCCGGCGCCCATCCGGTGCAGCCGGCACTGGAACAGGAGCTCGCGTCGGCCGGTCACCTGGGCATCGGTCCCCCCGCGCTGGCCCACGTAGCCGATGCGCAGGCGCAGCTCCCGCGGCTGGCGGCGGAGATCGCAGCCGGCGACGACGGCTTCCCCGCCCGTCGGGGGGAGCAGCGTGGTGAGCATCCGGAGCGTGGTCGTCTTGCCGGCGCCGTTGGGGCCCAGGAACCCGAATATGGTGCCCGCCTCGACGCTGAGGTCGACGCCGGCGACCGCTTCGATGGCGCCTTGCGGTGTCTTGAAGGTGTGGCGCAGATCGTGCGTCTCGATCATCGCGTTCATGGGCGGCGAGGCGGACGTTACCTGGCCCCGGCGGACTGTCAAGCGACCACCGGTCCGCGAGGGAGCGCACCGCGCCTTGCTGCCGGAGCGCCGGGCGCCCATGGTTGGTCGGGCGATCTGCTCTATGGATTCCACGCTGGGTCTGTCGCTGGACGTCTGGCCCGTCGACCGGCGCTACCAGGGGGTGCCAGTGCTCGTCACGGGCGGTCTCGGGTTCCTGGGCGCCAACCTGGTCATCAGCCTCGTCCGCAGCGGGGCCCGCGTCCGGGTGCTCGCCAGCCGGCGGTCCTACGAGTACCGCCTGCAGTCTGGGCCGGCTGGGCTGCTTCGCGGCGTGGAATGCTTCGTTGGCTCGGTGGCGGCCGTCCCGCTCCTGGAGAAGGCGGTGCGGGGCTGCGCGGTCGTCTTCAACCTGGCCGGCCGGAGCGACGTCGGCGCGAGCAGCAGCGAGCCGGTCGAGGACCTGGAGCTGAACGCCCGCCCGCAGCTGCTCCTGCTCGAGGCCTGCCGGCGGTGGGCGCCCGACGCCATGGTCGTGCTCGCGAGCTCACGGCTGGTCTACGGCGCCACCGAGTCGCTCCCCGTCCCTGAGTCCACGCCGCTCGACCCCGGCTCGATCTACGCGGTGCACAAGCTGCTCGCCGAGCGCTACCACCTGCTGTTCCGGAGGCTCCACGGCCTCCGGACGATCGTGCTCCGGCTGACGAACGTGTACGGGCCGCTGGAGCCGCCCCACCGCAGCGGGGTGATGAACGTCTTCCTCCGCCGCGCCTCCGAGGGCCACGAGCTGACCGTGTACGGGGACGGCAGCCAGCTCCGCGACTGCGTGCACGTCCTGGACGTGGCCGGCGCCTTCCTGCGCGCCGGGCCGGCGCGCGAGCACGACGGCGCCGTCCTCAACGTGGGCAGCGGCGGCGGCGTCCCGCTCGCGGACATCGCCGGCACGATCGGCGAGCTGGCCGGAGTGGGAGTGCGCTCGGTGCCGTGGCCTCCCGGCGCGCGCGTCATCGAGCCGGGCAGCTTCGTGGCCGATACCCGTCGCATCGAGGAGCTGCTCGGCTGGCGTCCCGCGGTCGCGCTCGCCGAGGGCCTGGCGGGCACGCTCGCGTGGCATCGCTCCCAGCGCGCGGGCTCGTGAACCCGGGTGCACACCCCCGCTCAGAACTCGTCGAAGTACCCGCCAATGGCGAACCGCATCCCGCTGTTCACGGTGGCGACCTCGCGGGGCTCGTAGGCGCTGCGCTGGATCACGCGGAAGTCCACGCTGACGCGCGTGTGACCGGTCGTGTTGGGGCGGTTGCCGTGGCGCAGGTGAACGCCGCTGAACAGCAGGATCTGCCCGTACCGCACCGCGACCGGCTGGTAGTCGCCGAGGCCGGGCGCCGATTCGACCCAGATCGAGTTGGTGTCCATCGCGTCCGTGAACGGCAGCCAGAAGTTGATCTCCGACATCCCGTGCCCGAAGTCGCTGTCGACGTGATAGCTGCCGACGGCGACGTTGTTCGGCAGGTGCACGCGAAACGTGGGCACGCGCTGGAAGATGATGTCCTCTTTGAACATCGGGCGGACGTGCTCGGCGAGGAAGCGCTTGTACAGGGGCAGGAACGCGTCGAGCGAAGCGTAGAAGCGGTCGTGGAACGCCGTCTGCTGATCGCGCTCACGCGTCAGCAGCTCGTAGTCGGCGCCGTCGCCTAGCCGGGCCAGGCAGTCGACCCCGAGGATCGAACCGACCACTGCGGCGAACGGGAAGCGAACGCAGTCGTAGTCCACCACGGTCTTCAGTCGAGGCGACGACCAATCGATCACGACACCCTCCAGGAGCCACTGACGGTTTCGACGTCGCGGACCTCGGGCCAGGCTCGGGGCCCTCGCGTCCTCGGCCGGCTGGGAGCGTAGACGGCACGACGCGGGTAGACCAGCGTCGCGCGGTCGGCGGCGGTGAACCCGGTGCACGGGCCCGCGTCGGGCTTGACGACCGCCGTGCCGTCCAGTGTCCTTGAGCGGACGCCAGACCAGTGAGGAGGTGCGCATGACGACGCTGACGACTCCGGAGGACGTGTTCAACGACAAGGCCCGGATCCTGGTCGAGCAGCCGGAGCGGGTGGCCGGGCTGACGGCACGGTACCGGTTCGAGATCGTGGGCGACGGCGGCGGCGTGTGGCGCCTGGCGGTCGAGGACGGGAAGGCCACCATCACGCGAGATCCGTCCGACGACGCCGACGTCCATGTTCGGATCGGCGCCTCCGACCTGGTGCTGCTGGGCACCGGAGCGCTCAACGGCGTGGAGGCGTTCATGACGGGCAGGATCCGGGTCCAGGGCAACACGCAGCTGGGCATGCGGCTGGCCGACATCCTGGCCTGAGGAGGGAAGACCGACGTGGCTCGCATCCTGATCAGCACGATGGCCGCGCCGGGTCACGTCTACCAGATCATGCCCCTGGCGAAGCGCCTCGTCGAGCGGGGGAACGACGTCCTGTGGCACACGGGCACCGGCTACGAGGAGCGGGTCGGCACCACGGGCGCCCGGTTCGTCCGGAGCCGCCACATGCCGACGCTGGACGACCTGTTCCCGACCCAGCCGAGCCGCGGGCTCGCGGCGCTCGACTGGGCGATGCGGCGGCTCATCGTCGAGCCGACGCTGGGCCAGCTGGCCGACTACGAGGCCATCCTGCGCGACTTCCCGGCCGACGTGCTGGTCACCGACAACGTCGGCATGGGACCGATGCTGATGCGCGAGAAGGGCGGCCCCATCTGGGTCAGCATGGGCATCCACCCGATCGGCGTGCCGGATGCGGCCGCGCCGCCGATGAGCACCGGGCTGGGGCCGGCGACCACCTGGCTGCACCGTCTCCGCAACCGGTGGATGCACCAGGTTGGCAAGCGGGTCCTCATGCGCGGCGTCCCCCGCGCGTACGACGACGTGCGGGTCAGGGCCGGGCTGCCCAGGATGCCCAGAGGCACGTCCGTCTACGACCTGATCATCTCGCCGTTCCTGCACCTGTACTGCACGGTGCAGGCGTTCGAGTACCCGGGGCGGCGGCTGCCGGCGCACGTCCGGTTCGTCGGCCCGATGCTGCCCGACGGCGGGAGACGCCTCGATCCGCCCCAGTGGTGGGGCGACCTGGACGGCCGGAAGGTGGTGTTCGTGACGCAGGGGACCGCCAACACCGACCCCAGGCACCTGGTCCGGCCGCTGCTGAACGGCCTGGCCGGCGACGACGTCCTGGTCGTGGCGACATCCCCCGATCCCGAGGCGCTGGAGCCACTGCCCGGCAACGCCCGCGTGGCGCGGTTCCTGAACTTCAACGAGCTGCTGCCGCGCGTGGACGTCATGGTCACGAACGGCGGGTTCTCCGGCGTCCAGCTCGCCATGGCGCACGGCGTGCCCCTGGTGGGCGCCGGCGAGACGGAGGGGGACAAGCCGGAGGTCTGCGCGCGGATCGGGTGGACGGGCCTGGGCGTGAACCTGCGCACCGGGACGCCCTCCACCGAGCGGCTGGTGGCGGCGGTCAGGAAGGTGCTCGGCAATCCCTCGTATCGGGAGGTCGCCCGACGCCTCCAGCGCGAATGCGCCCGCCACGACGCGCCCGACGAGGCCTCTCGTCACATCGAGGAGCTGGCCGCGAGAACTCCCGCCCTCACGTAGGGGCGGGAGGTCGCCCTACTGCTCGAGCTGGCGGAGGCGCACGCCGGGGGCCGGGCGGACGAGGAGGGCGGTGGCGAATCCGGCGGCGAGTCCGCCCGCCAGCATCCACGGCAGCGGCAGCCACAGGCCGAACGCGAGGGCCAGCCGCTCCAGCAGCAGGGGCGCCACCACCGCGTTGCTGAGGACCAGCAGCCAGCCGAACCCCAGGATCAGGCCGATCAGCGGCCGCCAGCCGCGCCGCGACCACGCCCGGTGGCTGCGGCTCAGGACGAGCATCGCGATCGCGCTCACCAGGCCCAGGCGGCCGAACCACTCGCACAGCTCGAGCCCGGGCATCGACGCCGGATCCAGCGTGGCCGACCGCATGACGGGCACGAGCAGGAACGCGAAGAAGCCGAGGTCGAAGACGATCAGGTACACGAGCATCGCCCTGGTCGCCGCGGAGCGCGCGCAGCGCTGCGCCGTGACCGGCCGCAGGCTTTCCGCCACCTCGGCGGCCGGGCCGAGCTCGCGCAGCGCCCGCTCGACGGCGCCGCCGGCGCCCGCGCCCCGCGCCCGGTGGGCGTCGGTCGCCTCCAGGAGGTGGTCGCGGAGCTCGTCGACGACGTCCCGCACCGCCTCGGGGCGGCGCCCCAGCCGCTTTCCGAGCTCGTCCAGGTACTCCTCCAGCCCGGCGCTCGCCTGGCTCACGGCGCCGCTCCGAGCAGGGCGCCGACCGCGCCCGAGAACGTCTGCCACGTGGAGCGCTCCTGGTCCAGGGCGCGGCGGCCGCGCCGGGTCAGGCGGTACGTGCGCCGCCGGCGGCCGGCCACGATCGACCAGTCGCTCTCGACCAGGCCGGACTGCTCCAGGCGGTGGAGCGCCGGGTACACCGTCCCGCTGGGCAGGTCGAACGCGCCCCCGCTGCCGTCGCGCAGCGCCTCGATGATCGCGTAGCCATGCAGGCTGTCACGCTCCAGCACCGCGAGCAGCAGCGCGTCCAGGTGTCCCTTGAGCTGTTCGGCCCACATCACACGTAGTCATGCTACTCGTCCCGCGGCCACCGGTCCTCTTTACACCATGCTGATCTCCGACCGCCCCGACCATAGGTAGTATCGCTAGTCATGGAGCCCTCCCGCGGACCCACCGGAGCGAGGCCGGAGCAGGGGCACGTCGCGCCGGCGGCGCTCCTGCTCGGCGCGGCGGCGATCCACTTCGCCGTCGCCCCCGAGCACGTCCGGGAGTACCCGCTCTACGGTCTCCTGTTCATCTGCGCCGGCGTCCTCCAGGCCGGGCTCGCGGTGGCGCTGCTGCGGCTCCGCTCCCGGGCGCTGGCCGCCGCCGGCGTGGCGAGCAGCCTGGGCCTGATCGCGGTCTGGGCGCTGTCGCGGACGACCGGACTGCCCGTCGCGCCGGTGCCGTGGACGCCCGAGGCGGTCGGCCTGGCCGACGTCTCGGCCGGCCTGCTGGAGGCGGCCACCGCGGCCCTGCTCGTGGCGGACCTCGCCACGGCCGGCCGGCCGGTCGCCGCGGGGCGCTGGCGGCAGCCGGCCGCGCTGGCGGCGGCGGCGCTGCTGACCGTGTCGGGGGTCACGGGCGTCCTCCGGGCCGCCGCGCCGGCCGGCGGCGCCGCCGCCATGCCGGGGATGGGAGGCTTCGGGCCCGCGGCGGGCACCAGCGCGCAGCCACCGGCCGCCGCCGGACAGCCGGGAGGCGGGCGGGTGGACGTGTTCACCCTGGTCGCCCAGACGGCGACGATCGGCGGCGCGACCGAGTGGACGTTCGGCGGAACGGTGCCCGGCCCCGAGCTCCGAGTGACCCAGGGCGACCGCGTGCGCGTGACGCTGGTCAACCACCTCCCCGTGTCGACGACCATCCATTGGCACGGAATCCGCGTCGCCAACGCCGAGGACGGCGTGCCGGGCGTGACCCAGGACGCCGTCGCGAGCGGCGCCACGTACACGTACGACTTCACGGTCCCGGACGCCGGCACCTACTGGTACCACTCGCACCAGGACACGTTCGACCAGATCCTGCGGGGCCTCTTCGGCCCGCTGGTGGTCGAGCCCCGCGGCGGCGCGGTGGCCGAGAGCCGGGACTACCCGGTGATGCTGTACGACGGTCCCGGCGGATGGGCCGTCAACGGTACCGGCGGCGACCTCCACCTCGACGCGGGGCCGGGGGAGCGGGTGCGGCTGCGCCTGATCGACGCGGCCGCGCCGGGGATGCTGGGGACGCCGCCGGAGCCGGTCCTGGTCGGGGCGCCGTACCGGGTCGTGGCGCTCGACGGCCAGGACGTGCGCGGCCCCCAGACGCTGGGCGCCGAGCGTCTGGAGCTGGGGATGGGGCACCGGCTCGACGTCGCGTTCACGATGCCCGAGCGGGGCTCGGTGCGGCTGCTGACGGCCGGCGGCGGGCCGACTGTCACGGTGGGGAGCGGGCCGGCGCCGGCGCCGCCGGCCCGGGACGACGCTCTGCCCCTGTTCGACATGACGCAATACGGGACTCCGGCGCCTGACCCGCTGGCCGACGCGACACACTACGACGCCACGTTCCCGCTCGTGCTCGACACCCAGGGCCTGGCCCCGAACGCCGGCACACGGCTCCGGCAGACGATCAACGGCGACACATCGGACATGGGGCCGATGTTCGAGGTGCGCCAGGGCTGGCTCGTGCGGCTGCACGTGGTCAACGACACGGCGGAGTGGCACCCGATCCACCTCCACGGCCACGAGCTGACCGTGGTGAGCAAAGACGGCCAGCGCGTGGCCGGCAGCCCCCTGCACCTCGACACGATCGTGGTCGGTCCGCACGAGACGTGGGACGTCGTCTTCCGCGCCGACAATCCCGGCCTCTGGATGCTGCACTGCCACAACCTGCTGCACGCTCGGATGGGGATGACCGCGATGGTGCGCTACCAGGGGTTCACGACGCCGTACCAGCTCGGGGGGCCGGCCGGCAACCAGCCACATTGAGGCGGAGATGTGGGCAGGGGGCGGCGACGCCCCCTCCCACGGCTACGGGGCGCGGTAGCGGGCGCGGGCGGCGCGGCGGTTGAGGTCGATGGTGAAGGCCTTCAGCTCCTCCGCCTCGGCATCGTCGAGCTGTCCCTGGCGCTGGAGACGGCTCAGGCAGCCGATCACCTTGAACGTGCGCAGGCTGTCGTTCACCGCCCAGCGCATCCGCTCGTCGGGGATGTCGCCGGTCAGCGATTCGACGGTCCGGCCCGCCATCTGCCGCGACCGGCCGAGCACCGCGTTGCTCAGCGTCTGCGCGAACATCTGGACCATGTCGCGGCTGAACTCCTCGAACGCCTCCGCGGTCACCTCGTAATCGGAATCGTCCGACTCCATTCGTGCGTTGACGGTCTCTGACGAAGCGGTCATGCGCACACACTATCGGTCTGTCGTGCGCGTGGCTACGATGAGCGAACCGACAAGGACGGACTCAATCGATCGGGAGGCCATCAATGCAAACGACCCGCGCCACGTATCGCCCGGGCACGATCAATCCCACCGCCGCGGCGTACCTGCTGGTCCTCGGCAACGGCTACTGCCGCACGCAGCTGCTCGCGGTCGCGGCGCGGCTCGGCGTGGCCGACGCCCTCGTCGACGGGCCGCGCAGCGCACAGGAGCTGGCGTCGACGACGGGCGCCAAGGAGGAGCCGCTGCGCCGCGTGATGCGGGCGCTCGTGGCCCTCGGCGTGTTCGGCGAGATGGAGGACGGCAGATTCGAGCTGACCGACGCATCGCAGCCCATGCGCACGGACGTGCCGGGTTCCGTTCGCAACGCGCTGATCGTCTTCGGCGAGGACAACTACCAGCCAGTCGGCCACCTGCTGCACGCGCTGCGCACCGGTGACGTCCCGTTCGACAACGTCTACGGGCGCACGTACTACGAGTGGCTGAGCGACAACCCGGAGGCGAGCGCGACATTCGCCGCCGCGATGGCCGAGCTGAGCACACTGGAGGTATCCGAGGCGCTGGCCGCCTACGACTTCTCGTCGATCGGCACGCTGGTCGACATCGGCGGCGGCAACGGTCACTTCGTGGCCGGCGTGCTGCGCGCCAACCCGGAGCTGCGCGGCGTGCTGGTGGATCTGCCGGCGGCGGTCGTGGGCGCCGCCGACCTGCTGGCCAGGCACGGCGTGGCGGACCGTTGCGAGGTGGTGGCGGGCGACTTCTTCCGGGAGGTGCCCGCGGGCCACGACGCATACGTGCTGAAGCGGGTCCTGCACAACTGGGACGACGGGACCAGCACCGGCATCCTGACCAGCTGTCGCCGGGCCCTCGCCGGCGACGGCCGCGTGATCGTGATCGAGCGCATGCTGCCGCAGCGAATGTTCCCGGCCCCCATGAACGAGATCGCGGTCCAGATGGATACGGTGCTGATGGCCAAGCACACGGGCCGGACGCGTACCGAAGCGGAGTTCCGCCGGCTGTTCGACGCGTCGGGCTTCGAGCTGAGCGACCGCCGGACGACGCCGGCCGGCTTCAGCATCCTCGAGGCCCGGCCGACCAGCGGCATCTGACGGGACGGATGGCCGCGAGGGAGAGACGGTGCTGATCGTGCTGCGTCCCGACGCCACGGCAGACGACGCCGAGCGCGTCGCTCGCCGGGTCCGCCGGGCCGGTCTGACGCCGATGCTGCGAGCAAGGGACGGTCGGATGGCGATCGTCGTCGTCGAGGACGCGCCGAGCGCGCTGGCCGGCCAGATCGACGCCGACGCGGCGGTCGGCGACGTGATCCCGCTCGCCGCGCCGTTCAAGCTGGCCAGCCGCCAGGTGCGCCCCGCTGGCACGGTCGTCGACGTCGACGACGGGCCCGCTGTCGGTGGGGAGGGGGTGGTCCTGGTGGCCGGCCCGTGCTCGGTGGAGGACGAGCCGATGCTGGTGGAGACCGCCATGGCGGTGCGCGCCGTCGGCGCCCACCTGCTGCGCGGCGGGGTGTTCAAGCCGCGCACATCGCCGTACTCGTTCCAGGGCCTGGGCCGCGCCGGCCTCCGGCACCTCGCCCGATGCCGGGAGCTGGTCAGGCTGCCGACGGTGACGGAGGTCATGACGCCGCACGAGGTGGAGGCGGTCGCCGAGGTGGCCGACGTCCTCCAGATCGGCGCCCGCTGCATGCAGAACTACGACCTGCTGCGCGAGGTCGGCCGGCAGCCGCGGCCGGTGCTGCTGAAGCGCGGCTTCGCGAACACCGTGGAGGAGCTGCTGCTCAGTGCGGAGTACGTGCTGGCGCAGGGCCACGAGCACGTGATCCTGTGCGAGCGCGGCATCAGGACGTTCGAGAACGCCACGCGGAACACGCTCGACGTGGCGGCCATCCCGGTCCTGCACGAGCTGTCGCACCTGCCCGTCATCGTCGATCCGTCGCACGCGACCGGCCGCGCCTCGCTCGTGGCCGCCTGCGCGCGGGCGGCCGTGGCGGCGGGCGCCGACGGCATCATGGTCGAGGTCCACCCCCGGCCGTCCGAGGCGCTCTCGGACGCGGCGCAGGCGCTGACGGTCGCCGAGCTGGCCGCCATGGTCCCGACGCTGGGCCTGGTCGCCGAGGCGGTCGGCCGGCGGCTGGCGCCGCCCGTCTCGCGGTCCGCCGCATCGTACGACGCCCAGGTGGCGTCCAGCGTTCCCTGACGTCGCCGCTGTGCACCGGGTTCACCGGACGGTCAGGTCTGTGGAGGAGTTGGAGGACAATGGTCGAGAGGACGCGCGAAGGCACCCCGCAGAAGCTGCCCAGGAACTGGTGGTGGCGGTCTCACTGGGGCCGCAACCGCGCCGGCGCGGTGCCGGTCTCCTCGAAGGCGCCGGCGTGGTGGAACTTCGTGGAGAGCATCCTGCTGCGGTCCCGGCTGCATCACTGGCGCAGCGACACCGACATGTTGCTGATCTTCAACGGCAGGAAGTCGGGGAAGCGCTACAGCATCCCGGTCTGCTACCTGCGCGACGGTGACGTGGTCACCTGCATCACCAAGGTGGGTTGGTGGCGGAACCTGCGCGGCGGGGTGCCGGTGACGGTGCGGGTGAAGGGCCAGGACCTGACCGGGACGGCCGACACGGTGGTCGACGACCGGGAGGCGATCGCCGACGCGATGGACCGGCTGCTGCGAGCGGCGCCCGTGGGGGCGAAGTACTACGCGGTGCCGCTGGGCCCGGACGGCCGCGCCCGCCGTGAGGACCTGCTGCGGTCCGCGCAGTTCACGGTGCTGATCAGGATCCAGCTGGACTGAGCCAGCGGTCCTCCGCTTTCCGAGAGCCCCCCACCCTGCCCTCCCCCAACGGGGGGAGGGTTTTCTCGGGGTGAGGGTCGGTGGAGGAGTGGGGAAGGCTAGGCGGGGCTGGAAGCTTCCGTGGTCGCGCCGGTCACCCGCGCGACCATCCGCTCCAGGGCGCCTCGCGTCCCGCGGGCGATGATGCGCTCCATCTCGGCGTCGGCGACCGACGCGCCATCCGCCATCTCGAAGTCCTGCACGGAGCGGATGCGGGTGCCGCCCTCGACCGCGTCGTACAGCCACCACGCGACCGAGTACCGGAACTCCGGGTTCGCCCACCGCCGGGCGTACACCATGTGCTGCTCCGGGTAGAGGCAGCGCTCCACCCGGTACGTCCACGTCCGGCCGTTCGGGTCTGGCGGCGACGTGACCTCGAAGCTGAACCGGAGCCCGTCCTCGTCGGCCACCATCGACCGGTGACGGCGGGCCTCCCAACGCTCGTGCTCGTTGGTGACCCGCCACACCTCGTCCAGGGGCGCCGGCACGACGACCTCCACGTCGACGTGAGCGGCCATCCCGCTACGCCCGCGTGCCCTGCAGGTCGACCACCGGCGGCCCGGCCTTGCCGATCTGCACCCACAGCCCCGCCATGTCCGTCACGCCCCAGTGCTCGGCGCAGCGGCCGTCGCGCATGACCGCGATGTGCATCTCGCGCCACCGCACCGGGCGCCCGGTCGCCTGGACGCCGAAGAGCGGGCCGTCGTGCGTGCCCGTGACCAGGACGTGTTGGAACACGATGTTGCCGTCCTGCCCCTCCCACAGGATCTCGCAGCGCATGTCGGGAATGCCGCGTCGCTCCATGGCGATGATCTGCTTCACGCCCTCGATGCCGCGGTCGACGCCGGGGGGCGCGTTGTGGTTCACGAAGTCGGGGGTGAGCACCTCGTCCAGGACGTCCAGCTTGCTCTCGCTGAACGCGTCCATGACGATCCGGCGTGCGACTTCGATGTCGGTCATGCTGCGTGCCTCCTGACTATTTCGCCGCGACGGGCGCGCCGAACGTCTGCGCCACCCGGTAGAGGTGGATGTCGGCATCGGTGGCGTACCTGCGGACGTTGGCGATCACCTGCCTGCCCGCGTCGCCGGACATCAGCCGTTGGAACGCTTCCATGCTCGTCCACTGCGCGTAGTTGCACACGCGTGTGCCGTCCTCGCTCGCGTGGATGTTGGCGGACAGAAATCCCGGCAGCCCGCGCATGGTCGTCTCTGTCTCCTCGACCAATGTGTCGATGAGGGCTTGCTGATTCGACGGTTCGCAGGTGAACACGTTGATGAACGTCACGACGCCGCCGTCGATCGAGATGGTCGCCACTGTCCTCGGACCCCCAAGCTGTGTGCTGACGTGATGACTACGACTGCTGGACGAACGTCGCGATCGCTGTGGCCACCTCGGCCGGACGTTCGACGTGGACGTAGTGTCCGGCATCGATGCTGAGCAGTCGAGCGCACGGCAGCTGCTGCGCCAGCAGGCGTCCTTTGCGCGCCGAGATGACGGGATCCGACAGCGGGGTGATCACCAGCGCGGGCATCGTCAACGACGCCACGTGCGGCCGCAGGTCGCAGCGCGTGCAGCCCATGAAGTCAGAGGCGCCGGGCGCCATGCGCACGCGGCGCAGGTCGTCGAGGACGACCCGCTGACGGTGCTCGGGGACGCCGGCGCTGAACGATCGGCGCACGAACTCCTCATCGATGTCGCCGCTGGTCAGCTGCTCGAGCAATAGGGGGTGGGGCGTGACGTGGGCGGCGGTGGCGATCAGCGCCAGCCGGCGCACGCGTCGGGGCATGGCCAGCGCCAGCCGCTGCGCGACGACGCCGCCGATCGAGTGCCCGACCACCGTCGCGGGCTCCTCGACGCCGAGGCGGTCGAGGAGGTCCGCCAGGAGCCGGGCGGCGGCCTCGATCGTCTCGGGGACCAGGCCGCCGCTGGCGCCGTGACCGGGCAGGTCGGCCGCGATCGCCCGGAAGCCCGCCGGCAGGCGTTCCGTCACCCAGCGCCAGTGCCGCTCGCTGCCGCCGGCTCCATGGACCAGGAGCAGCGGCTGACCGCCCTCGCCGGCGCACCGACAGTGCAGCGTCACCCCGCCGGCCGAGACCAGCATGGCCCTGTGGCTAGGACTCCGTGGCGGCCAGCCGGCGCGCCAGCACCGTCTTGTCGATCTTGCCGACCGCGGTGACCGGCAGCTCGTCCATCACCTCCAGCCGGTCGGGCAGCTTGAAGCGGGCCAGGCCCCTGCCGTCCAGGTACGCGCGCAGGTCGACCAGCGTCAGCTCCGCGCCGGGCCGGAGGACGACGCACACACACGTGGCCTCCCCGAGCCCCCGGTGCGGCGTGGCCACGGCGGCGACCCTGGCCACGGCCGGGTGGCCGAGCGCGAGGTCCTCGAGCTCGGCGGCCGAGATCTTCTCGCCGCCCCGGTTGATGACGTCCTTGATCCGGCCCTCGACCACCAGGTTTCCGGACGGGTGCCACCTGACCAGGTCGCCAGAGCGGTAGAAGCCGTCCTCGGTGAAGCTCCTGGGGTTGTGCTCCTCCGCCCGGAAGTAGCCGGCGATCGTGTACGGCCCGCGCACGAGCAGCTCGCCGACCTCGCCGTCCGGCACGTCGTGGCCCGCCTCGTCCACGACCCGCACCTCGTCGTCAGGGGACGCGGGCCGGCCCTGCGTGGAGATCACGACGTCCTCGGGGTCGCTCAGCCGCGTGAAGTTGAGCAGGCCCTCCGCCATGCCGTACACCTGCTGGAGGCCGCAGTGCAGCGTCCGCCGCACCCGCCGCGCCGCCTCGGGCGGCAGGCGGGCGCCGCCGACCTGGAGCAGCGTCAGGCTCTCGGGCCGGATTCCGCGCGTCTCGGCGAGGTCGGCCCACTGCATGGCCAGCGGTGGAACCGCGGCCGTGACCGTGACCGCGTGCCGCTCGATGGCCGCGAACACCGCGTGCGGCGCCGGCAGCGAGAGGAACGCGACCTGGCCCCCGCACAGGAGCGTGCCGGCCACCCCCGGGCAGCCGAGCGCGAAGTTGTGGGTCACCGGGAGCACGGCGAGGTAGACGCTGCGCTCGTCGAGGCCGCACACGGCGGCGCTGACCCGCAGGTTGTAGACGTAGTCGTCATGCGTGCGCGGGATCAGCTTGGGGAGGCCGGTGGTGCCGCCGGAGAGCAGCAGCAGCGCCACGTCGCCGGCGTCCGGCCACGGCAGGTCGTCGGCGCCGGCGCCGTCCAGCCCGGACAGCGGCACCTCGCCGTCGCGCAGCCCAACCGGGTCGCCATCGACCACGATCGAGCGCACCGCCCGGTGCCTCCGGCGCAGCTCGCGCGCCGTGCCCAGGTGGTCGGTCCGGCGTGTGCGCTC
>Ga0066903_100001731_pt1 | contig 16377 bp, 17 predicted proteins | sample PanSoiMetaGPlot1_FD_67491 | JGI IMG/M metagenome (GOLD analysis project Ga0066903, IMG submission 67491) | Tropical forest soil microbial communities from Panama analyzed to predict greenhouse gas emissions - Panama Soil - Plot 1 (version 2) | ecosystem: Environmental > Terrestrial > Soil >... | reverse complement strand
CCGGTATCGCCCGTGACGATGCGGATCTTGCTTTCCGGCACCTTGAGCACCCTGGCGAGCTCGGTGCGGGTCGGATGTGGCCGTTGTATCGGTGTGTAGATCGTGTAGCGACCGTCGGCTGGATTGTAGTCGCCGACGGCGCCGCGCGGCTCCATGGTGGCAGCGGTCACGCGATTGATCACAAAACGATGCTTGACCACGCGGGTCGCTCGCGCAAAAGCTGCGTCGACCGCGGGTTTGTCTCCAATCAGTTCCACGAAGCAGATATTGTCCGGGCAATCGTCCCAGACCCGTGGGGCTTGAGGCTTGGGTGCTTCGGCGGTGGACGTCACCGAGGGCAGTTCCTCATAGTCGACGGCGATCATTTCAGCGGCGTCGAGCGCCTGCGTCACGGTTTCGGCAGCGACGAAGGCGACATAGTCCCCGATCCAGCGCACGCGGTCTTCCGCAAGAATCGGATAGCGTGGCTTGTACATCGGCGACCCGTCCCGGCGTTTCAGTCCGCCGGGGACCGGCAGTTCACCGAAGCCGGCGGCTTTCACGTCGACGCTGGTGAGCACCGCCAGCACACCGGGTGCTGCTTTGGCCGCGCTCGTGTCGATCGATCGGATTTTGGCGTGAGCGTGCGGCGAGCGCAGCACGACTCCGTGCGCCAATCCCGGAAGCTTTATGTCGTCGGTGTAGCGGCCGCCGCCGCGGATCAGTCGCGGATCCTCGAAACGCGGCACGCCTTGACCGATGGCAAATTCACCCATTGAGAATGTCCAGTTTTACTTGGGCAATTTGCAAACTCCGTGATCGTGGCGCCGGACGCCCGCTTGCGCGGGAATGAGCGAAGTGCGGGTTGAGCATTGCGGAGGGCTATTTCTCGGATCGTAATTTTTCCGCCACGCGCGGTGCGAAATAGGTGAGTACGCCGTTGCAGCCGGCGCGCTTAAAGGCAATGAGGCTTTCGACTATGGCTTGGTCGCCGTCAAGCCAACCGTTCTGGGCGGCCGCCATGATCATCGCGTACTCACCCGACACCTGGTAGGCGAAGGTCGGTACCGCGAAGGCTTCTTTTACACGCCGGACGATGTCGAGATAGAGCAGGCCGGGCTTGATCATGATCATGTCGGCGCCTTCCTGGATATCAAGTGCAACCTCGCGCAGCGCCTCATCGGTATTGCCCGGATCCATCTGGTAAGTGCGTTTGTCACCGCTGAGCGTCTTTGCCGAACCCACCGCATCGCGGAACGGCCCATAGAAAGCCGAGGCGTATTTCGCTGCATAGGACATGATGGAAACATCGGTGAACTGGGCCCCATCGAGCCCCTTGCGGATCGCGCCGACACGTCCATCCATCATGTCCGAGGGCGCGATGATGTCACAGCCCGCTTCTGCCTGGATGATGGCCTGCCTGACCAGCACGGCAACGGTTTCATCATTGAGTATGACGCCGTCGCGCAACAGTCCGTCGTGGCCATGGCTGGTGAACGGGTCTAGAGCTACGTCGCACAGGATGCCGAGTTCAGGCACTTCTTTCTTGATCGCTCCGATGGCCCGGCAAACAAGATTATCGGGGTTAAGTGCCTCGCTTCCGGTCTCGTCGCGCAGGCCCGGATCCGTGTACGGGAAAAGCGCAATGCAAGGGATGCGTAAACCTGCCGCCCGCTCGGCTTCGCGCACAGCCTCGTCGACTGACAGCCGCTCAACCCCGGGCATAGAGGGAACCGGGGCGCGGGCCTTGTGGCCATCCATGATGAACAGTGGCCAGATCAAATCGTCGGTGGTGAGCACGTGCTCGCGCACCATGCGCCGAGCCCATTCGCTGCGTCGGTTGCGGCGCATGCGCACGGAAAGCTCGAGACGGTCTTTCTGCTCTGCCGGGGTGAACCAGGTCCGGTTCTCGATCGGGCGGCCAAACTTAATTGCCATCGGAATGCTCCCGGCGGTCTTTTAGCCGGTCTGGTCGAGGGCCGCCACCCGGCGATGGGGCCATCAAACTCTCGTATTAATCCGCCATGCCGCCGCTCTTTCCGGCGTGTCGTTCCATTTCCAGGCCGGCTTCGAGGCTGTCCTTGTCCCGGTAGATCGAGGCGACTGCCATCAGCCGGCCGCCCAGCCGATAGCGGACAACGCAGTCACGTTTCATGACGTCGCCCTCGATGTCGATCGCATCCCATTTCTCCGCGTGGCCGACATAGTTGATCGGAACGTCGTAGTGCTGGCTCCAGAAGAAGGGAGCCGACCTGAATGGTGTGGGAACACCCATCATGTTCAGGGCCGCGGTCTGCCCCTGGCGTTCGGCGACCACCCAATGCTCAACACGGATTCGTTCGCCGGAGATTGGGTCCGGCCAGCGCGCAATGTCGCCGGCCGCGTAGATTCCAGGCGCGCTCGTCTCCATGTGTCTGTCGACTGTCACCCCTTTGTCGATCGCAAGTCCGGCCTTTTCGGCGAGTGTGAGACGCGGGCGGACGCCTACGCCAATAATGACGAGATCCGCCTCGAGCGGTGCGCCGTTCTTCAGCGTCACGCGGTTGCCATTGATGGCGGTGACTCCGTTCTCAAGGTGGAATTTGACGCCATGGTCTTCGTGCAGTGCACGGATGAAGTCGCCAAGCTGAGGACCGAAAACGCGCTCGAGCGGGCGCTTCTCGGGGGCCACCACGTGAACCTCGATGTCGCGGGCGCGCAACGCGGATGCCGACTCCAGACCTATGAAGCTCGCACCGATCACCACGGCCCGCTTTGCGTTTTTTGTCTGTGCGATGATGGCGCGGCAATCGCTGAGCGAGCGCAGAGTGTGGACGTTCGTCTGGTCAGCACCGGGAATATCGAGCTTCACGGGCTCTGCGCCCGTCGCGAGCAGCAATTTGTCGAACTGGATTTTACGGCCGTCTCCTAGCAGCAGTTCTTTTGATTTTGCATCGAATGCGGCGACCTCTGTCCTGAGGCTCAATTGGATGCTGTTCTCGGCGTACCAATCATCGCTACGCAGCGGCACCCAGTCTTCCGGAGCGCTGCCGGCAAGATAGTCTTTCGACAGATTTGGCCGGTCGACCGGCGCCGCACTGTCATTGGACAGCATCGTGACGCTGCCTTTGAAACCCCGGCGCCGCAAAATCTCCGCTGCGGCAAAGCCGGCCGCGCCGCCGCCGACGATAACGATGCGCTCGTTTGCTCGCCCTGTCGCTGTCGGCGCAGGCTGAACTTTCTTGCTGGTTACGACAATCGTGCCGTCACGCTCTTCGACCTGCCAGCAGGTCAGCGGGCTCAACGCCGGCGCCGCCGCGGCTTCACCCGTTCGCAGGTTGAAACGCGCATGATGCCACGGACAGCGAACGGTCTCGCCGACAAGGAGGCCATCCGCAAGCGGTCCATGATAGTGCGTGCAGTGCGCCGACACCGCGAACAACTTGCCGCCCTGGCGCGCGAGCATCACCTCGTCGTCGCCCACATGACCGGACAGCATGGTTCCTTCGGCGAGGTCGCGGGCTGGGATCCCCTTGGTGAAATCGGGTCCGGCCGGCTTTTTGTCCCCACTTGCCATCTTTGCTCTCCATTCCTGGTCCAGGCTTGGCCCGAGCTTGGCCCGAGCTTGGCCCAAGCTTGGCCCAAGCGTGGCCCAAGGTTGGCCCAAGCCTGCCAGATTAGATGCTTTAGCAGCCGAAAAATTCCGGCGTATGTCATAAATGCCTGAAAGACCTATCTGGTTGCCGCGCGCCGTCCCGGCTTGCTAAGCGAGAGAGAGCAGGGCTGGCCATCCATGGATTTCGAGCTGTCCGAAGAACAACGCGCGTTTCAGGCGACAGCGAGGCAGTTCGCGCGCGATGAGATGATGCCGCGCGCGCGTGACTGGGACGAACGCGAGATTTTCCCCGTGGAAAGCATGCGAAAAGCCGCCGAGCTCGGCTTCGGCGGTATCTATGTGAAGGAGGATGTCGGCGGCTCGGCTCTCAATCGCCTCGACGCGGCATTGATCTTCGAGGAATTGGCGCAGGGCTGCACGTCGACGGCCGCTTATATCTCGATCCATAACATGGCCGCATGGATGATCGATGCTTTCGGCAGCGTTGAGGTACGCAGGAAGTTTCTACCGAAAGTCTGCACCATGCAGCATTTCGCAAGCTACTGCCTGACGGAGCCGGGTTCTGGCTCAGATGCCGCGAGCCTGAGCACACGCGCGCGTCGTGATGGCGAACACTATGTGCTTGACGGCGCCAAGGCATTCATCTCCGGAGGCGGCGTGTCAGACATCTATGTGGTGATGGCCCGCACGGGCGAAGCAGGTCCACGCGGTATATCCTGCATCGTGGTGGAGAAAAATACGCCCGGCCTCTCGTTCGGCGTGCAGGAAAAAAAGCTTGGCTGGAAAACACAGCCGACAGCCATGGTTATTTTCGAGAATTGCCGTGTACCTGTTGCCAACCGCGTCGGCGCTGAGGGCGAGGGGTTCCGGATAGCGATGGCGGGCCTTGACGGGGGCCGGCTGAACATTGGCGCCTGTTCGATCGGCGGCGCGCAGTTCTGCCTTGATCGCACCATCGTCTACATGAAGGAAAGAAAGCAGTTTGGCTCACGCCTTGCAGACTTCCAGGCGCTGCAGTTCCGCATTGCCGACTACGCGACCGAGCTGGAGGCCGCACGTCTGCTATTGCATCGTGCCGCGGTTGCCGTGGGAGAAGGCGAGCCCACAGCGACTCGTCTCGCCGCGCAGGCCAAGCGCCTTGCCACCGACACGGGTTTCGAAGTGGTGAATGGATGCCTGCAGTTGCATGGCGGCTATGGCTATCTGCGCGACCATCCGATTGAACGCGTCTTGCGCGACGTGCGGGTTCATCAAATACTTGAGGGAACCAATGAGATCATGCGCGTGATTGTAAGCCGCGCTATGCTTGCAAACTAAACATAAGGAGGGCGCCCGATGGAACAGCTTGCGAGACTTTACCTCTCGCGTGACGAGATGATGAAACGCGTTGCGCGCTTTAAAGACTTGAAAGGCTCCGACGGGGGTCTGCCGGACAGCAAGATGCCCGGCTGCGAGCGCACATTGTTCAACGTAATTGGCTTCCAGCCGCCGAAGGGTTCTGGCGGTGCGGTGACCTCTCCCGTGGGCGACCACGCAGCCCAGCTTGCCGCCATTAAGATCAGCGAGGGCTTCAATCTCGGGTACTGCAAGGCGAAACCGGGCCACGGACCGGAGATGCACAATCATGACACCAATGAGACTTTCATCCCGATGACCGGCACCTGGCGGGCGAGCTGGGAAAACGAAAAGGGTGAGGTGGAATTTGTAGATCTCGGACCGCTCGACGTGGTGTCATTTCCACCTGGCATGGTCCGCCGTTTCGAAAACGTGACAAAGGGTGATCCGAATGAGGAATCCATCCTGATGTTCGTAATCGGCGGAGATGGCCCGCGCGCGGAGTTCACGGACGAGGCGATGGAGCGCCTCGAGAAGGCCGGAGTCTGGTCGCCGTAACACGCTTGGCGGAGGGCGGGATGAGTGCCGCTATGTGGACCGGCGAACTAGCGCTGGCAACGGCTGCAATTTTTGCTGGCGCGGCGGTCTACGTCAGCGTCGCAGAGCAGCCCGCGCGGCTGAAGCTTGATACCCAGGCGCTGTTGACCCAATGGAAGCCGAGCTACGAGCGAGGTGCTCTCATGCAGGCCAGCCTCGCCATCCTGTCCGGCCTGCTCGGGGTCGCGGCGTTTCTCTTCACCTACGATTGGCGCTGGCTTCTTGGTGCAGCGCTGATCCTTGCGCCGTGGCCCTATACGATGTTCATCATCATGCCGACCAATCGTGTGCTGAAGGCGACCGAGCCGGAGCAGGCGAACGAGCAAACGCGTGGCTTGATCGTGCAGTGGGGTCGCCTGCACTGGGGCCGCAGCGCGTTAGGTTTGCTTGCGGCCGCCGCTTATTTATCGGCACTCAATTGAGGCGACTGTGAGTGAAGCGGAAATCTCGTTCGGGCGACGCGGGGCGGCCGGACTTATCACACTGAACAGGCCGAAGGCGCTCAATGCAGTTACGCACGCCATGGTGCTGGCGCTGCGCGGACAACTCGATCGCTGGGCTGACGATCCAGCAATCACCCGGGTGGTGATAACCGCTGCAGGTGATCGCGCCTTCTCCGCCGGCGGCGACATTCGCGCGCTTTACGATCTCGGCAAGGTCGGACGTCACGATGAAGCATTGCAATTCTGGCGTGACGAATATCCGCTCAATGCCGCGATCAAGAACTATCGTAAGCCATACGTCGCGCTCATTGACGGCATCGCGATGGGCGGGGGAGTTGGTGTCTCGGTGCACGGGTCGCATCGCGTGGCAGGTGATCGGTTCTCATTTGCCATGCCTGAAGTTGGCATCGGATTTTTCCCTGACGTCGGCGCGACCTGGTTTTTGCCGCGCATGCCCGGCGAACTCGGCACCTATTGTGCGTTGACCGGCGAGCGGTTCGGGATTGGCGACGCGTTGGCAGGGGGCGTCGCAACGCACCGGGTTTCCTCGGCGCGCTTTGCCGATCTGCTCGATGGCCTGGCCGGAACCGTGCCGGTCGACGCAGTGATTTCGGCCTTTGCCGAGCCGTCAGGCGCGGGACCGATCATGCAACATAAGGCGGCGATTGACCGGCTTTTTGCCGGAGATCTGGTTGAGAAAATCCTGGCCGCGCTTGACAAAGAGGCCCTGAGCGAAAGTGCCGACTCCGAGTGGGCCACCAAGACCGCCGCCACTATACGAACGAAATCGCCGTTGAGTCTTAAATTGGCGCTTGCCCAGGTTCGCCGCGGCAAAGCGTGGGATTTCGAAACGTGCATGCGCATGGAATTCCGCATAGTGTCACGCATCGTCCATGACCATGATTTCTACGAAGGCGTACGCGCGGTGATCGTCGACAAGGACAACAAGCCGCAATGGGGTCCGGCGACGCTGCCCGAGGTCAGCGAAGCGGATGTTGAACGTCATTTCGCGCCGCTCGGCGCTTCCGAGTTGGTGCTGTCGTGAACAGGCCGGATGCCATCTCGGACGATTTGCGCACCTTGGAGCCCGTGCGCGAGCACGCGGCCGACCGTTCGATCGGGCGCTGGACACGGCGGCTTGTTCTTTTCCTTCGTTCGATGGCCGCGATTTCGATGATCAAGGGCCTCTACCACTGGGCCCAAGTGTGCGGCATCGGCTTCGGCGAAGTGCAGCCGTTCGAAACTCATTCGATCGCGTGGCAGACCGCGACCGTTTTCTTTGCTGTCATCGATCTGGTTGCTGCGGTCGGTCTCTGGCTGGCCGCGGCCTGGGGAGCGGTGATCTGGCTGACATCTGTCGCGTCCATGCTGGCTGTGGAAATATTTTTCCCTCAGGTGTTCGGCGGGGGCTGGTTGACCGGTCTTTTGGAAGGGGGGCTGCTTGTGATTTACCTCTGGTTGGCTTTGAAATCAGCACAAGAACATCCGCAATAAAAGTTGGGAGGATGTTATGGCGCGCATCGGATTTATCGGTCTCGGCAATATGGGTTTGCCGATGGCGCAAAATCTGCTCAAGGCGGGGCATCAGGTCGAAGGCGTCGACGTTAATCCGGCGTCGGTCGAAAGACTCAAGGCGGCGGGAGGGGCGGGCGTAGAGACGGCAAAGAGTGCTGCGGCGCGCGCTGACGTCGTCATCACGATGCTCCCGTCGGGCAATGAAGTACGCGAGGTTTATCTCGGCTCTTCCGGCATCGTCGAAAACGCCAATGCCGGCACATTGCTGATCGACTGCTCGACGATCGACGTTGAGACCGCGCGCATGGTCGCAGCCGAGGCACAGAAAAAAAGTCTGTTGATGCTCGACGCGCCGGTATCAGGCGGCGTTGGCGGGGCTACCGCCGCAACTCTGACCTTCATGGTCGGCGGCAGCGCCCAGGCCTTCGCACGCTCAGAATCGATTTTGCAAAAGATGGGAAAGACGATCGTGCACGCCGGCGGTGCCGGCACCGGACAGGCAGCAAAAATTTGCAACAATATGATCCTTGGTGTCTCGATGATTGCTGTCAGCGAAGCCTTCGTGCTCGCTGAAAAACTTGGTCTCGATCACCAGAAGTTGTTCGACATCTCCTCAAAGTCGTCGGGCCAGTGCTGGTCGCTGACGAGCTATTGCCCCGTTCCTGGACCCGTTCCGACATCGCCGGCGAACCGCGAGTATCAGGCGGGCTTCACCGCAGCCATGATGCTTAAGGACCTGAAGTTGTCGCAGGAGGCGGCAAAAGCGTCCGGAGCCAGGACTGAATTGGGCGCCGGCGCAACGCAGATGTATTCACGATATGTCGCTCGCGGCCAAGCTTCCTGCGATTTTTCGGGTATTATTCAATTCATCCGCGATTGATGTGGATTTGTAGAGTGAACGAAGCCTTGCGATGGTGTTTACAATTGCATGGTCAAGAGATCGTTCACCGTTTTAAATAAACCTAATCTTTATGGTGTTATTTAAGCCGATTTTAGATTCGCCCTCATAAGGTGCGCGTCATCCGGAGCGAGGAAACAGGGCCTTTGCGACCGGGGACGTACAAATAAAACGCAAGGGGCGTTGAACATGAAAGCCGTCGCAAAGACGGTCGAGCCCGCCGGGCGCGAGGCGCAGCTCGATCACATTCGGCCACAGTATCTGGAGGCCTTGACGTTAGTCGAGCGGCTGCATCGCCGGCTGCTTGATGTCATCAAGGATGAATTCGATCGTCGTGGCCGCTCCGATATCAATTCGGTGCAGGCTCTGCTGCTCTACAATATTGGCGACAAGGAACTGACGGCCGGCGAGCTGCGCACGCGCGGCTACTATCTCGGCTCGAACGTTTCCTACAACCTCAAGAAGCTGGTCGAGATGGCATTCCTCGATCACCAGCGCTCGCGTGTCGATCGCCGTTCGGTACGCATCAAGCTGACCGACAAGGGCCGCGAGGTGCGTGACATCATCGAGACTCTCTATCAGAAGCACGTGCGCACGGTTGAGCAGGTCGGCGGCATCAATGCCGAGGAGTTCTCGACCCTCAACAAATCGTTGCATCGGCTCGAGCGATTCTGGACCGACCAGATTCTCTACCGGCTCTAATTCGATTGCGGGTGGATTGACTTGCCCCGGCTTCCTGGCCGGGGCTTTTTTTGCGCCGCAGCGGAACCCGCCGACGGCTCTAGATATGGGGCCAGCCTTCCTCCACAGCCCAATGCTTGGCGGGTGGGAGGTGATATGCTATGGGCGGTCGCAATCCCAGATTCAGCCTAGAGATCGGCGCCGGGCGCCCAGGCGCCAGGAGATCGTGATGTCGGCAACCTCGAGCCCCAAGCCAACAAGCGGAGTAGAAGCACTGTTCTCTGCTGGCCTGGCCGGGGCCGATCCTGAAATCGCCGACGCGATCGATCGCGAACTCGGCCGGCAGCGTAATGAAATCGAATTGATCGCTTCCGAGAACATCGTCTCGCGCGCGGTGCTTGAAGCGCAAGGCTCGGTTCTCACCAACAAATATGCCGAAGGTCTGCCGGGCAAACGATACTACGGTGGGTGCCAGTTCGTAGACATCGTCGAACAGCTCGCAATTGACCGCGTCACGAAACTATTCGGCTGCAAGTTCGCAAACGTGCAGCCACATTCGGGTGCTTCCGCAAATGCTGAAGTCTTTTTTGCGCTTTTGCAGCCCGGTGACACCTTTATGGGACTCAACTTGGCCGCGGGTGGCCATCTCACACATGGCTCACCCGTTAACATGTCGGGCAAGTGGTTCAAGCCGGTACCCTATGGCGTGCGGGAGAACGACCACCGCATCGACATGGAGGAGGTGGCGCGCCTCGCGCATGCACACAAGCCGAAGCTGATCATCGCCGGCGGCTCGGCCTATCCGCGCATCATCGATTTCCGTGCGTTTCGCGAAATTTGCGACGGCATCGGCGCACTGCTGATGGTGGATATGGCGCATTTTGCCGGTCTTGTTGCAGCGGGCGTGCATCCTTCGCCATTCCCGCATGCTGATGTCGTCACAACGACGACGCACAAGACTTTGCGCGGTCCGCGCGGTGGCATCATACTCTCGGACAACGAAGAGATCGCCAAGAGGCTCAATTCGGCTGTCTTTCCCGGTATGCAGGGCGGACCGTTGATGCATGTCATTGCCGCCAAGGCGGTCGCATTCGGTGAAGCCTTGCGTCCTAGCTTCCGCGCCTATGCGCGGAATGTTCTCGAGAATGCGCGCGCGCTAGCTGAGACCTTGAAGTCGCACAATCTCGATATTGTTTCGGGCGGTACCGACACGCACCTGATGCTGGTGGATCTGCGTCCGAAGCGGCTCACCGGAAAGGTGGCCGAAGCGGCTTTGGGGCGCGCGCATATCACTTGCAACAAGAACGGCATTCCATTCGACCCCGAAAAACCGACCGTAACGTCCGGTATTCGGCTTGGCACGCCCGCGTGCACGACGCGGGGCTTCGGCATCGCCGAATTCCGCCAGGTCGGAGAGATGATCGTCGAGGTGCTGGATGTGCTGTCGCAAAAACGGGTCGAGGAAGATTCACTTGTTGAAGCCGCCGTGCGCGACAAAGTGAAAAGTTTGATTGGGCGGTTTCCGATCTATCAGGATTGAGGATTGGGGGCGTTATGCGGTGCCCTAGTTGTGGAAGCCTCGATACGCAGGTGAAGGATTCGCGGCCAACCGAAGATTCAGCGGTGATTCGGCGTCGCCGCGTTTGTCTCACCTGTAATTTTCGCTTTACGACCTTCGAGCGCGTCCAGCTGCGTGAATTGACCGTCATCAAGCGCAACGGTCGGCGCGTGCCATTTGATCGCGACAAACTGATGCGTTCCGTGCAGATAGCGCTACGAAAACGCCCTGTGGACCCGGATCGTATCGAGCAAATGGTCTCGAAGATCGTTCGCGAGCTCGAAAGCCAGGGTGAGAATGAGATTTCGTCCGAAACCATCGGCGAGATTGTGATGGAAAACCTGCGCGAACTCGACGATGTTGCCTATGTGCGGTTTGCGTCCGTCTACCGTAATTTTCGCGAAGCCAAGGATTTTCGTGCCGCGCTCGACGAGTTGTCGGGGGAGGACGATGGCCGGACCGCGGCCGGCGTACGAAAATGAACCCCGCTTCGCGTCATCCCCGGCGGCCCGAACGAGCTGAGGAGCCAGGGATCCATAACCACCGGAGCTAAATCATGAGCACAGGGGCTATGGAGTCCGGCCTCGCGCCCGGAGGAGCGCGCCTAAATGGCGGGCAGAACGACGACGAGCGGTACATGCGGCTCGCATTGATGCTCAGTCGACGCAATCTCGGCCGTACCTGGCCCAATCCGGCGGTCGGTGCGGTGATCGTCAAGAACGGCATCATTCTGGGTCGCGGCTGGACGCAGCAAGGCGGCCGCCCTCACGCCGAAGTCGAGGCGTTACGCCGCGCCAAAAAGACAGCGCAGGGTGCCACGATGTATGTGACGCTCGAGCCGTGCTCGCATGAGGGAAAAACTCCGCCGTGTGCGGATGCGATTATTCGCGCTGGTATCGCCCGCATTGTCTCAGCCATGGAAGATCCAAATCCGGAAGTGGCCGGGCAGGGGCACGAGCGTCTTCGCGCCAAAGGCATCGTCGTCGATGTGGGCCTCGGCGCGGATGAGGCGCGTGTCATCCATGTCGGTCACATCACCCGAATGGACCAAAGGCGGCCGCATGTCACCCTCAAGCTTGCGATCTCATCCGACAACAAGGCTGGCCTAGGCGGACGCAGAAGGGCTTCGATCACTGGCGAACAGGCTCTCGAGCGCGTATTTCGGATGCGTGCAGCAAGCGATGCGATTTTGGTTGGAATTGGCACGATATTGGCCGACGACCCGCAATTGACCTGCCGCCTGCCTGGCATGTTCGAACGTTCGCCGGTTCGTGTCGTGCTTGACGCGCAATTGCGGGTGCCGTTGTCGACCTCGGTTGTTGCGACGGTGCGCGAAACGCCGACCTGGATTTTCGCCTCGCGCAAGGCGTCCCCGATCGCGGAAGAAATCCTTCAGCAAAAGGGGTGCAAGGTCTTTCGCGTCGATGACAGCGGTGGCCGGTTGAATGTTCGCCACGTGCTCAGGACTCTCGCTGATCAGGGCATCACGCGTCTGATGGTAGAGGGGGGACCAATCGTGGCGGGCAGTTTCGTTGAAGCCGATCTCGTCGATGAAGCAGTTTTATTTCGCGGTGCAAAGTCCATTGGCACGACGGGCATCGCTCCGCTGGAAAAAATGCCACTCGAGGCATTGACCGGCAGACTTGCATCGCGTGGGGCTGAAGAACTCGGTCTTGATAAGATCGAAAGCTTCGTGCGGGCGTAGAGCATGTTCACCGGCATTATCACCGACCTGGGAGAAGTGCGTTCGGTCAATCAACGTGCAGGCAATCTACACCGCATCACGATCTTTTGCGGTTATCCGCGAGCCGAAATCGTGCAGGGCGCCTCGATCGCCTGCTCGGGTGTTTGCCTGACTGTAGTAGATGTGGGAGAGGAAGGCGGCCGCACCTGGTTCGCCGTCGATGGTGCGGAGGAGACTCTGCGGGTTACGACGGTGGGCCGCTGGCATCGCGGGTCAAAGGTCAACCTTGAGCGTCCCTTGAAATTCGGTGACGAATTGGGAGGCCATCTGGTCGCCGGCCACGTGGATGGGATCGCGACCGTGGTCGCGCGCGAAAATATGAAGGAAATGGCGCGTATTGCACTTCGCGCCCCGGCCAATCTTGTTCGCTTCATCGCTCCAAAGGGTTCGGTCGCCCTGGATGGCGTCTCGCTTACCGTGAATGCGGTGGAAAAAGATACATTTTCGGTGCTGGTGATCCCGCACACGTTGCAAGCGACCACCTTTGAAGCTTTACGCAAGGACGACGACGTCAATCTCGAAGTCGATACTATGGCGCGGTACGCTGCGCGATTGGCAGAGATGAAGTAGAATCTTGTTCAAACATTAGTCACTTGCTACGACGCTATTAATTGGTGACTAGGGGGCATTTGATTTATGGCCATGAAAAATCGCGGCGGGAAGAAAGGCGAAAACCTGCACATGCTGATTGTGGAGGCGCGCTTCTACGACAAGATTTCCGACGAGCTTCTGGACGGCGCGACCCGGGTGCTGGATGGCGCAGGTGTCCGATACGATCGTGTTACGGTGCCTGGCAGCCTGGAAATTCCCGCCGCCATTGCGATCTCCATGGATGCCGCTCGCCGCCGGCGGGCGCCGTACGATGGTGTGGTCGCCCTCGGTTGCGTGATCCGTGGAGAGACCTACCATTTTGAGATTGTGGCGAATGAGTCTGCGCGAGCATTGGTTGAACTTGCCGTGAAGGAGCGCCTGCCTATCGGCAACGGTATTCTCACCGTCGAAAACGAGGCCCAGGCGCATGCGCGTGCCCGTGCCGACGAAGGCAACAAAGGCGGCGAGGCCGCCCGCGCGGCACTCATGTTGGTTGCGCTCAAACACACACTGGCCTGGCGGTAATGACTGCGGGTGCTGCACGAGACGACAAGGATGCGCGCAAAGCAAACAAGCGCGGCGCGGCTCGGCTCGCGGCAGTTCAGGCCCTCTATCAGATGGATCTCGCCGGCACCGGGCTCAATGAAATCCTGGCCGAATTCGAAAGCCACTGGATCGGTCGCGAGGTCGAGGGCGCGCAATATTTGCCGGCCGAGGCGACATTCTTCCGCGACATTGTATCGGGCGTGGTGCGCGAACAGAGAGAACTTGATCCGCTGATCGATGAAGCGCTCTCCAGGGGCTGGCCGCTCAAGCGGATCGAAACAGTGTTGCGAGCGGCGCTGCGAGCGGGCGCCTATGAGCTGATCCACCGGACCGATGTGCCTGCGCGGGTCGTGGTGGCCGAATATGCCGATGTGGTGGCCGCTTTCGTCGAGCGCGATGAGACCGGCATGGTCAACGCTGTGCTTGACCAGCTAGCGCGGCGTGTACGAGCCGCCGAATTCGGGCGTGCCGCCGGGTGACGCCATGGCCGCACATGACGACATTTCGGCCGAAGACCGCCTGATCGCACGTTTCTTCAAGCCGCTCGCGACCGTCCCCGGCGCGCTTGGTTTGTCCGATGACGCGGCAATTCTCTCGCCACCGTCGGGATTTGATCTGGTGCTCAAGACCGATGCTATTGTCGGCGGCGTGCATTTTTTATCCGAAGACGCCGCTCGTACTGTGGCGAGCAAGGCGTTGCGGGTCAATTTGTCAGATCTTGCCGCGAAAGGCGCGCGCCCTATTGGTTTCCTTCTGTCGCTTGTGCTGCCGAGCGAAGTCGGCGAAGCGTGGCTTGAAGGGTTCGCGGCCGGTTTGGGCGACGACGCCACACAGTTCGGCTGCCCGTTGTTCGGGGGTGATACCGACCGCACGCAAGGGCCTATCGTGGTCTCGATCGCCATGTTTGGCGTGGTTCCCCAAGGAACAATGGTGCGCCGTATCGGCGCCAGGGTTGGAGATCGCGTATTCGTCACGGGAACAATCGGCGACGCTGCGCTCGGCGTCACGGTACGTAAGGGCAAGAACTGGAACTTGAGCGAGCCGCAACGGCAGCATCTCCTGTCGCGCTATCTGTTGCCGCAGCCGCGCAATGCGCTGGCAGAGGCCGTGCGGACCCATGCTTCGGCAGCGATGGACATTTCGGATGGCCTGGTTGGCGATTTTGGCAAGTTGTGCCGGATGTCCGGTGTCGCAGCCGATGTCTATGTGAGGCGGGTTCCTCTCTCCGATGCTGCCAAAGCCGTTGTCGCGACCGATCCCGGCGCTATCGAATCCGTCCTCACGGGTGGTGATGACTACGAAATTGTCTGCACTGTGCCGGAGGCCAGGAGCGCGAGTTTCCAGGCTGCCGCCAAGGCCGCCAATGTCGCAGTCAGCGAGATCGGCGAGATCAAGGCGGGGGAGGGCGCACGCTTCCTTGCTGCCGATGGCCGCCCTCTCGCCTTCAGGCACCTATCGTTCAGCCATTTCTGAGCAGCCGGGGTTGACCGGGACGAAGCCGAGCGGCGCGGCTATAATGGCAAAAAATTAAGGAACGGGAATTCGCTATGCACGATATGACGGCGAAACAGGCGGCGGCGACGCCGGTTGGTAAACACGCGAACTTTGAGAAACATCACGCGCGGTTTCCGACGACGGCTTGGCTGCGCCGTCGCGCTCCCCGAAACGTGCCTCTTTTTGCTTTCGAATATGGCGATACCGGCGCAGGCAATGACGTCGGCATCGCGCACAATTGGGCCGCGTTCGACGCGATCGAAATTGTGCCGCGCTACGGCGTGATGCCGTCGCTGCCGCCTGTCGATGTCAAATTATTCGGACGCAGCTACTCGGCGCCCATCGGCATTGCTCCCATGGGCGGCCCTTCGCTGGTCTGGCCGGGCGCGGATCTGCTGATGGCGAAGGCTGCCCAGCGCGCCCGTGTGCCATATACGCTCAGTGTCGCAGGCGGTGCCACGATTGAACAGGCAGCGGAAGCGGCGCCCGACGTGTTCTGGCTGCAGCTCTATCGATTCTGGCACGACGATCACAAGATCGGCTTCGATCTCGTGCGACGTGCGCAGGCAGTCGACGCTAAAGTGCTCGCGCTCACGCTTGATGTCCCAGTGCGGACCACGCGCTCGCGCGAGACTTATGCCGGGCTCGCCCACCAGTTTCGGCCGAACGCTAGGATGATCTACGAGATGATCATTCGGCCTAGGTGGCTACTCGCGCTCATGCGCAACGGGTATCCGCGGTTTGCAACCATCAGAGATTATGCACGCCCCGGCGCCGGCACCAACGAGATCATCGCCTATGCACGTGCTCGGATGGGCGGAGCTTTTTCTTGGGAAGAGATCAAGCGCTATCGCGATGCTTGGAAGGGATCGATGGCGCTGAAAGGCATCCTGCACCCGAAGGATGCGCAGAAAGCGGTGGAGCTGGGGATCGACGGGATCTGGGTCTCAAATCACGGAGGCCGCCAGATCGAAGCCCTGACGCCCTCGATCGACGCCCTGCCGGCCATCGTCGCCGCGGTTGCCAATAAGGCTACAGTCTTGCTCGACAGCGGCGTTCGCAGCGGGCAGGACGTTATGCGCGCAATCGCGCTCGGAGCCGATGCGGCCTTTGCGGGAAAATCGTTCCTTTGGGCGGTTGGTGCCCTGGGAGACGATGGACCAGACTATCTGATCGACCTCTACATCGACGAATTGCGCGCCTCCATGGGCCAAATCGGCGCCCGATCATTGGCGGAAGCGAGGGAGGCAACCATTCGTCACCCGGGTGCGATCGCCGTCAAAGAAAAGCCGGAACTGCCTCCGCGCGAGCGGTAACGCACGAAGTCTGTCTCAAGCCTGTTCTGCACGGCCGGCATTGGCCATTCAACAGGATCGCCGCTACAAGGAGCGGGATTCCGGG
>Ga0066903_100001730_pt1 | contig 16379 bp, 14 predicted proteins | sample PanSoiMetaGPlot1_FD_67491 | JGI IMG/M metagenome (GOLD analysis project Ga0066903, IMG submission 67491) | Tropical forest soil microbial communities from Panama analyzed to predict greenhouse gas emissions - Panama Soil - Plot 1 (version 2) | ecosystem: Environmental > Terrestrial > Soil >... | reverse complement strand
GATCGATCAGTTGGTCGCGGTCGAGTCGCAAATCCGCATCAACCGCATCGTTCTGAAGCCCGTCGACTGGACCGAGCAAAACGCGATGAACTTCGCCAAGGAGAACCGACTCGATCTGCAATCCGAGCAGGCACGCGTCACGGACGCCTGGCGCAAAGTGTACGTTGCCGCCAACGCCCTCCGGGCCGACTTGAATCTCGTCGCGAACGCGAACATTGGTACCAGCGGAAAGAACCAGCCGCTCGATTTGTCGTCGGACGCGTCCCGCTATCAGGTCGGGGTCCGATTCAATGGTCCACTCAACCGTTTGGCAGAGCGGAATGCGTACCGCGTCGCCCTGATCGCCTACCAGCAGGCCCGACGCGACTACATGTTACTTTCCGACCGGGTCGAACAGGCGATCCGCACAGACCTGCGTCAACTGGATCTGCAAAGGCTCAACTTTGAAATTGCTCGGCTAAACCTCGTATCCGCGACGCGACAACTCGAAGGCGTACGGCAACAGATTCGGCGACCCGGACGCGACGTGGGCGGCACGTCCAGCACGCTGGACCTCTTGAACGCTCTGAATGCGCAACTCAATGCTCGCAATGCCCTGGCGATAGGGTACATTAATTATGAGCAGTTGCGCGTTCAGCTCCTGCTCGATCTGGAAGCCCTCCGACTCGACGCACGCGGATACCCGATCGATGAGCGCCGACCTCTCCCCACCGGCGAATTCGCCGGCGACCGGTGTGTCTCTCCCCCAGGTCCCGCCGCTGGCCCCGTTGCCGGGCCTGCCTTCCTCCCTCCTCCCGCCGGTGGACAGCCTCCAGCCGCCCTCGGCACCCCCGCGAAATAGACTCAGGCGCTTCGCGCGCTTTTGGCCGTTCGCGGTCATGGCGATTGCGATCGTCCTCGCGGCATGGATGTTCGCCCGGCCGGGCACCCGCAGTCTCGACGTCGTCACCGCGTCGGTCGTCCGCGGCGATCTGCCCGTCGTCGTCGTTGAACGCGGCGAGCTCGACAGCATCAAGTCGATCATGGTCCGCTGCGACGTCGAGGGCGAGAAGTCGAAGCTCGTCCACATCGTCCCCGAAGGGACGCATGTCGCGAAGGACGAGGAGGTGGGCCGATTCGACACCGACGAGCTGCAAAAGTCGTACGCCCTGCAGGAGGTCAAGTGGAAGGCGGCTGAGGCCAAGATGCATTCCGCCAAGGGGGACCTCGCCGTTCAGAAGAACAAGGAGCTGAGCGAGATCGATAAGGCCGAACTGGCTCTGACGCTGGCGAAGATCGACCTCGAAAAGTACCAGAAACGCGAATACCAGGTCGAGCTGGACAAGCGCCAGGGCGCCGTGGGGCTCGCAAAGAAAGAACTGAAGGAGGCCGAAGACAACCTCGAGTTCACGCGGAACCTCGTCAAGAAAGGCTTTTTGCCCTACGAGCAGATCCGGGTGCAGGAACTGTCCGTCGCATCTGTCGGGTACAAAGTCAGCCAGGGCGAAGCAGACCTGGGGATGCTCAAGGAGTTCGAGCGCAAACGGAAGGTCACGGAACTCGAAGGGAAGGCTCGCGAAGCGGAGCGGGAGTTGGAACGGACCAAGGAGAGCCAGAGCGCGGCCACGGCCAAGGCACAAAGCGAGTACGATGCCGCGGTCGCCACGACGAAGCTGGAAAAGCAGACCCTCGATCGCGTCCAGGCCCAGATGGAGAAATGCATCATCAAAGCCCCTCAGGACGGCATCGTCGTCTATTTCAAGCGCTACTACGACGAAATGACCCGCATCCAACCCGGGGCGGTCGTCTTCTACCAACAGCCGATCTTCACCCTGCCTGACCTGGAGCACATGAAGATCAAGGTGAAGATCCACGAGTCGGTCATCAAGAAGATCGCCCCTGGCCAGACCGCGACGCTCCAGGTCGACGCGCTCCGCAACTTCCCGCTTAACGCGGTCGTGAAAACGGTCGGCACGCTGGCCAACTCCGAGGGCTGGCGGCAGACCGTCAAGGAGTACATGGTGGAGGCGGACATCATTGACTTGCCGACGAGCGCTGGCCTGAAGCCAGGCATGACCGCGGAGGTGAAGATCCACGTGCGAACGCTGCCGGACACGCTCATGGTCCCGGTCCAAGCCGTGACCGAGTTCGAGGGCAAACCGGTCTGCTATGTGAAGAAGGGCCGGAGCCTGGAACGAGTCCTGGTCGACGTGGGGGAAAGCAACGACCAGTACATCCAGATCGTGAGCGGCGTCAGCGAGCGGGACGAAGTGGCCCTGGACGCACGGTCGCGGGCCGCGGCGGAGGTGAAGGCGGCGAAGCGGTGATGCGGTGTGGTGGTGGCGGCCTGCCAGAACCAATGGTTTCCGGGGCATGCCAGTTCGGCGGTTAGAATAGTTCAGGAGAGTTCGATGTCAGACATGCCTCTCGTCTCCATTGTCGAGTCCGACGGCGTCGTCGTGCCCGTAGACATCCTTGAATCCATTGGTCTGCGGGTCGGGGACCGGGTGAACGTCTCATTGGGTAACCGCGAACTGATTCTCCGTCCGGCGGCCGCGACGGACAGCGAACGAAAGATCGACGAAATTACCCGCGACGTGTTCCAGCGCCGCAAAGATGCCTACGAACGGCTCGCATAGGGACGCGCGGAGATGCACTTCCCCACAAAGCACTAAGTCCTCGAAATCCACCGCAGACTGATCGATCAATTCGGCGGTCTACACGGCGTGCGCGACGAAGGGCTACTCGATTCGGCGCTTCTCGCGCCAGCGAATCGAGAGCACTATGAAGGCGCCAATCTCGCCGTATGTGCCGCCACCTACGCATTTCACTTGACGAGAAACCATCCGTTTGTCGACGGCAACTAACGGATTGGCGCCGCCGTGTCAGAAATCTTCGTCCAGTTGAATGGAGCGCGGCTTTCGGCGACCAACGACGAGATCGTCGCTTTCTTCCTCGGCATTGCCGACGGAAGCGTATCCCGCGAAGAGGTCGAGCGACTCTTTGTGATCTGGGTCGAACTGCCGTAACTGGTGACTACCACGCACGGATCGTCTCGCCATCGCCCCCTTCGCGCTTACAATCATCGCATTCCCGCGTCCCCTCTCGGAGCCCGTTCATGCAGAAGAGCAAGGCCCGCCGCAAGGCCGCGAAGAAGCGGCGAAAGACCAAGCAGAACACCACCTTCAAGACCCGTCGCGTCTCCTCGAAAGAACGATTCAAATGACTGTCCGTTCGTAGCCGCGAGCTGCCAGCTTGCGGCCAGGGAGAACTCGCCATGAGCGGACTGCTGGCCAAGAAGCCGCTGCGGGCGGCCGCGACCGAAGGCGAGAGCCAACACCTCAAGCGCGTCCTTGGGCCGTGGGCCCTCACCGCGATGGGGATCGGCGGCATCATCGGCACCGGCATCTTCGTCGCCACGGGCGAGGTCGCGAAGAACGTCGCCGGGCCGGCGCTCATGATGTCGTACGTCGTCGCCGGGATCACCTGCCTGTTCGCAGCGCTCTGCTATGCCGAGTACGCGGCCATGACTCCAGTGGCCGGCAGCGCTTACACCTACGCCTATACCACGCTCGGCGAGATATTCGCCTGGATAATCGGCTGGGACCTGATTCTCGAATATGCGATCGGCGCCGCGACCGTCGCCAACGGCTGGTCGAGCTACTTCCAGCGCATTCTTGGCAAACTCCATATCACGCTGCCCGACGCGATTTCCAAGGCCCCGCTCGCCTACGACGACGGCGCCTTCTCCCTGACCAACGGCATTATCAACCTCCCGGCCGTCCTCATCGTCATGATCTTGACCGCCATCCTGGTCAAGGGAATCAAGGAAAGCTCGACGGTCAACGCCATCCTCGTGGCGATCAAGGTCGGCGCAGTGGTGTTTGTGATCCTGGTCGGCGCCTTCTACGTCAACTCCTCCAACTGGGAGCCGTTCGCACCCTACGGGTGGACCGGGATCAACGTCTTCGGCTATGAAGTGGCCGGCCAACACACCGAGAAGGGCAAGCCGCTCGGCATGATTGCCGGGGCGGCTTTGATCTTCTTCGCTTACATCGGATTTGACGCCGTCTCGACTCAGGCAGAGGAAGCCAAGGACCCGCAGCGGAATGTCCCGTTCGGCATCCTTGCCTCACTACTCATCTGCACGGTGCTGTACGTCGCAGTCGTCGCGGTGCTGACCGGTATGGTGCACTACGAACAAATCGACGAGAAGGCTGGGGTGGCGACCGCGTTCGACCAGGTCGGGCTGAAATGGGTCGATGCCCTGGTCGCCGCCGCGGCGATTGCCGGAATCACTTCCGTTCTGTTGGTACTCTTGATTGGCTCCGCTCGCGTCATCATGGCCATGTCGCGCGACGGACTGTTGTGGCAGTTCCTGGCGAGCATTCACCCGACATTTCGCACACCATGGGTCGGCTCGATCATCATCGGCTTATTCGTGGCGATGTTTGCGGGAGTGCTGCCGCTCGGAGCCCTGTTGGAATTGACCAATATCGGCACGCTGTTCGCCTTCGCGGTCGTATGCGCCGCTGTACTCGTGCTGCGCTACACCGATGCGGCACATCCGCGACCCTTCCGCGTGCCTGCTGCGCACGCGGTCTGTGTGCTCGGCGTGTTATTATGTCTGCTCCTGATGCTCTCGCTGCCGGCGCAGAATTGGTATCGACTGTTCGTCTGGATGATCCTCGGGCTGATCATCTATGCCAGCTATGGGGTGTGGCACAGCGTTGTGCGCAGCGGCCCGCCGGTGCCATTGCCGCTGGCACCTCCGACGCCGACCGCTGAGCAAGCGGATTACCACGACTTGAACGGGCCGGCGCGCTAACACTCGCCTCCGTCCCTCCAATCGGTTACGCTACACCTCTACCTCCGCCGGAGCCTGCGCATGTCCCGCCTCGCCATCCTCAGTTTCCTCCTTCCCGCGACCCTTCTCGCCGCCGAGCCCGCCAAGCCTGCGACGCACCAAGTCAAGCTCGATGGTCACACGTTTACATTGCCCGTCGGCTTCACCATCGAGCGCGTCGCCGGGCCGCCGCTGGTGGATCGGCCAATCGTCGCTTCGTTCGACGATCGCGGGCGGCTCTATGTCGCCGACTCTTCGGGATCCAACGAGAAGCTCACCGAGCAGCTCAAGAACCCGACGCATCGGATCATTCGCCTCGAAGACACCAAGGGGACCGGCGTCTTCGACAAGGCGACCGTCTTCGCCGACAAGCTGAATTTCCCGGAGGGAATCCTCTGGCACCGCGGACACGTATACGTCTCCGCCGTGCCGCAAATCTGGAAGCTGACCGACACCGACGACGACGGCGTGGCCGACAAGCGCGAGGTCTGGTTCGACGCCAAGACAATGACCGGCTGCGGCAACGATCTGCACGGCCCATACCTCGGCCCGGACGGCTGGATCTACTGGTGCAAGGGCGCGTTCGCCAAGCAGGAATACACTCTGCCGAACGGGAAGAAGTTCACCACGCGAGCGTCGCACATCTTCCGCGCCCGGCCGGACGGGACCGGGATCGAGCCGGTGATGACCGGCGGGATGGACAACCCGGTTGATGTCACGTTCCTGCCGAATGGTGAGCGGTTCTTCACGACGACCTTCTTCCAGCACCCCGCGGCCGGCCAGCGCGACGGATTGATCCACGCGGTCTACGGCGGCATCTACGGCAAGGACCACGACGTCATCTACGACCCCGATCACAAGTGGACGAGTCCGCACCTGATGCCGGTGATGACGCACATGGGCCCCGCGGCCCCGTGCGGGCTGCACTGCTACGAGTCGGATGCGTTCGCCAAAGAGTACACGTCCAACCTGTTCGCCTGCCAGTTCAACCTGCGCAAGGTGAGTCGGCACGTCCTGAAGCCGAGCGGGTCGACTTACACGACCGAGGACTTCGACTTCGTCGTCTCGGATAGCCAGGACTTCCACCCGACCGACGTGATTGAAGATGCCGATGGCAGCTTGCTGATTGTGGACACGGGGGGCTGGTACAAGCTCTGCTGCCCGAGTTCGCAGCTCTTGAAGGCGGACGTGCTGGGGGCGATTTATCGGGTGCGACGGGCGGACACGCCGTATCGTCAGCGATGGTTGGGAAGGGACACCTGGGACTTGAGCAAAAACGTCGCCGTCCAACTCTTGACGCGATTCCGGGCGGCCAATGCCGCCCGTGGCTGGCAAGTTCCCGAAGCCTATGCCACCATGTCCGCGGATGAACGATTGCAATTCGTTGCCAACCTGTTGCTATCTGAGTCCACCCCAGCTTTCACCGTTTCGGCGATCGGGGCCCTTTGCCGAACCGATGGGGATGACGCCCGGCGGCTCACTCGGGCGATCCTTGGTCATGGCGACGACTCCGCGACAATTGCCGCGATTCATTCGGTGAGCGTTTGGCGGGACCGCGAGGCGGTGCTCCAACTGATTGGGCTGTTGAAGCAACGGTCACCGCTAGTGCGCCGTGCGGCCGCGGAGGCCCTCGGGCGGATCGGTGACGACCGGGCAATTGAGCACCTCTCAAGGCTCCTCGCCGACGAGAAGACCGACCGCACCCTCGACCATTCACTGACCTTCGCCCTAATCGAGTTGGGCAACCGCGAATACCTGAAGACGAGCTTGGACAGCCCGAGCCCGCGCGTTCGCCGCGCCTACTTGACCGCCCTCGACCAACTCGGCGAGAAGCTCGACCCGAAGGTTGTCTTCGAGGCGATGAAGTCGAACGATCCCGGCCTCAAGGAAACCGCCCAGTGGATCGTCGGTCGGCACCCGGAATGGGCCGACCAGGCGGCCGAACACTTCCGCGAACAATTCGCCACCAGCAAACCGGCGGACCGCGATACCCTGGTCGCCCAACTGGCTCGTCTGGCGAAGACGTCCGGCATCCAGAAGCTGCTGGCTTCGATCGCTTCGGACGCGAAGGCAAGCGCGGATGCGCGGATCACGGCGCTCCGGGCCATGTCGCGGGCTGGGTTGCGCGACGTGCCGGCCGCCTGGCATTCGGCGATCTCGGACATCCTGGCCGCACACCCGGACAACGGGGTGCTCACCGAGGCCGTGTCCACACTCCGATCGTTCCCCGTCGGAAAAGGCAAGGGACCCGATCACGCAGGAGATTTGCGCCTGGTCATCGAATCCGACGCCCCTCTTGACGTCCGGCTGGGGGCAATGGCCGCTCTCCCCAACGGGCTGCAGTCCGCGCCCAAAGATCACCCGTTCCGCGACCTCCTCGCGGCCCTCGACCCTGACCAACCGGCCGGTCGGCGGGCGCTCGCAGCCGACGTCGTCGGACGGGCCCGTCTTACCGAAGCACAGATCACTGCCCTGGTCGAATTCCTGCCAAAAGTCGGCCCGCTCGATCTTGACCGTGTCCTCGCCGCCTTCGCCCAGACCAAGGATGAGACGATCGGCCTCAAACTCGTCGCGGCGCTGAACGACCCGAAGGTCCGACCGTCACTGCGCGCCGACGGCGTCAAGGAACGTATCAAGCACTTCCCCCCCATCGTGCAGAAGGAAGCGGAAAAGCTCTACGCAATCCTCAATGCCGACTACGAGCAGCAGAAGGTTCAACTGGATGAGATCGCCAAGACGCTCAAGCCAGGCGACATCCGCCGCGGGCAGGCTGTGTTCAACAACACCAAGACTTCGTGCATCGCCTGCCACACGATCGGCTACGTCGGCGGCAAGATCGGACCCGACCTCACCCGCATCGGCGGCATTCGCAACGAACGCGACCTGCTCGAGTCGATCCTCTTCCCGAGCGCCAGCTTCGTCCGCAGCTACGAGCCCATCATCGTCCGTACCAAGGACGGCCAGTCGTTCAGCGGCGTGCCGAAGAAGGATGCCCCGGACGAGATTGTCCTCGTCCTTGCCGCGGACAAGGAAGTTCGCATCTCGCGTGATGACATCGAAGATGTGCAGCCGGGCAAAGTCTCGATCATGCCGGCCGGGCTCGACAAGCAGCTTACGCGGCAGGAACTGGAGGACCTGATCGCCTTCCTCAAGGCGTGTAAGTGAGGTAAGATCGCTGCCGGTTCGCCGTGGGTCGCCCAGATGCCGCTGACATTTGACGACCGAGGCTTGCTCCCGCCGGGTATCCACGATGCCACGTTCGCGGAGATCGAGGCAAAGTTCGCCCGGTTTCAGAAGTCCGACCATCGCATCAAGCTCTTCGAGAAACTGAAAGCGTACCTGACTGAGCTTGCGAAGACGGGTTGGCAGTGCGATGTGATCATCGACGGCAGCTTCGTCATGCCGCCGGTGGACGAACCGAACGACATCGACATTATTCTTGTCCGGCCGGCCGATTGGGACATGTTTCAGGAACTCAGGCCTTTCGAGTACAATGTGGTGTCGAGGAAATTCACGCGGCGCGAGTATCAACTGGACGTGCTGCCAGCAATCGCTGGGTCCGAGGCAGAGAGACAGTATCGCGATTTCTTTCAGGGGATCAGGATTGACAGATGTGAAGAATTCGGCTTGCCCGCCGGTTCGAAAAAGGGACTTGTCAGGCTTGTGACATGATAAAGAACGATGCCGAACTCGAATTCATCCGCAGACAACTGGCACGCATTGACGCCGCCATCGAGGACCTGCGCCGCAACGTCTTGCCCAAAAGCGAGTCGAGGTTCAATTTGCTGTCGGAGGCGCCACTCGAAATGCGCCAATCGCTTCAGTCCGACATCGACGCCTATCTCGGGACCACTACTGTGCCCGCCGGCGATGCGACTGTGAAGAAAGAGCCTACCGACGCCAAGACGTTGCAAGCCGCTCAGGACGATCGAGCCGGAGGCGACCAGACTACCTGACCAATCCGGCGAGCTTCCACGGAGGGAACTTTGACCCGTCTTCACGTCGCCATCCTGGACGAAGAACTCCCCTACCCGCTCACGTCCGGCAAGCGCATCCGCTCGTTCAACCTGCTTACCCGCCTGGCGAAGTCACATCGCGTCACCTACATCGCGCACCGCAACGCGGACCTGGATGAAGTCCAAACGGCCGCGGAGGCGCTCCGCGAACACGATATCTTCCCGTTAGTAGTCGATTACCAACTGCCCCCCAAGGCGGGGATCGGCTTCTATGCCCGGCTTCTGCGAAACGTTTTCTCCCCACTGCCCTACTCGGTCACCACGCACTCTAGCCACGCGATGCAACGAGCCATCGACCGGCTAGTCGCAGCGGACCCGCCCGACTTGTGGCACTGCGAATGGACGCCATACGCCCAGGCCTTGCGCGGCCGGCCCGGCCGGTGGACCGTCATGGCCCACAACGTCGAATCGGTCATCTGGCAGCGAATGGCGGAGGCGGAAGGCAACCCACTCAAGCGATGGTTCATCCGGCAGCAGTGGAAGAAGTTCGAGCAGTTCGAAACCTGGGCTTACCGCGCCGCGACGCGGACAATTGCCGTGAGCCGCGAGGACGCAGAACGGATCGAGCGAGATTTCGGCGCTCAAGCCGTCGACGTCGTGGACAATGGCGTCGATACCAGCTACTTCACGCCGGACGAATCGGTTCCACGTAATCCGTACCGCATCCTCTTCCTCGGCAGCCTCGACTGGCGGCCGAACCTGGACGCGGTGCGTCTGTTGCTCGACGAGATCTTTCCGCGAGTGCTGGCCGCCGAACCGCGAGCGAGTCTGTCCCTGGTCGGTCGGAAACCGCCGGACCGGCTGCACGTGGAAATCAGCAAGCGACCCGGCGTCGAGCTACATGCAGACGTGGCAGACGTGCGGCCGTTTCTGCACAGGGCGGGGATGCTCGCGGTGCCGTTACGAATCGGTGGAGGCTCGCGACTCAAGATCCTCGAGGCGCTTGCGACCGGGCTGCCGGTGATCACAACCGGCGTGGGCGTCGAGGGCCTGCGGCTGACGCACACGGAACACTGCACGGTGGCCGACGGGGCGGAGGCGTTTGCCGTCGCCTTGTTGGAAGCGATGCGAACGCCGTATTTGGTCCGTGAGCAGGCCACGGCTGGCCGGGCGCGTGTTTTGGCGGAATACGACTGGTCCGGGCTGGCAGACCGCTTGGATCGGGTTTGGCAGGACGCGGCCGGGGCCCCGTTATCACATCCCGAAACAGGCCCCTTGCTCCCGGCCCTCACGCGCCGGTAGGATGATTATCGCACCCATCTGCCGCCGACCGAGGTATCCCCCCGTGGCCAAGACCCGCCGAGCCCCAGACGAAGACGTCCGCCGTCGCCGGCCGGACGACGAGGACGACGACGCCCCACGGCGGGCGCGCCGTGGGGACGATGACGACGACGAGGCCGATGACGAGCCGTTCAAGCCGCGTAAACGGCGCCAATCCGCCTCCGGACCGATCAGGCTGATCACACGCATCTGCTTCGGTGTGGCCCTCGCCACTTGCATCATCATTCTCTTGATCTGGATCTACTCGCCTGTCGGAACCGACCACGCCCTCCTCTGCTACATGCCGCCCGAGACCACCAGCATCCAGGGCTACGACGTGGAGGAAGGGTCGAGGAACCACAAGGTCAAGGATGTTCACGACATGCTGATCAACAGCTACAAGCAGTTCGGCGACCGCCGCTTTAACAACTCCGGTGTCAGTGATAAGGACGTGGCTAAGTACCTGAGCGGTGTTGCCTCGGCCAAGGAGGACGAAAAAGACCTGGCTCCGCAGGATCGCCGCGGGTCAATCACGGTGATCCGGTTCAAGAAGGACGTGGACCAGGCGAAGTTCGTCGGCTCGTTTTCCGGGCCGTTTTACGTGGAGGAGCGCTCCTCCCAGGGCAAAAAATACCACCACCTTTACCACCTGGTCAAAGTCCCGCCGGATTTCCACGACGAGCGGCAGGATGATATCAGCTTCTTCTTCCCCAACAGTCGCACCCTGGTCTACACCTCCACCTGGCGCGAATGTGAAGAGGCACTCAAGCGACAGCCGGGCCGCGTCGTCGTGGAAGGAGACATGCGCGAACTCGCCGACAAGGTGGACGGCAGTTATTTCCAGGCGAACACGGGGTGGTTTGAGTCCGGCGTCGTTAATAACGCAATGGCGTTCGGCCTGGGGTTCGTGGACACCGACGTGCGCGACCAGAAGACGTACACCGGGCGGACCGGCACGGCGAGCTGGTGGGCGGACAATGGCAACGACTTCCTCTACGCCAGCGCCATGTTGTACACGGACGTCAAGACGGCTCGGATCGTCAAGCGCAAGGCCAGCGCGTCGTTCGACAAGGCCTTTGGCGACATCTGGCGCGGCGAAGGTGGCAAGCCCTCCGGACTGGATGACCCGTTCAATCCGAAGCAACCGCCGCAGCCGGGTGGCGCACCGGGCGGGTTCGCCGGTGGCGGTGGCGGAACGAACGAACAGACCAAGGACATCATCGAAGCGCTGGCGGAATATGCTGAGACCGCTCGCGTATACAACCGCGGCCGGCTTGTCATCATCGAGGGGCGCATCTCCCATGGCCCCGTGGAAACGGGGACGTTTGAGAAGTTCTGGAAGGCGGTCAGTGGCAAGTTCCAGAACCAGGGCATGTTCGGCCCGCAGGGCATGATGGGGCCGGGAATGGGACCAATGGGACCGGGCATGGGTCCGGGAATGCCGATCGGCCCCGGGATGCCACCGGTCGGCCCGGGTCGGTAGCCAATCGCCGGAACCGGGGAGGCGGTCGGCGACTTGAATTCCCTTCGCGCGCGCCAGAGATCGCACCCATGCCCCGCCACCGCCTGGTCGCTCCGCGGCGCGCCGATTCCCGCGTCGCCGCCATCTTCATTATCCTCGGTATCGGCGCGTTCTCCATCTTCGGGCTGATCCTGGCCGCCACAATGCTCATCGGCGTCCGCAAGTCCGCGGTGACCGGCGGCAGTACCGCAAGACCAAGTCCCGTGGCCGCCCGACCTCTACCCGAGCGCTTCGGCGGCCTCCTCTGCTACTGCCCCCCGGACGCCACGGCCGTCACCGCGATCGACATCGCCGCCCTGAACGCTGACCCGCAGGCAAAGGACATCGTTGACGTACTGACCGGCACATGGCAGAAGGCCCACGAGAAGCGCTTTGGCAACGTGCAGCTCGCAATCGCGGACGTCGAGGCGTATGTGGCGATGACGGGCGCCGTTGATCCAGTGCGTGAGGGGGCTTTGGCTCCGCACGACCGTCGCGGGACGGTGACGGCACTGCGGCTCAAACGCGAAGTGGACTTGAAAGTGATCTTGCGAGGGCTCGACGGCGCCGGGCTCAAGGTCGAGGAGGGGCTTACCCGCGACGGGACACAGTATTTTCAGATCTTTCGGTTCGTGATCACGTCCCCCGACGATCACCCGAAACGCGAAGACGACTACTGCTTTCATCTGTCCGACGACCGCGCGCTGCTCGTTGCCACGAGTCGGCGGGAGATGGAGGAAGCCCTCCGGCGCGTGCCCGGGCGATTGGAGATCCGCGGACCACTTGGCGACGCCCTCGAACGGGCGGACGGAGCGGTCGTGGATGCGCTCGTCGGACAACGTGGCCCGTCCGATCCAGGACGGCCCGGATACTTCGCCTGCCACGCCCAAGCCCGGTCCGCGGCGGGCGACCGGCGCGCCACCGCGGTCTGGTTCACGGTCCGCGGTGACGACGTCTTGTATCGAGAACTGTTCGTTATGCCCGATGCCGACCGGGCGGCAGCCGTCCGCGACAAATGGGTGACGACATACGCCAAGCGTCCTTCGGAAGGAACCGGCGCTGCGGCCTACTTTGCCGCTTCGGCACACGTCACGGCCGCCGGCGACCGGGTGACGGTCGAGGCAACCATTGGCCGGCGGACGTTCGCAAAACTTCTCAACGAGCCCCCAGAAGCGCCCGCAGACGCTCCGCTGCCTACTCCAAAGAAGAAATAGCCGGCTGGCGGTAATTCCATGGAGTCCGCGAATGCCATCCGGTTTCCGCCCCGACCTCGCCGCGATCCGGGCCGCTCACGAACGCATTCGCCCGTTCATTCACCGCACCCCCGTCCTGACCTGTACGGCGATCGACGATATGGTCGGGGCCCGCGTCTTCTTCAAGTGCGAGAATTTCCAGAAGGTCGGGGCGTTCAAGATCCGCGGGGCGACGAACGCGGTCCGGTCGCTCGCGGAGGAACAGGCCACCCGCGGAGTGGTCACACACTCCTCCGGCAACCACGCGGCGGCACTGGCACTGGCCGCGCGGCAGCGCGGCATCCCGGCCTACATCGTCATGCCGCGAAACTCGCCCGCGGTGAAGAAAGAGGCCGTCGCCGGGTACGGCGGCCGGATCACTTACTGCGAGCCAACCCAGCCGGCTCGTGAAGCCGCTTGCGCGGAACTGGTGCAGGCCACTGGAGCAACCCTGGTTCACCCTTTTGACGATGAAGCAGTGATCGCAGGTCAGGGTACCGCGGCCGTGGAACTCCTTGAAGAAGTCACGGACCTGGACGCGATCCTGACCCCGGTCGGCGGCGGCGGCCTCTTGAGCGGAACGCTGATCGCGGCCAAGGGGATTCGGCCGACAATCCGCGTCATCGGCTGCGAACCGGCGCTCGCGGACGACGCGGCCAAGAGCCTCCGCGAGGGACGGATCGTCCCCGCCCGGCCGCCCGTCACCATTGCCGACGGTCTGCGCACCAGCCTTGGCCACAAGACATTCCCGATCATTCGCGAATTGGTGGAGACTATCGCACTGGTTGAAGAGGCGGAGATCGTCCTCGCGCTGCGCACGATTCTGGAGCGAATGAAGGTCGTCGTCGAGCCATCGGCCGCGGTCCCACTGGCAGCACTCTTGAATCGCCCGCTTGGTCTCGCGGGGAAGCGGGTCGGGATCATCTTGTCCGGTGGAAACCTGGACGTTTCGAAGCTGTTGCCTTCGTAGACTTGTGCCTACGAGAAGCGCTCAAGTCGGTATGGCTTTGGATCGATATGAGGCTCCCGACCCTCGAGCAATTCTGCCACCAGTCGGCCCGTCGCAGGGGCCATCGATAGGCCGAGCATGTTGTGCCCGGCCGCGAGGATGACGTTCGATAACGCCGGACTCTTGCCGATCAGCGGAAGCCCGTCCGGCGTCATGGGCCGCCAGCCGAACCACTTCTCCTCCACCACGTCTCCGACCGGCTCGTGCATATAGTGGCCGGCCGCGTGCTTCAGATACGCAATCCGCTTCGGGGAGATCGACTCGTCGTAGCCAACGAACTCCATCATCGACCCGAGCCGGTAGCCGCTCTCCATCGGCGTGACCGCAACACGGTGCTGCTCGAGAATCATTGGCAAAACCGGGCACTTGGCCGGTCGGGACGTGGTCAGCGAGTATCCCTTGCCCGGTTGGATCGGGATTCGGCAGCCGAGGTGATCGTTCAGAAATGGGGTGAGCGCCCCGGCGGCCAGAACGAAGGCGTCTGCTGCCAACTCGCCGATTGCAGTCGTCGCAGCCCGAGCTCCGTCGCCGGCGCGGACGAATCCGCGAACTTCGCACTGCTCACGGATAATCACGCCGCGGGCCTCGAGCATTGCCCGCCACGACTGCATTAACCGATCCGGCCGCAAATGAGCGTCCGTCTCGTACAGCCAGCCGCCGCCCAAACCCGGCTTGAGTGCCGGTTCCAGTTCGCAGACGGCGTCGCCATGGAACGGCCGCGCCGGCACGCCGAACTCCGTGCGCAATAGTTCGTCCGTTGCCGCGTAGTGCTCCATCGCCGAGCGGGATTGGAAGACGAATAGCAGTCCCCGCGGCTGCCACTCGCATTCGAGACCGGACTGAACAAGTTCGTCGTAGAGCGTGCGCGAGGACCTCAGCAACGCCCGGATGCCACGTCCAGCTGCGAGCATGTCGTCGCGATTGCAGCACCGGGCGAAAGCGAAAAACCACCGCCAGTGCGAAAGGCTGATCCGGGGCTTGACGCGAAGAGGCGAGTTGCGAGTGAATATCGTTCGCAGTGCAGCTGTGATGGCGCCGGGGACCGCAAGCGGAAGCACGTGGCTTGGGCAGACGAATCCACAGTTGGCGTAAGAGCAGCCGCGGCCAAATTCGCCACGGTCGAGGAGAGTGACATGACAGCCGGCGTCGGCCAGGTAGTGGGCGCAGGCCGCTCCGATCACTCCGCCACCGATCACGACCACGTGTCGGCGGTCGGTCATGTCGGCAAGCCCGTACGGAACGGGTCGGCCGGGTCGAGAATCAGGGTCGCCTCCGCCGTCACAAATGCCGACCCGGTGATTCGCGGAATGACCTTACCCTCGGCCACGCGCACCGACCCCTCGAAGATGCTTCCGACTACGCTTTCCTGCCGCCAGATTTCTCCGGGGCGGAGCTTTCCGTCCTCGTAGAGACAGGCTAGCTTCGCACTCGTTCCTGTCCCGCACGGGGAGCGGTCGTACGCCTTTCCAGGACAGAGGACGAAGTTGCGGCTGTGATTGACTGGGTCGTGCGGCGGGCCGGTCACTTCGACGTGATCGATCTCCGCTCCGTCCGCTCCCGTAATCCCTTGGCGAATGAGTTGTTCGCGAACCCGGACGGTGAAGTCCGTCAACCGATCCACGTTCCGCGGACCGATCTCCGGTCCCTGTCCATCCATGAGAAAAAACCAGTTCCCACCCCAGGCCACATCACCGACAATCCTCCCCACACCGGGGACTTCAACACTCACACCCTTGCGGAGTCGATAACTCGGCACGTTCTCGATCGTGACGCGGTGCCCTCCATCAGTCTCGAAACCAACAATGCCGACCGGAGTTTCCAGCCGATGCGCCCCAGGTCCAATTCGCCCCAGTCGAAGCAGCGTGACGACCAATCCGATGGTCCCGTGCCCGCACATACCGAGGTAAGCAACATTGTTGAAATAAAGGACGCCGGCACAGCAAGATGAATCGGTGGGCGGGGTGAGCAGGCCGCCAACGAGTACGTCCGACCCGCGCGGTTCGTTGATGACGGCGGAGCGGAACCAGTCGAAGCGCTCGCGGAAGGTCGTTCGCCGCTCCGTCAGCGGGCCGGTGCCCAGATCCGGGCCGCCGGCAACGACGATCCGCGTCGGCTCGCCGCCAGTGTGGGAGTCGACGACACGGACCCGCAGTTCCGTCGCCGGGAGGTGCATGAGGAAAGAATACGAGACAGGTGGCTCGGCAGACGGGCACTTTTCTTACGTAGGAACGAACGCCACCGCCTGGACTCGGCCGACGGGAGACTGGATCTGGGCCCGCCGTTCACCGCTGGCCACGTCCCAAAGGCAGACCGTTCCGTCCCAACTCGCGGTGGCAAGGCTCGAGCCGTCGGGAGCGACTGCGACCGAACTCAAGCGGTCGACATGTCCGTTCAGGAGCTGGATGGGCTGCCCCTCGGCGAGGTCCCAGATTCGCGCCGTTCGATCCCAACTCGCCGTCACGGCCTTTCGACCGCCCGGCAAAAACGCGACCGCGCCAATCGCCGCGCCGTGACCAGAAAGAGTTTGGACCGTTCG
>Ga0066903_100001729_pt1 | contig 16388 bp, 14 predicted proteins | sample PanSoiMetaGPlot1_FD_67491 | JGI IMG/M metagenome (GOLD analysis project Ga0066903, IMG submission 67491) | Tropical forest soil microbial communities from Panama analyzed to predict greenhouse gas emissions - Panama Soil - Plot 1 (version 2) | ecosystem: Environmental > Terrestrial > Soil >... | reverse complement strand
CGTTCGCGAATCTTCTGATCGTTCGGCAGATTGATGCCGACCGGCGTAACGGGGCCCGAATCCCCCGTCTCGATGACGACGTCGACCGCGTTGGCGGTGATGCCCTGCACGCCGGGTTTGCGGTACTTCGCGTCCCATGGCATGTGGTCCTCGAACCACTGTGCGCTGGCGGCCAGTTTCTGGATCTCACTCGTCTTCTCTCGATTGACGTAGTAGACGAGCGCTTCCCAGGATCCCTTGATGCCTCGAGCATCGAGATAGACCTCGATGAACCCGTTCATCGTGTCGACGGCGTTCTTCTGGTCCTGAACCCAGGCGATGTCGTACGTCTCACGATCGGCGGCTACGCCCGTCTGATAGAACTTGACCAGCGCCTGGAGCGCCCGGGCAGTCTCGGGCGGGGCGACGGCCATCGCATCCTGCAAATGCTGAACAACGGCGGTAATCTGCGCGCTGTACCGGCCTCCCACGCGATAGGGCTCCTCGACGAGCCGGCCATTCAGCTTCATCAGCCGCGAATTGAGCGGGTAGGTTTCGTGGAACCCTTCCACGTCCTTCATCGTCACGCCGCGATACAGGTTGTTCGCGCTCGAGGCCAGGATGTCCTTGGCCGCGCCCGGGGTCTTGTTGGTGACGATGGGATCTACATTTGGATCGAAGAACATCGGCTCCAGGCGCTTGAGGTGCTGGTCGAGCGTTTCGTCGTCGCCCAGTGAAAACGAAGCGCCCGCCTGCTCGGCGGCGTGTGCCGCCTGCGCAAACGCTTGGGGCGTCGTGTCCAGCACGAACTTGCGGGCCGTCAGATTGTTGTAAGGTCCCGAATTGATCCAGAAGAGCTTGGTGTAGTCCTGGATCGCGTCGAGTGTCATCGGATCGACACCAGTCGGGTGCGTGATGACCGCCTCGAGCACATCACGCATTTCCAGGCTGACTGCGTGGCGCTGGTCGTAGTAGATGTCGCGGCCGGCGATGGCCGCTTGATAGAGGTGCCAGACGAGCGTCTTCTCGCGCAGGGTCAGCCTGGTAAACCCGTCGGCGTACACCTGCACGACCGCGGCGTCGTCGATGCGCTCGAGCAGGTACTTGCGAGCGACGGAGGGCGTCGCCGCCGAAGAAGCGATCGTTCCGGTCGAAGACTGTTCCGCGGCAGGCTTCGCGGCCCCACCGCACGCGGCTGTTCCTGCTAGCGTCATGATCGCGAAAGTCGTCCTCCACATCAGTCCAAGCCTATCCCAAGTTCAGCGGCACCCGCTGAAGGTAGTCGGCGATGTGCACCGGCCACTTGAGCTCCGTCTGCAAGCGATTGGCGAGCGCGGCCAGCGCCGCCGGCTCGCCGTGCACGAGATACGTCATCGACGGCGGACGCCGAAAACCGGACAGCCACCGCATGATCTCGCCGGCATCGGCGTGGGCCGACATCGAGTCGAGCCGCTCGATGCGCGCTGCCACCGGGACCACCTCACCAAAGATTTTCACGTGCGTGGCGCCGTCGACGAGGAGCCGGCCTCGAGTGCCCGGCGATTGGAATCCGGCGAACAGGATGGTGTTCTTTGGCTCGGGCAACGTGGCGATGAGGTGATGCAGCACTCTTCCGCCGGTCGCCATGCCGCTGGCCGCGATGACAATGGCCGGGCCGCTCGATCGCACCAGCGCCGCCGACTGCTCGCCAGAACCGACGATAGTCATTCGGGTGGTCGCGAAGGCAAACACTTCGCGTTCTTCCGGTGTGGCGGGTGGATCGAGCTCGTCATACCGCGCCTTGTAGAAGGCGAGCGCAGTGGCAGCCATCGGACTGTCAAGAAACACCGGCAGCACCGGAATCCGTCCCGCGATTTCGAGTCGATGGATCCAGTAGAGCAGCTCCTCGACGCGCCCGATGGCGAAGGCCGGAATGATCAGCCGGCCTTTGCGCGCGTGGGTGTCGTTGACGATCCGGGCCAGCCGCTCGCCGTCGTCGTCACGATCGTGAAGACGATCCCCGTAGGTGGACTCGAGCAGAAGAGCGTCGGCCTCCTCGACTGGACTTGGATCGGGAAGGATGGGACGGTTGTAGCGGCCCAAATCGCCTCCGAAGAGGATCGACTTGTCGGCGATCGTGATTCGCGCATAGGCCGATCCCAGGAGGTGCCCGGCATTGATGAACCGGACATCGACACCCGGAACGACCGGCACCCGGCGCTCGTACCCGACGGGCTGCAGCTGCGTCAGAGCGCGGGCGGCGTCGATCTCCGTGTAGAGCGGCAGGGCCGGCCGGTGCACCGACGAGCCGCGGCGGTTCGATTCGCGCGCGTCCTCTTCCTGCAAGTGCGCCGAATCGGGGAGCACGACCGAGCACAGATCCTTCGTACCGGGCGTGCAGAACACACGCCCGCGAAAACCCTGAGCCACCAGGCGTGGCAGATAGCCGCAGTGATCGAGATGCGCGTGTGTGAGGACGACCGCGTCGATGCGGCGGGCATCGATCGGCAGCGCCGCCCAGTTTCGGACACGCAGCGGCTTCAGACCCTGAAACAGCCCGCAATCGACGAGGATGCGGTGGTCATCCACCTCGAGCAGGTGCTTGGATCCAGTCACCGTACCCGCGGCTCCGAGGAACGTCAGCCATGCCATCGCTTGACTATACTTGGACGCGATGACCGCTCGCATGCTGCGTTGGACCACTCTGATGTGTCTCGCGCTCGTGATGGTCACCTTCGACCTCTCGGCGCAGCAGCGCCTGCTCACTCTCGAAGAGATCTACGAGCCGGGACGTCTGATCAACTTCAGCGGCGCACCTGTCACCGGACTGAAGTGGATTGATGCCACGCATTTCGCGATGCCTCCGCAGGGGGCTGCCGCTGTTTGGATGCGGATCGATGCAGCGTCGGGCGCAAGCGAGCCTCTCTTCGACACGGCTGCCCTGGAAACCGCGCTCGCTGCGACGACTTCGGCAGACCAGGCGCGCCGCCTCGCACGCGGACGCGGGATCGTGTTCAACAGCACCTTCTCGGCGGCGCTCCTGACGGTCACTGACGACCTGTATCTCTACACATTCGGAACGAGGCAGCTGAAACGGCTCACGCGTACTGATGGGGAGGAGGAGGATGCGACGTTCAGTCCAGACGGACGGCTGGTCGCTTTCGTCCGCCACAACAATCTGTTCGTCGCGGACACGTCCAGCGGCCGTGAGACGGCGCTGACCTCAGACGGTACGCCGACCGTTCTGAACGGACGGCTCGACTGGGTGTACGAAGAGGAGATTTTCGGGCGAGGAACCACGCGCGGCTACTGGTGGAGCCCTGATTCGCAGCGTCTCGCATTCCTTCGCATCGACGACACGCCGGTGTCGACCTTCGTCACGCTCGATGACATTCCGTACGAGACCAGCGTCGAGACATGGCACTACCCGCGTGCCGGCGAACGCAATCCCGTTGCGAAGCTCGGCGTGGTCCGCGCAGTTGGAGGCGCGATCAAGTGGGCGGATCTGTCGGCCTACTCGCCTTCCGATTCACTGCTCGTCCGCGTGAATTGGACGCCTGACAGCCGCAGGATCGCCTTCGAAGTGCAGAACCGCACACAAAGCTGGCTCGATCTGAACGTACAGGACGTCTCAGGAGATCGAGCCCGGCGGCTGCTGCACGAAACGACGAAGTTCTGGATCAGCTCTGAAGACACCGAACCGCCTCGATGGCTGTCCGATGGCTCGTTTCTGTGGTTGAGCACGGCGTCCGGTTGGCCGCACCTCTATCACTACGGAGCCGACGGCACGCTCGTGAAGCAGGTGACCGACGGCAAATGGGAAGTTCGCGCTCTCCACGGTGTCGACGATGCCGGGTGGGTTTACTTCGGGGGCACCGAGCGGAGTCCGATCGCCGAGGACGTCTATCGGGTCAGGCTCGATGGGTCTGGCCTCGAACTCCTCTCGAAAACGGCGGGGACGCACACGGCGGTCTTCAACGCAAACCTGTCGTCGTATCTCGACACCTGGAGCGATGCCACGACGCCTCCCCAGGTTCGAGTGCACCGCGCCGACGGGACCGAGACGCGGGTGATTAGCGAAAACCGGGTGCCGGCTCTCGCCGAGTTCAGACTGGCGAAACCCGAGTTTCTTCAGGTGCGCACGCGCGACGGCTTCCTCATGGAAGCGATGATGATCAAGCCGCCTGATTTCGATCCGGCGAAACGGTATCCGGTCTATCAATTCACGTATGCCGGTCCTCACGTCCAGCAGGTGCGCAACGCGTGGGGCGGCTCCCAGTTCATGTATCACGAGCTGCTCGCGCAGCACGGCATCATCGTGTGGGTGTGCGATAACCGATCGGCGAGCGGCAAAGGCGCCGAATCAGCGTGGTCTGCTTACAAACGCCTCGGCGAAGGCGAGCTTCGTGACATCGAGGACGGGCTGACTTGGCTGAAGCAGCAGGCGTGGGTCGACGGGTCCCGCATCGGCATCCACGGCTGGAGCTACGGCGGCTTCATGACGACGTACGCGCTGACGCACAGCCGCTCGTTTGTCATGGGCATCGCGGGTGGGACGCTGTCGGACTTCCGGAACTACGACACGGTCTGGACCGAGCGCTACATGGGCCTGCCGCAGGAAAACGCCGAAACCTATCGCGCGGCGGCGCCGCGCTGGGCGGCCAAGGATCTACACGGGGCGCTGCTTCTCATTCATGGCGCGATCGACGACAACGTGCATGTGCAGAACACGATGCAGCTGGCGTACGAGCTGCAGAAGGCCGACCGGCCCTTTCAGCTGATGCTGTACCCCAAGTCGCGCCACGGCGTCACCGATCCGGCGCTCGTGCGCCATCTGCGAGGGGCGATGTTCGACTTCACGCTCGAACACCTGAAGCCCGGCGAAACACGCGCGGGCTCGAAAACCGCACCCTGAGGTCTACGCAAACAGCGCCGGCTGGCCGCCGGTGTGCCAGAAGAGGATCGTCTCCCGCGACCCGAATCGTCCTCTTCGGATGTAGTCGATCAACCCGGACATCGCCTTTCCCGTGTAAACGGGATCCAGAAAGAACCCTTCGGTGCGCGCCACGAGCTCAATGGCTTCGCGCGCCGCTGTCGTGGGCCGCCCGTAGCCGGCGCCGACGAAATCGCCGTCGACGACGATAGGCATGCCGTGGCGGACGGCCGCACGGTCGACACCGAGAAGGTCGGCCACTCCGACGAGGTTCTGCTCGATCTGGGCCCGGATGCCGCTCACGTCCTCGTCCGCGCTGATCCCGAGGATGCCTGTTTCGACGCCAAGCAGCCGGGTTGCCGCCACCAGACCCGCCTGAGTGCCGCCTGACGATGTGGCGTGCACGATGATGTTGGGAGCAGGGATCTGCTCGAGAAACTCGAGGACGGCGATCACAAGAGCGCAGGCGCCGAGCGGCGTCGACCCGCCGACTGGAATGACGAAGGGCCGACGGCCGGCTCTCCGCAGCCGTTCGGCCGCTTCTTCCATCGCCTGAGCGCGTGCCTCGCGCGACTCGACGAGCACAATCTCGGCGCCGAGCAACCGGTCGAGATACGCGTTGCCGGAAACAGCGGCCCCGGGCGCCGCGTTCAGCACGAGCACGGCCTTCATACCAAGCGCCGCCGCGGCTGCCGCGGTGACGCGCGCGTGGTTCGACTGAATCGCTCCAGCCGTGACGAGTGTGTCGGCTCCATCGCGTTGCGCTGCGGCCGCCAGCAGCGCCAGCTTGCGGACCTTGTTTCCCCCGAACCCGAAATCGAGCACGTCGTCGCGTTTGACGAGCAGGCGTGGTCCGCCGCCGAGCGCGTGCGACAGCCGTGTCATCGGCATCACCGGGGAAGGGCCGGACGCCAGGGGAACCGACGGAATTCGGGCGAGCGCCGATCGCAACTCGTCGACAGTCATCGGACAATCCTACCCGCCGCGCCCGGGGCTCGACTGCTGGTTTTCTGGTACCGTGGTGATCGTGGGCGCCTCGCTCGACCGCGTACCGTTTTCCGGCATCATCCGCATCCGCGACATGATGTACTCGGTCCCGAATCCCTTCCGGCTCGACCAGGGCGACGTCAGCTTCGATGTTCCGGCCACCGCCAAGGCAGCGATGACGCGCGCCATCGAGGAGAACCAGACACACTATCTGCAGACCACGGGCATTCCGCGCCTCCGCAATCTCATCGCCGCCAGGCTTCGTGAGCGCAACGGCATCGTTGAGGCTGACCCCGAACACATCCTCGTCGCCAATGGCGGCATCCACGCACTGTATTGCGTCTGCCAGGCGATTCTCGAACCTGGCGACGAAGTGATCATCCCCGATCCCGCGTGGCCGCCGGCGGCCGGCAACATCGTCGCCGCGGGCGGGGTGCCAGTTGGCTGTCCTCTTCACGAGAGCATCGGCTGGCGATACGACTTCGACGAGCTCGAACGGCTCATCACGCCTCGAACACGCGTGCTCTACGTGAATTCACCGAACAACCCGACCGGGGGCGTGCTGACGCGCGGGGATCTCGAACGAATCGCGGCCATCGCACGCGCGCACGATCTGTGGATCATCGCCGACGAGGCTTATGAGGATGTGGTCTTCGACGGTGAGCACGTGACCATGGCCTCATTGCCTGGCCTTTACGATCGCACCATCTCCCTCCACACGTTCAGCAAGACGTATGCGATGACAGGCCTGCGGCTCGGCTACGTCGCCATCCAGAACCCGGTGCTGCGTGAGCGCGCCAAGAAGGTCCTGTTCTATAGCACGAGCAACGTCGCCTCAGTCGTGCAGTACGGCGGGATCGGCGCTCTCGAAGGATCGCAGGCGTGCGTCGACGAGTTCCGACAGGAGCTGCGGGAGCGCCGAGACCTGTTTTACAACGCAGTGGCTGGCGCATCGAGCGGCGTGTTCTCAGGAAGGCCGCCCGCCGGCGCGTTCTATGCCTTCCTCAGAATCGACCGTCGACTGGCAGACCAGCTGTGTCCACCTTCCGGCGAACCCTCGCTGTCGTGGCGCGTGGCCGAGTACATGATCAAATCGGCACGCATCGGGTGCGTGCCCGGTGTCGACTTCGGCGCCAACGGCGAAGGCTACTTGCGATTCTGCTTCGCCAGAAGCCGAGCCGAGCTCACCGGCGCGCTCGAATCGATGAAGGCGCTGCTGGCCGGAAAGCCGGCAAGCTGACGTGTCACCCTACCTGACGTGCCGGCCGCCGTCGACACGTATGGTCTCACCAGTCACGAAGTCGCTCTCGAGAAGACCGATAACCGTCTGCGCCACTGCGTTGGCGCCGCCCCATCGGCCGAGCGGCGTGGCGGCGGCGACCGCCTTTAACTCCTCGTCGGTGGTGTCCGGCGGCGGCGTGATGGGCCCCGGCGCGATCGCATTCACCAGAATGTTGTCGGGAGCGAGTTCGAGCGCCAGCGCTTCCGTCAGGGCGATCACGCCGGCCTTCGCGACGTAGTACGGGACGAAGCCTGGATACCTTGGTCTCCCGCTGCGTGCCGTCCAGTCGCTGAAGTTGATGATGTGCCCCCCGCCATGCGCGCGCATGTGAGGCGCGGCCGCTCGCGCACAGAGGAAGGCGGCGCGAAGATCGATCGCCAGCACCGCGTCCCAATCGGCGACGGTGAGGGCGTCGAACGGGCGCTTGACGTAGATCGACGCCATATTGATGACAATGTCGAGACGGCCGAACGCGCGGGCCACGTCATCGACCAGCGCCGTGCACGAGTCGGCTCGCGACAGATCCGTCGCAAACGCGGCCGCGCGACGTCCTTCGGCGCGCACCCGTTCGACTGCGGCATCGGCCTCGGCACGCGAGCGGGAGTAGCTCACCCCAACGTCGACGCCACGCCGCGCGAGTTCGACGGCGATGATGAGCCCGATTCGTTTGGCTCCCGTGATGAGAGCGGCCTTGTCGGTGAGATTCACAGCTGACGATTATGAGGGCAGACGGGATTTAACCGCCTCGAGCCGTTGCGACGAACGGGGACCCCAAAAAGAGAAAGAGCGGGACTGTCGTGACGTCCCGCCCTCGATCGGTAAGCTTAATGGGAGCTAGTAGCTGAACGTCCCGAAGAACGCCGACCGTTTGTTCGGATCGCTCCATTTGGTGCCGAGCATCGAACCGGTGAACGCGTTCTCGTCGGCGACGCCCATCGTGGCCGTCGTGACGTTGGCGAGCGGGTGGAACCACTGCTGCGCGCCGCACGTCGGGTCGTGCCTCATTTCCTTGGTGATGTCGAGCTTCACGTTCGTGGAGGCGACATGAATCGCTTCACCCGCGTCCGCGAACTGGATCGGCGCCGGCGTCACCTGCACGATGGTGCCGATGTTCTTCGTGAGCTCATTGGCCATGGCGACCAGGGCCATGCGCTGCGATGGGTTGGCGCGCTCGTCGACAAACACCGTCGACTTGACGATCGCCTTGCCGCCGCCGATTTCATGGAGTCCCAGGTTCTTGTCACCAGCCACCGCGGCGATTACCGACAAGCCGTCGACTGATACGCCGTTCACGGTGCCACGATCGATTTTCCAGGCCAGCACGGCCTGTTTACCCATCGTCTCGGCCTCGCTGCCCATGATGCAGCCGCCCGTGAACACTTCGGCGGTGCGCGCCTCGACGTAGGTGCCGGTCACCGAGCCCTTACCGGCGGCCATCCCCGAGACTGTGGCGGCTAGCCCGACCAGCACCGCAAGAAGAACGGTTCGTTTCATACGGACCTCGAGGCGGGGTCATTCCCGCAAAACCAAGAATCTTCATTATAGAGCCCGATGCCACCAAATGTCCGGGCGTTGCGATAAGCTTCTCGCCCCGTCGTTTTTGACGCGGCTGTTTCCCGATGCGAGGCCGACATGGCGCGTGAAGTGGTTGGGTTCATTGGACTTGGCATCATGGGCAAACCCATGACGCTCAACATTATGAAGGGCGGCTACCCTGTGGTCGCGCACTCGCGAAGCCGAGGCCCGGTCGACGAGGTGGTCCGCGCCGGCGCGAAGGCAGCCGCGTCGCCAGCCGACGTCGCATCACAGGCCGACGTCATCGTCACCATGGTTCCGGATACGCCTGACGTCGAGCTCGTGCTCACTGGACCGAACGGCGTCGTCCACTCGCTCAAGCGCGGCACCATCGTGATCGACATGAGCACGATTTCGCCGGTCGTGACCCGACGTCTTGCGGCAGCGGTGGCCGAAAAGGGCGGCTCGATGCTCGATGCGCCGGTAAGCGGCGGCGAGATCGGCGCCAAGAACGGAACGCTCTCAATCATGGTCGGTGGCGACGAGGCGACCTTCAACCGCGCGAAACCGATCCTCGAGTGCATGGGGACAGCGGATCGCATCACGTACATCGGTGATTCGGGCGCCGGCCAGGTGTGCAAGCTGTGTAACCAGATTGCGATCGGCGGCGCCCTCTCAGGCGTCGCCGAAGCCTTCGCGCTCGCCAGCAGGAGTGGGATCGATCGCGCGCGCGTGCGACAGGCGCTGGCCGGCGGGTTCGCGGGCAGCAAGGTGCTCGAGGTGCACGGCGGCCGGATGCTGAGCGGCGACTACAAGCCTGGCTTCTTCACGCGGCTGTACCAGAAGGACCTGCGGCTCACCCTCGAAACCGCGATGGCGCAGTCGGTCGCGATGCCTGGCACGGCTGTCGTGGCGTCGCTCGTCAACGCGCTCGTCGCGAGCGGACGCGGAGAGCTCGACTGCGCGGCAGTCGCGGAAGTGGTGTTCGAGATGTCGGGAGAAAAGCGGAGGACGTAAGGGGCGGGCACGAGCCCGCCCTGATGCAGATTGGTTTAGAGCTTGCAGCAGCCGCGGCCGGCTTCGCAGTTGCAGGCCGCGGCGTTCACGGCAACGCCGTCGGGTCCGAACCCGGTCGCGGTTTCCACACACCAGTACCACGTCCCGTCGTACTTGTCGTAGTACATCGACTCATCAGGATCCGGAACGGCGCCGACGTACATCCCCTTGTGGCGCAGGCTGACGCAGTGCACGCCCGGAATGACCTTCGGTGACAGTAGATGTTCCATAAGGCGCTCTCTACGATCTCAGTTCGACGGGCTTGAGCCCCGCCGCCCGCATCACCGCCCGCTTCACGGCGGTCTTCGTGATTTGCACTTTGTAGCCATTGCGGCTCAGCGGCTTTGCCGCCTTGACCGCCGCTTCGCCCGCCGCGGCCGCCGTGCTTTCGTTGAGTACCTTGCCGACGAGGGCTTCTTCGGCGTCCATCGACCGCCACGGAATGGGCGCGACGGCGCCAAGGACGACGCGCGCCGATCGGATCGTGCGGCCATTGACCCCGAGCACGACCGTCGTAAACGCCAGCGGCCAGTCGTGCGACGCCTTGTAACGCACTTCGTAATGGCCGACCTTCGCGCCGGCGAGGGGCGGAGGCAGCGCCACATACGCCAGCACTTCGTCGTCGGCCAGCACGTTTTCGTTGCGGACGTTCTGCAGCGTCGGCATCGTGAAGAACTCCGACGCGGGTACGTCGCGCTCACCGTTGGGTCCAACGATGTGGAAGGTGGCGTTGTAAGCCACAAACGGGACCGCGAGACTCGACGGGTGCACGATGTGACTCGGGCCCTCATTGCCGAAGATTGCGTGGTACTGGTTTTCGCCCGCTGGCGAGAAGCAGCGGTTGCCGCCCTTCTTGTAGCAAACGAACTCCTCGGCGCGGAAGTACCAGCAGCGCGGACGCTGGTTGATGTTGCCGCCCACGGTACCGGCGTTTCGAATCTGTGGCGTCCCGACTTCGCCCGCCGCTTCGACGACGGCAGGATAGAGTTTGCCCACCTGCGCGTGCTCGGCCAGGTCCACGATCTTCGCGGCGGCGCCGATCTTCAAGCCGCCGTCCGGCGCCGACGTAATGGTCGTGTCGAGCGCGCCTTTCACGTTGACGATGCGATCGGCGGTCGTGACGTAGTCCTTCATCCTGGACAGCAGATCCATCCCGCCGGCCAGCGGAAGCGCGATGCGCCCGTCGATGCGCAGCGCCGTCGCCGCATCCTTCGGGTTCGACGGATTGACGTATTCGAACGCCTTCACAGCGTGCCTCCTGCTTTCTGCTGTTCGATGGCAGCCAGGATTCGGTGAGGATGCAGCGGAAGCGACCGGATCGTGACGCCCGTCGCGTTGCGTACCGCGTTGGCGATGGCGGACGCGGTCGACACGGTCGGCGGCTCGCCGATCCCGATGACGCCACGGGCGCGCTGCTCGGGCGTGTCCATGATCATGATGTCGATCTTCGGGACATCCGACATCCCGGCCAGCATGTAGAACTCCATGTTCGGGTTCACCATCTGGCCCGTCACGCGGTCGAGGATGCGATCTTCGAAGAGCGCGAAGTTGAGCGAGCCGATGATGCCGCCGTAGATCTGGCTTTCCGCCGTCAGACGATCGACAACGAGGCCGCAATCCTGGGCGGTGAGGATCCGCTTCACCTTCACGATGCCGGTTTCGATGTCGACGTCCACCTCAGTAAACTGCACGCCGCTTGTGCCAGTCGACGACAAGCCGTCTTCCCATTCGGCATCGACCGAGATCGGCTCTGTGCCGATCAGTTTGCACGCGTCCTTCCAGGTCATGCCCTTGGCGGTATTGCCCTTGACGTGGATGCGTCCGGCCTCCGCCATCAGCATGTCGGGTGTCACGCCCAACTGCGGCGCCGCTTTCGAGAACAACTGATCGAGCGCCTTGCCGGCTGCGATGCGAATGGCCGGCGTGATCGACGCGGCCGTCGTGCTGCCGCCTGACGCGCCGCACACCGGATACATCGTGTCGCCGATCTCCGGCTTGATCTGGTTCGCTGGCAGGCCAAGCGTTTCAGCAGTGACGACCGCGACAACCGTTCGTGTGCCCGTGCCGAGATCCTGCGTGCCACACTTGGTCACGACGCTGCCATCATTGGCGATATCGACATGGGCGCGGCCGCCCCGGCCGCCGCCGCCCCACTGATGCGCCGAGCAGCCAAAGCCTGTCTTGATCGGACCCGGCTTCGGATCGCCGGTCGGGTGACGCTTGTCCCAGCCGAACGACTTGGCCGCCGCCGTGAAGTAGTCGGCCCAGCGCCGGTTCGGCGCGCCTTCGGGCAGGTTCTTGATCCTGAACGCCACCGGATCCATGCGGACGCGGTCGGCCAGTTCGTCCATCAGGATTTCGGTGAGGAAGCAGCCTTGCGGATGCCCGGGCGCGCGCATCGCACGCTGCTGCCCGGCGTTGATATACACATCCGTGTGGGCGCGCCGCCGGTTGGGGAACTGATAGATGTAGGGCAGAGGGAACTGGGCGCCGGCACCGGCACCGCCCGTGCCCCAGCTTTCCGCGTCAAAGGCCGTCAGCTTGCCGTCGGCCGACACGCCGGCGCGGATCTTCGCAAAAGCCGACGGACGGTTCCCGGTATCGAGGTGCTCTTCCTTGCGATCGAGCATCAGCTTGACCGGAAGCTTGGCCTGCTGGGCCAGACGCGCGCAGATGAGGCCCTGCGCGTCGGGACCGAACTTGCTCCCGAACCCGCCGCCCATGTACTGCGTGATGACGCGCACATTTGACGCGGGAATCTTCAGGCCCTGGGCAAACCCGTCCTTCGTGCCGTGTACGCCCTGGGTCGAAACCCAGGCCGTCAGCTTGTCGCCGTCCCACTCGCAGACGCAGCCGTGCGTTTCGAGACAGACATGCGTGATCACGTGAGTCGCATACGTCTGTTCGACGATGTGGGCGGCTTCCTTGAAGCCTGCCTCCAGATCACCCTGCTGGTCGGTGTTGCCGGCTTTCGTGTTTCCCTTCGCGCCCATGACGACGTCTTCGAACACCTTCGGCGCATCCGCAGCCATGGCCTGCGCTTCCGAGGCGACGTGCGGCAGCTGTTCGTAGGTCACTTTCACGAGACGGGCGGCGTCGTTGGCGCGCTCTTCCGTGTCGGCCGCAACGGCAGCGACCGGATCGCCCTGGTACAACGCGCGCGCGCCGGGATCCTTCCACGCCAGGGCGGCCTTCACGCCGGGAGCTCTCTGCGCTTCCGACAAATCGACCGACACGACGCGTGCGTGCGGGTGCGGCGAGCGGACGATTTTTCCCCAGATCATCCCGGGGCGATTGATGTCGAACGTGTATTTCGCGCGCCCCGTCACCTTGTCTGGACCGTCGAAGCGCTTGACGCGCGTCGACATGACGGCCGGCTTCTCGGGCCAGGCGTACTTCTTCGCGTTTTCAGTCGGCCCCGACGGACGCGGACCGGGAGCTGCCTGCGGATTCTGAGGACTAGCCACGGGCCACCCCCTTCAGGCTCGTCGCCGCTTCGAAAATGCGGGTGAACGTGCCGCAGCGGCAAATATTGCCGTCGAGTCCTTTGCGCACCTGCTCAGCGGTGGCGTTCGGGTGCTTTTCGACCAGCGCGACGGTGGCCATGATGAAGCCGGGGGTGCAGAAACCGCACATCAGGGAGTCGTGGTCGTAGAACGCCTGCTGAACCGGATGCAGGGTTGCGCCGTCGGACAAGCCATCGACGGTGCGGATTTGCTTCCCCTGCACCTCGATGGCCAGCGTGGAGCACGAATACGCCGTGCGTCCGTCGATGATCATCGTGCAGGCCCCGCACTGGCCACGGTCGCAGACGCGCTTGTTGCCGGTGAGGTCGGCCCTGTTGCGCAAGGCATTGAGCAGAGTGACCCGCGGTTCGATCCGTAGGTCGAGCCGCTTGCCGTTGACCATCAACTGGACGGGCACTTCCCCTGGCCCAACCACAGCCGGTCCGGCTTGTGCCTCTGCAAGCGGGGCTTCCGTCACGCTTGCGACCGTTGCCGCCAGCGAACTGACGCCGGCCGTCTTCAGGAAACTCCGACGGCTGACGTTGACGCGCTCGGGCTTGTCGGGATCGTTCTTGTGAGCCATACGCTAGCCCTCGAAACGAATGCAGGTAGACAAAATCGGAAAAGTATACCCCGCTGACCGCCCGTCGAGTTTTACGTAAGGCGTCGCAGGTTTCCGGTCTCGTAAGCCTCGGCCAGCGGCCACGGCTCGAGGTCAGCCAAATTCGTTGAAGGGATGCCGAATTGCACTATCCTTCCCCGCTGGCGTACGTCCTGCACACCGGCCGGGCACTTCGTTGGGAGGACTATCGATGAAAGCACGAGTGACGACTGTAATTTCGATCTTCAGCGCGATGCTGGCCTTCGCCGCGGTCCCCGCGGCCGCGCAGACCTTCACGCTGACCGCTACCCTGACAGGTGCCGGCGAAGCAACGCAGACCACAAACGGCATCAACACCGGCGCTTTCGGCGATGCCACCATCATCGTCGACCTGACCGCGCGCACGGTGAACTACACCGTTCGGGTGTTCAACCTGCCGAGCGGCGTGACGGCCAGCCACATCCATGTCGGAGCCGCGCAGACGCCCGGACCGGTCGTGGTGAACTTCGCGCCGCCCGTTCCCGCCTCGAACGATTTCTCGTTCGCTGGCACCGTTCAGGACACCGCGTTCATCCTGCGGCCGGATCAGGGCATCCGCTCGGCGGACGACATGTTTCAGGCCATTCTCGGTGGCAACGCGTACGTAAACGTCCACTCCGCGGTGAATCCTGGTGGGGAGATTCGCGGACAGCTGGTATTGAAGCAGTAGGGAGTCTTGCTCGGGAAAGGCTGGCAGGGACCTGCCGCCTTTCCCGGACGCTGACCGGCGCGAGCTCGCTTACACCTTTCCTCGCTGCGCCTTGAGCGTCGCCAGCAGTCGGCCGATTTCATCATCCTTCGTCAGCTGATCAAACCGGCGGTCCACATCGTCGCTGACGAGCGCCGACTTTGCGTCGCTGACGGCCTCGCTGCGCAGCACTTTCTGACGAAGCCGTTCGAACTTGGCCACGTTCGACGTGTCGCCGAGAGCCAGCTGGGCATCGCTCGCGCGTTCGAGTGCACGTGCTCTCCGGTGCTGCGCCATCAGCAAATCTGATTTCGCCCGAGCCTCGGCGAGCTTGTGCTCGAGCTTGTCGAGGGCGTTCTTCAGCGTTTCGACCTGCAGACGCTGATCGGACACTTGACGGGCGTAGCTGTCGGCCAGTTCGTTGGCGGCCTGATATCGCTCGAGCGCGGCGCGCGCGAGATCGTCGGCACTCTTGTCGACAGCGAGTTCGGCCTTCTTCATCCACTCGGCCGCCTTGTCCTGCTGCTCCTGGTGCTTCTTCTGGAGCATGTGCTGATCGGCCATCGAGATAGCGACCTGAGTCTTGACCTGCAGGAGCTGATTCTCCATGTCGAGAATCACCTGCTTGAGCATCTTCTCGGGGTCCTCGGCGCGATCGATCAGATCGTTGAGGTTTGCGCGAACGAGCGTGGCGACACGTTCCAGAACTGCCATAAATGCTCCGATCACTGATGGTGAGCGTCACGAGTTGATGAGCGGGCCATCGCGTGGATAGCCTCCACAAACCGGTCGGGATCCGCAGGACTGAGGAGTACGCCGTAGCCCTCGGTCGTCGGGACGTAGACGGCCCGCGACTCGTCAGTCAGATAGACCAACGCCTTCTCGCCGTTCCGCAGCCGGTACCACCCGGCCTGATACCCGGGCAACCCTGTGCCCAGGCTCTTCCATCTCGGTGCGAGATCCGGCGCGTCACCGAAATCGACGCGCCGTGCGGCGTCGATCCGCAACCGTTCGGCCGGGATGAACCGGCCAAACAGATCCCCGCGCAAGCGCAGCCCGCCTGGCGACACTTCGAAACGCGAACGATTGCCGCCTCGCAGCGAGACGGCGAGCACCGAGACGACCGGCACGACGATCACGAGGATCAGGACGGCGAGCACCCACATTGGTCGCGTGCCCGCCGGCGCAATGGGAAAGATCTGCATAAGCCCTCACGCACCCTTTTTCTCGTCAGGACGCGGCGCCTTGTCGCCGATCTTGCGGACGTTGGCGAGCAGGTCGGTCAGCTGCATGCCCGACAGCGCCTCGAACAGCGCCGGAACCTGCGCCGCAATCGCCGTCATGTCGCCGGTGAGCTTGTGCATGCCCGCCGAGTCACCATTGCCGGTCGACACAATGGTGATCTTGTCGACGTTGGAGAGCGGCGTCGCGAGGGCCTGCACAACGGCAGGGAGACCGGTCAGAAGTTTGTCCACAACCGCGGCCTGGTTGTATTCCTGGAACGCTTCGGCCTTGACGTTCATCGCGCGGGCCTCGGCGTCGCCCTTCTTGAAGATAATCTCCGCCTCGGCCTCGCCTTCCGCGCGTGTCGCCGCCGCGTGTCCCTCGGCTTCGGTCTGCAGCCGCGTGCGTTCGGCCTCGGCTAGCATCGTGATGCGCTGACGTTCGATTTCGGCCTGCTTCAGCACGGTCGCGATGAGCTCCTTCTCGCGACGCTGGATTTCAGCTTCCTGCACTTTGATTTGCTGCTCGCGCTCTACCGCCTGCACGCGCACCGATTCGGCGACCACCTGCTGCTGCATGACGTTGGACTGAATCTCGTA
>Ga0066903_100001728_pt1 | contig 16390 bp, 13 predicted proteins | sample PanSoiMetaGPlot1_FD_67491 | JGI IMG/M metagenome (GOLD analysis project Ga0066903, IMG submission 67491) | Tropical forest soil microbial communities from Panama analyzed to predict greenhouse gas emissions - Panama Soil - Plot 1 (version 2) | ecosystem: Environmental > Terrestrial > Soil >... | reverse complement strand
GGCGCATCCGACGACGCAGGACTCGAGCACCGCGGAATGCTGGATCAGCGTCGCTTCGACTTCCGCCGGCGACACCCACTGCCCGCCAACTTTAAGCATGTCGTCCGAGCGGCCGCAGTACCAATAGTAGCCGTCGGCATCCCGGTAGTACTTGTCGCCGCTGCGGAACCACTCTCCGGCGAATGCGCGCCGGGTCTGCGCGTGTTTATTCCAATAGTAGGCGGCGATACTGTCGCCGCTCACGAGCAGGTCGCCGATTTCGCCGGGGGCGAGATCCCGTCCGTCCTCGTCGACGATTCGAACCTGATAGCCGGGCACCACCTCGCCGCTGCTCCCGGGCCGGGCGCGTTCCTGCCGGTTGCTGATGTAGATGTGCAGGGCCTCGGTGGACCCGATGCCGTCGAGGATCTCGACGCCAAATCGATCCTTCCATCGGCTGAAGATCGCCCCGGGAAGCGGTTCGCCCGCCGAGACACACAGGCGGACGCGGCCGAGGGTTCGCGGCCCCTCGCCGGCGAGCATGGCGGCGTAGGCCGTCGGCACCCCGAAGAACAGTGTCGGGCGGTGCCGGTCGACCAGGCCAAAGTACGTTTGCGGATCGAACCGGCCCGGATGCAGCACACTCGAGGCGCCGACGCGCATCGGGAAGTAGAGCGCGTTGCCGAGGCCGTAGGCAAAGTACAATTTCGCGATCGACAGGCATACGTCGCTCGGCCGGATGTCGAGCACGCCCCGTCCATACAGTTCCGCGCACCACACCATGTCGTGATGCAGATGCACGGTGCCCTTCGGCGCGCCGGTGCTGCCGCTGCTCCACAGCCAGAACGCGGGCTCGTCGCGGTGGGTCGACGCCGGACTCAACTGCGGAGTCCCCGCTTCGAGAAGTTCGGCCAGGCGGTGCCGCGCCGGACGTGCCGGGCCCGCGGCGCCTCTCTCGTTCGCCGCGTCGGTCGCCGTCCCGTCGTCGGCGACGATCACGTGGCGCAGGTCCGGGAGCTTGCCGAGGACAGGCTCCACGAGAGGGAGCAGCGACGCGCTGATCGCGAGGACGCCCGCGCGGCTGTCGCGCAGCATGTACGCGTAATCCGGCGGCCGAAGCGCCGTGTTCGTCGGTACCGGGACGGCACCAATGCGGATGGCGCCCCAAAAGAGGTAGGCAAACTCGGGGCTGTCGAGCACGAGCAGAAAGACGCGCTCCTCAGGCCGCACGCCGAGATCCCGAAGCGCATGGCCGGCCCGGTTGACCTGCGCGGCCAGCCCCCCGTAGGAAATGCTGTGGTTGCCCGCGTGGATCGCCGCGGCGCGGTCGCGGCCCGCTTCGAGATTCTCGTCGATGAACGCCGTCGTGACATTAAACGCGTCGGGGATATGGAGAGCCGGCTCCATCGCGCCCTCGGTTTCGCGCATCCGCAAAGGGTCTCCTCCGCCCCATGCGGCCGTCGGCCCGCGGGGACCCGCCCCCCGGCGCCGGCCGGGACATGGAGGACCGTGCCGCGGACGTTCGCGAAACCGCAGGGCACGCGGCTACCGGCCTCCGGGCGGCCGGTAGGCGCGCGGTTGGAATCCTCGAGGAGGAAACGCGATGATTCTGTCATTCGCCGGCCGCTCGCCTCGAATCGCCGAAAGCGCCTTCGTCGCTCCGACCGCCACAATCATCGGCAATGTCACGATCGGGGATGAATCGAGCGTGTGGTTTGGCGCGGTGCTGCGCGGCGACACGGGACCCATCGAAATCGGCGCGCGGACGAGCGTGCAGGACAACGCGGTCGTCCACACCTCCGAGCACCGGCCGACCGTCATCGGCGACGGCGTGACGATCGGGCACGGTGCGGTGTTGGAGGGCTGTACGATCGAACGCGGCGCGTTGGTCGGCATGAATGCCATTGTGCTCCATGACGCGGTCGTCGGCGCGGAATCGTTAATCGCCGCGGGCAGCGTCGTGACCGACGGGACCAAGATTCCACCGCGCTCCGTCGCGGCGGGGGCCCCCTGCCAGGTGCGCAAACCGCTCGAAGGTGTGGCGGCGCAATGGATCACGCGGGCCGGGCCGGCCTACGTGCGGCTCTCCCGCCGGTACCTCGAGATACTCGGAGGGCCGGCGCGCGCGGACGACCGCGCTGCGTCCGGGGGCGCTCAGCCCAGAGGCGCTCCAACGGGGGTGCCCCGCCGACCAGACGCGGCGGGATCCGACGCAGCCGACGGCAGGGGCCGGGCCGCCGAAGGCCCGGTTCCCGGATAGCCGGAGGGGGTGCGGACGATGCCGGACGTCACCCTTCTATTAAAAGGCGGCACCGTCATCGAGCCCGGGGACGGCCGGGAGGTCCGGCGGTTCGCCGCCGATGTGGCCGTCTCCGGCGACCGCATTGCCGCGGTCGCACCCTCGCTCCCGACCGACGGCGTGCGACGGGTTGTCGACGTTCCGGGCAAGCTGGTCACCCCGGGATTGATCGACCTCCATACCCACGTGTACTGGGGCGGCACTTCGCTCGGTGTGGACCCAGACGCGCTTTCCGCCGCCTCGGGGGTCACGACGCACGTCGATGCAGGCAGCAGCGGTCCGGGCAATTTCGCCGGCTTCAGACGGCACCTGATCGAGCGCGCCCAGGCCAGGATCCTCCCGTTCCTCAACATCAGTTTCGCTGGAATCTTCGCCTTTTCTCGCCGCGTGATGGTGGGAGAGTCGATTGATCTCCGGTTGCTCAATGTCGAGGAGGCGGTGTCGGTCGCGAAAGAGCACAGCGATCTTGTTCTCGGGATCAAAGTCCGGCTCGGCCTCGTGGCCGGCGAAGGTCAAGGGATCGCGCCGTTGCATCTTGCACTGCAGGCCGCTGAAGCCTTGGGGGGGCGCATGATGGTGCACACCGACATGGCGCCGCCCTCGCGCCGTGAGGTGCTCCCGCTGCTGCGCAGGGGCGACATCCTGACGCACGCGTTCCGGCCGTTCCCGAACGGACCGACGGTCGATCCGGGCGTCACCGGGCGCGTCTTGCCGGACCTGTGGGAAGCGCGCGAGCGGGGCGTTGTGATCGACATCGGCCACGGCATGGGGAGTTTTTCGTTCGAGAGCGCCGAGGCGTCCCTCGCGCAGGGATTCCTGCCCGACGTGATCAGCAGCGACGTGCACTCGCTCTGCATCAACGGCCCGGCGTACGATCTGCCGACCACCATGTCCAAGTTGCTGAGTCTCGGGATGCCGCTCGAGCGTGTGATCGCCGCCGCCACCGCGGCGCCGGCCCACGCAATCGGGCGCTCCGACCTCGGGACGCTGCGGCCGGGCGGGCCGGCGGACGTTACGGTGCTGGACGATCGGACGGGAGCATTTCAGTACATGGATGTGACGGGCCGCACGATGACCGGACGGCGGCGGCTGGTCCCGGTGCTCACCGTGATCGGAGGACAGATACTCGAGCCGGCGCGCGTCTAAGCGCCGAGCCAGCGCAGCAGCGCGAACGTTCCGAGTCCGGCCAGAATGGTGACCGGGATGCTTCGCGTCCGCCAGCCTACGGCCATCCCGAAGAAACCGGCCCAGAGACGCACCCCGCCCTGCAATGTCCCGGCCGGCGCGAGGAGCGACGGAACGATCAGCGCCGCGAACAGCGCCGGCGGCAGATACCGGAGGCGCTGCTCGATTCTGGCGTCGATCCGTCCCCACGGCGCGATCATCGGCACCGCCCGCAGCGCGTAGGTGATCGCCGCCATCCCGGCGATAATCGGCCAGTGACCTCCGGCCGGTGTCACTCGGTCGCGGCGTCCCGCTTACGCGGGACTAGCCCCCGGGATGCGGCGGCGTCGCCCGCGAGCATGCCGCCGATCGCCGCGAGCAAGAGATACCACGGTCCGGGAAGGAGCAGTCGGCCCCCCAATCCCAGGCCACCCGCGACGACCGCCGCGATGAGCGCGGGGGGAGCGTTCAGATATGGAATCAAGAGCACGAAGAAACTGAGCGGAAACACGAGATCCAAACCGATCGGTCCGAGGCCCGCAACGCCGAGGGCCACGGCGATTCCGGCCGTCGTGCCGGAGAGCCATGCGACGTAGAGACTCACGCCAGACCCCACCAGATACGCCGGGCCCGAGCCGGCGAGCACGCGGCGGACGGACATGGCGTACGATTCATCGACCACCACGAACGCCGCACCGGCCCGCAGCAGCGGGGAGTATCGCCGCAGCGGCGGCGCGAGCGATGCCGACATCAGAATGTGCCGCGCGTTAACGATAAACGTCGTGAGCAAGATCGCGAGCGGGCCGGCGCCGCCGGCGAACAGCGCGGCCGCGGCGAACTGCGCGCTGCCCGCGTAGACAAGCAGCGACATCCCCGCGGTTTCCGCCGCGTCGAGGCCGGCTGCGCGCGCGGCCAGCGCATAGGCCGCGCCGAACGGCGCCACACCCGTCCACAGCGGCAGGGTCTGGACAAAGCCGTCCCGGAATCCGCCCGCGCCCTCTCGATCGTTCACGGGGTTGCCGTCACGGGCCGCCCTCTAGTATGCGGCGAGCTTCCGGATCGCGCCCGCGACCTCCGCGACGGTTGGCTGGAAGGCCGCTTCGAGCCCTGTATTGTGCGGTACCGGCGCATCTTCGCTCGCAAGCCTGAGGACCGGCCCGTCGAGCGACTCGAATGCCCCCTCCGCGATCAGGGCGGCGATCTCGCCGCCGATGCCGCCGGTGCGCGACGCCTCATGGACGATCAGCGCCTTTCCGGTTTTGCGTACGGAGCCGAGGATCGCGTCGCGGTCGAGCGGCGCCAGCGTGCGCAGATCAAGCACGTCGGCGGCGATGCCGTCCGGCGCGACCGCGTCGGCGGCCTCCAGGCACTTGTGCAGCATCCATCCGTACGAGATCACGGACAGCGCCGACCCTTCCCGCGCGAGGCGCGCGCGGCCGATCGGCGTGACGTACTCGCCGTCGGGGACCTGCTCGCGCCGGTACCGGTAGAGGTGTTTGTGCTCGAAATACATGACCGGATTGGGATCGCGAATCGCGGCTACAAGCAGGCCCTTCGCGTCGTCGGCGAAGGCCGGCGCTACGATCTTGAGCCCCGGGGTATGCGCGAACCAGGCTTCCATGCACTGCGAATGAAACGGCCCGCCCTTGACGTCGCCGCCGTACGGCATGCGCAGGACGAGCGGCAGCGCCGTGCGGGTCCGCCAGTGGAACTTCGCGGCCACATTGACGACCTGCGTGAACGCATCGGACACGAAGTCGGCAAATTGCAGCTCGACGACCGGCCGCATGCCCATCACCGCCGCACCGATGCCGGCCCCGACGTTGGCAGTTTCCGCCAGCGGCGCGTCGATGACCCGCCAGGGCCCAAACTCGTCGAGAAAGCCTTCCGTAATCTTGAAAGCGCCGCCGTAGACGCCCACATCTTCCCCGAGGACGAATACACTGGGATCGCGCCGCATCTCCCCACGGAGGCCCTCGCGGATCGCCTCGAGATACGTCAGCTGCGCCATTGGTGTCGGAGGCCTCGGCTCAACCGTCAGTCTTCGGCGTAGATGCCGTCGGCGACCGTCGCGGGATCGGGCTCGGGGCTGGCCTCCGCCCAGGTGAGACCGTCTTCGACCTCCCGCTCGACACGAACGCGCATGGTCACGTCGGCCTCCTCGCTGAGCACGCCCTCGGCGCGCAGCCGCCGCTCGAACAACACGATCGGATCGCGACCGGCCCATTCGTCGAGCAGGGGTTTGGGTACATACGAATACTTGTCCGCCTCACTGTGACCGCGCACGCGCATCGTGCGGCACTCGATCAGGGTCGGACCGCCCCCTTTCCGGGCCCGCGCCACGGCCTCCGCCGCGGCCGCGTACACCGCAACCGCGTCGTTTCCGTCGACCGATGTCCCGGCGATCCCATAGCCGGGCGCTTTGTCCACAAACGTCCGCGCCGCCGTCTGCCGATCCAAGGGCGTGGAGTAGGCGTACTGATTGTTCTCCAGGACCAGCACGAGCGGTAGACGAAACACGGCGGCGAAATTTACGCCCTCGTGCCAGGCGCCGGTGCTGGTCGCGCCATCGCCGAAGAACGTGAGGACCACGCGGTCCTCCCCGCGTTGCCGGCAGGCAAGCGCCATGCCCGCTGCGACGGGCACCGACGCGGCCATGTGGCTGATAAAGGGCAGAATGCCGCGCCGTGGATCGCCCATGTGAATGTTGCCGTCGCGGCCGCGTGTCGGTCCGCCTTCCCGGTCGAGGAACTGCGCAAACACTTCGCCCACCGTGATCCCCCGCATGAGATAGGCGGCGAGGTCCCGGTGCATCGGCGCGAGCAGATCAGTGGGGCCGAGCGCGCCCGTCGCGCCGGCGGCGATCGCCTCGTGCCCCCAGCCCGTGAAGTAGGCGCCCGGGATACGGCCCTGGTAGTACAGTTTGACGCCCCGATCCTCGATCGCTCGTTGAAGGCGCATGTAGTACAGAAGATCCAGACACTGCTCCGCCGACGGACGGCTCGGGCCATGACCGCCGTGCGCGACGGGCTCCGCGGACGTGGCGCGCGTGCTGCTCATCGTCTATCCATTCGACGACGGCGGAAACGCGCCTCGTCCCCCGCGTAAATGCCGGGCACGGAGCGGCTTCGCCGGCGCATAATATTCGAAGGGGACAGGCCTGGGGGAACGCCGGTGAAAACTGTGCGCGCACGCACCGCGAAGGGATTCTTCGATGTGGTGGCCGGGACGCCCCGATCGCAGGCCGCGACCATGGTGCTGAAGCCCGGCCAGGCCACGGGCGGGGCCGACAACGTCCACGCTCAGTCAGACCAGTGGCTCTACGTGATCTCCGGCACGGGAGAGGCGACTGTCAACGGCCGCCGGCTCGGCATCGAGGCCGGCGAACTGTTGCTGATCGAAGCCGGCGAGCGGCATGAAATTCGTAATACGGGCAGGGAACGGCTCGTCACCGTGAACGTCTACGCGCCGCCCGAGTACTAATTTAATTTAATGCAGTCCGCCGCCTCCCGGCTCGCCGTCGAACGGCAGCCCCGACAGTTCGCGCAGCGCGCGCTCCACGTAGACCCGGGTCATCTTCTTGCGGTAACCGATCGTCAGGTCGGCGTTGTCCAGCGGCCGCGAGGGCCGCGACGCCGCCTCCGCCGTCTGCGCGAGCAGATCGTCGCTCGGCCGCTGTCCCCGGAGCAAGGCCGCAGCCGCGGGCGATTCCACCGGATGCGAGGCCACACCGCCCAGTACGATGCGGGCGTCGTCGATCCGGCCGCCTGAATCGACCCGCAGCGCGGCCGCCACGCCGAGGATCGGAAAGTCGAATGCCCCGCGGCGCCGGAGTTTCCAATAGGTCGACCGCCAGCCTTCGGACGGCGGCAGGATGATCTCTACCAACAGTTCATCCGGCGCCTTGGCGAGATACTGAATGCCGTCGTCGCGGTAGAATGCCGCGGCCGGGATGACCCGCTCTCCGCCCGGCCCGACGAGGCGCAGCTGCGCGCCGAGGGCGATCGCCACAGGCGCCGTGTCGGTCGAGGAGACCGCCCAGCAGCGGGAACTGCCGGGTGCGACGAGACAGATGTCCCCGTCCTTCTTCATACAGAACCCAATAGACTTCCGCCAATGGTACGTCTGGTTGTAGTAATTGCAGCGCGTATCGAGGCAGAGGTTGCCGCCGATGGTGCCCATGTTACGCAGCGGGGGCGTGCTGACCGCTCCCGCCGCCAGTGCGAGCGCCCGGTACCCATCTCGGATGTCGGGGTGATCGGCCAGACGCGTGAGGGTGAGGCAGGCACCCACCGTGATGCCGCGCCGGGCCTCGCCGGCCAACCGGCCAAGATCCCGAATACCGCGCAGGCCGACGAGCGTCCTCGGCTCGAACTGCCGCCGCTTCATGTTGGGGTACAGATCCGTTCCTCCGGCCACGGCCATGCCGTCCGGCGCCGTTTCTCCCAGCATGCCGATCGCCTTCTCGATCGTACGCGGCGCCAGATAGGTGAACGGAGGAAGGCGCAGCATCAGCCGAACTCCCGTCCATGCCGGACGGCGCCGTCGGCTGGGGCGCCCGCCTCCGGATCGGCAGCGCCGCGCGCCTCGGCGGCGGCGTCCCGGGCTCTGGCCCGGGCGTCATCGAGATCGGTTCCGGTGTGCGGCCGCCACCGCGCGCCCTGGGCGCCGCCGGCGATCGAGGCGCCAACTCGCCACGGCTGTTCCCATGCCGCCGGCGGCTCCACTATGATCGGCGGACGAAACGCGAACGCGGGGATTCCGCGCGGACCCACCCGTCCCGGCCCGGTGCTCTTCGCGCGCTGTTCGAGGGCGGCGAGGACCTTGTCGGGAGAGATCGGAATCTCGTCGATACGCACCCCGACCGCGTCGAAGACGGCGTTCGCGACGGCGGGGATCACCGGCAGCAACGGCCCCTGGCCCGCCTCCTTCGCGCCGAAGGGACCCTCCGGATCGTCGCTTTCCACGAGGATCGTGTCCACCGGCGGCATTTCGAGGAACGTTGGACTTTTATATTCGAGCATCGACGGAATTTTGTGGAGCCCCTTGCGGAACGTCTGCTCCTCCATGAGCGCTTCGCCAAGCGCCATGTAGACGCTGCCCTCGATCTGGCCGATCACGAGCGTCTCGTTGATCGCGCGTCCGATATCGTGGGCGATCCAGATTCGCTCCACCCGGACGTCGCCGGTCGCGCGGTCGACATACACTTCGACCGCCGCGGCCGAAAACGAGTACGCCGGCGACGGACCGACACCCGATCCCTTGAAGGGGCCCGCAAGCCGCGGCGGCCGGTAGGAACCGACCGTAGTCAGCGTGCCATACATCGCTTCGGCCAGGGCCGCGGCGTCGGCGAATGAGACGCCCCGCGATGGATCCTCGGCGGCATGGATGCGGTGATCGGCGACGGCGAGCGCGTCCCGTTCGACTTCGAGATGTTCCGACACGGCGGCGATCAGAAGATCCCGGGCCTTGCTTGCGGCCTGCAGGGCGGCGTTGCCGGCCATGAACGTCACGCGGCTGCTGTAGGAACCGAGGTCGATCGGCGTGAGGTCGGTGTCGGCGGTGACGAGGCTGACCTCGTGCGGATCCAGGCCGAGCACTTCCGCGACGATGCCGGCCAACACGGAATCGCTGCCCTGGCCAATGTCGATGGCCCCGCAGTACACCGTGACCCCGCCGCCCCGGTCCACGCGCAACTGGACCTCGCTGTGCGGCATGTCGTTCCAGTAGATGGGAAGTCCCGCGCCGCTCAGGTACGTGCTGACGGCGAACCCGATGCCGCGGCCGGTCGGCAGGCGCCGGTGCTTCTCGCGAAATCCGCTCGCCGCGACGACGCGCTCGATGCACTCGCGCAGGCCGTTGCTGGTGATCCGGAGGTGGTTTATCGTCCGCGTAAACGGGGCGGTCGCATTGACGAGCCGGATCGCCGCGGGATCCATCCCGAGGTCTTCGGCCAACTTGTCCATCTGGACTTCGATGCCGAACCGCGGCTGCGGCGTGCCGTGTCCGCGCTTGGGTCCACACGGCGGCTTGTTGGTCCACAGCCGCGCGCCTTCGAACTTGTATGCCGGGATCCGGTACGTCACGGTCTGGAGGGCGCCGGTGTAATAGGTGGTCGCGATACCGTACGATCCGTACGCGCCGCCGTCGAGAAACGTGCGGATGTGACACGCCGTGATGCGCCCATCGCGCCGGACGCCCGTGCGGATCCACATGAGAACCGGATGGCGCCCGCGGTGGGCGTAAAAGACCTCTTCACGGGTGAGCGTGATCTTCACCGGACGCCCGGTCACGAGCGCGAGTTTGGCCGCGCAGATCTCATGGCTGAAAGGATCGCTCTTCCCGCCGAAGCCTCCGCCGACGGGCGTCGCGATGACGCGGATCGCGCCCATCGGAAGGCCGAGGACCTTGCTCAACGCGCGGTGCACGTAGTGCGGGGTCTGCGACGACGTCCAGAGGGTGACCCGTCCGGCCGCATCGCGCTGCGCAACCGCGCTGTGCTGCTCCATCGGCAGGTGCGTGTTGCCCTGAAAAAAGAAGACGTCTTCCCGCACGTGCTCCGCGGCGGCGAAGCCGCCGTCGACGTCGCCGAATTCGAGCGAGACGTTTTTGTGGACGTTGGGCGCCGGGCCGTCCCCGTAGTCCTGGATCCGAGCGTCAGTCTCGGCGACGGCCTCATCGATCGACATGATCGGCGTCAGAGGTTCGTACTCGACCTCGATGGCCTCACAGGCCCGCTCCGCGGTCTCCTCATCCACCGCGGCCACCGCGGCGATGGGGTCGCCGACGTACCGGACTTTCTCCCGGCAAAGGGTCTCTTCGTCCTGGCTGCTCGGCATGATGCCGAACTTGACGGGCAAGTCGTCTCCTGTGATTACCGCGTGGACGCCGGGCAGTGCGCGGGCACGGCTGACATCGAGGCGCCGGATGCGCGCGTGCGGCAGATGGCTGCGGAGGAGGCGGCCGTGCAGCAGCCGCGGCGGGAACAGGTCGTCCGCGTACACCGTCTGCCCGGCAGTCTTGCCGGGCCCGTCCACGCGCTGCCAGGGACGGCCGATAAGCCGGAAGCCGCCGTTCGCCCCCATCAGCGGATGGGACCCCGAAAGGCGGCACCGGCGCATTCGGGCACGGCGGCCGGTGCGTCCCGGGGCGACGCCGGCGCATCCCGCCGGCTAGTCCCGTCCCGGGGCGACGCCGGCGCCTCCCGCCGCGTTCCCGTGGGTGCTTGTCCGGCTGAACCGCCGGCCCCGCCGTCCCGCAGGCGCTGCGCCGCCAGGTCCACGGCCTCGAGAATTTTGAGGTACCCTGTGCACCGGCAGAGGTTGCCGGCGAGCCACGACGCGATCTCCGTGCGCGACGGCTGGGGGTTCCGATCGAGCAGAGCCTTGGCGGCCAGCACGATGCCGGGCGTACAATACCCGCACTGCGCCGCGCCGAGTTCGGCGAAGGCCGCCTGGAGCGGATGAAGCGCCCCAGCGGCGGCGACGCCTTCGATGGTTGTAATTTCGCCGTCCTGCACTTCGACGGGCAGCAAGAGGCAGCTCAACATCGGCTGCCCGTCCACAAGGACCGTGCACGTGCCGCACTCGCCCAACTCGCACCCGTGCTTGGTCCCGGTGAGTCCGAGGTCTTCGCGCAAGACTTCGAGGAGCGTTTTATGCACGGCGACGATGAGGTCCCTCGCCTCGCCGTTGATCCGAAGCGACAGCGCCGTCTTCATGCCGACCCATCCCGGAGGTGTCCCGAGTGCCGCACGGCTTCCCCGAGCGCCTCCGCCGACGCGCTGAGCGCCGGCACCCATCCGCGCAACGCGGCCAGCGACACACGCGAAGCAACCGCGATGATTGAATACGCCGCGACGATGTCCGGACGCGCGGGAGGTCCGGCGAGCACCGGGACAGAGACCGCGCGGATGCCGGTTTGATATTCCATGTCGTCAATCGCGAAACCGTCCCGCCGGGCTTTCTGGAGTTCGCGGGCCCACCGGTCCGGCCGGGTGATCGACCGCGGGGTAAACGGCGGCAGGTGCGGTGGTCCCGTGGGGCGCGAAGTTCGGTCAAAGGCTTCGAGTACTTTTGCGACGGCGCCGGCATGCGGCGGCATGCGGAACCCCGGTGGGGCGGTAACCGTGAGGCGATGGGGTGACTCCACGCTCGCCACAATCACCGACCCGTGGCCGTCTGCAGCATGCAACGCGACCGTTTCGCCGGTGAGCCGGTTCAGCTCGACAAGGTGCGGCCGGGCGAGCGCGCCGAGTTCATCTGGATCTTGCGCCGCCAACCCCAGTGCGACGAGCGCGGGGCCGAGCCGGTACCGCCGTGTTGCCGGATCCCGCTCAACTAGATCGAAGGCCGAAAGCGTGCCGAGAATTCCATGGGCCGTGCTCTTGTAGATGCCGACGGTCCGCGCCAAATCGGTAAGCGTCGCTTCACGCCGTCCGGCCAAGGCGCGCAGAATGCCTGCCGCGCGCGCGACCGCGGGCACGGCTCGAGGCGTTCCCGCAGCGGTGGGGTCCGTGGCCACGCTGTCCCCCCATGGGGCCAAACGGCGTCCGACTCGGTCACAGCCGGCACCGATCGTCCGGTTTGCAGTTCGGTAAACAGAACCTGAGTTCAATATAAAGAACTCCCCACGGATCGTCAACACGAAGACGGCATCATCGGGGATCGCTCGTGGTCCGAGTCGCAAATGAGTGATACAGAACGGCACCATTTTGTGGTGCCTGCGAAGGTCTTGAGAGGCTCGCCCGTATCACTCATCAATGACTCGCTCCAGTAGGCGACCAGAATCGCAATTGCCCGGAGGCGAATCGCGGGGCCCGTACGGGCAGGGTTTGTCCGGCGGTGCGCGTAACACCAGCCCGGTGGTTCCGGCGTGAGGGATGGCGTTCCACGATGCGGGACGCGTACGCCTCGGGACGGTGATGCGATGGCTACGGAAACACACGGACGGCCCGGGCGGCCGAAGCCTTGGGCCGTTGGAGGGCGCCCGAAGGGCGTCGACGAGAAAACGTTCGCTCGCGCGCTGCGCGAGTTCGCCGCGATTGTCGGCGACGGCAACGTTTCGTTCTCGCCGGCGGAACTGGTGCCCTACGCGCACGATGTGATCATGATCCCGCCGATCTGGCCCTCCGCGGTCGTTCGGCCGGGCTCGGTTGTTGAGGTCCAACAGATCGTCCGCGTCGCGAACCGCCTCCGCGTCCCGCTGTGGCCGGTCAGCACCGGCAAGAACATCGCTTACGGCCGTATGATGGCGGTGGAACCCGGCAACGTCGTGCTCGACCTGGCGCGGATGAACCGCATCCTCGAGGTCAACGAAAAACTTGCGTATGCGGTTGTGGAGCCGGGCGTCACGTACGCGCAGCTCTATAAGCACCTGCGCGATCAGAACCTGCCCCTGTGGCTCGATCCGCCCGCCACCGCGCCCGGGGCCGGACCGCTCGGCAATACCGTCGAGCGCGGCGTCGGCTACACGCCGTACGGGGAGCACTTCTTGTTCTCGTGCGGCATGGAGGTCGTATTGCCCGACGGACGCCTGCTTCGCACCGGGTCCGGGGCGCTGCCGGGCTCCCGGACGTGGCACATCTTCAAGTGGGGCTACGGTCCCTACCTGGACGGTTTGTTCACCGCCAGCAACTACGGCATCGTCATCCGTCTCGGCATCTGGCTCATGCCGGAGCCGCCCGCCTACCAGCCGATCCTCATGACGTGCGATCGTGAGGACGACGTGGTGGCAATCATGGACTTCCTACGGCCGCTCAAAGTCTCGCATCTGCTGCCGAGCGCGGTGGTGGTCGCGCACGCACTGCTCGCGTTCGCGGCGGAGGCCGAGTACCCCCGGCACCTCACCGGCGGGACGCGTCCGGTGCCGGAAGATTGGATCCGAGAACAGGCGCGGACCCGGATGCTGGGTATCTGGAACATCGCCGGCTGCCTGTACGGAGCGCCGGCGGTCGTGAAGGAGCTGACCGACGTCGTGCGGCGGCGGGCGGCCGCCGAACTGCCGCAGGCCACGCTGCTCGACGTGGACGCCGCGCGGCAGAGCCCGTACTGGGATCATAAGGTCCGGAACATGACGGGTGTGCCCTCGATGGTCGAGTACAGCCGCCTCTCGTGGCGTGGCGGCGGCAACGCATTCGTCGCCCCGGTCGTGCCGCTGTTTGGCGAAGAGGCGCGCAAGCACATGGAGATCGCCAGGCCGATCTTTTGGAAGCACGGCTTCGACTATATCGGGGAGTTCATCGCGGCGTCTCGCGATCAGCATCACGTGATGATGCTGCTCCACAAGCAGCCCGATGAAATGGCCCGCGCCGAGGCGTGTTACCGCGAACTCACCGACGCGTTTTGCGACGGCGGCTACCTGCCGTATCGCACCAACGTCGGCTTCATGGATCATACGATGCGCCGGCTCGATCCGGTGTTTCAGGCGGTATGCGCGGAGCTCAAGCGGGCCCTCGACCCCAACGAAATTCTCGCGCCGGGCAAGAACGGCATCCGGGCGGCCGCGGCGCGGCCCGCGCGCCGCGGCCGCGTCCCCGGAGCGGCGGGCCGGCGGTCCGGTGCGCCGAGGCGGGGCCCCGGGCGCCCGGCTCAAGGTGCCGCGAAGACGCGTCGGCACCCCGCGAAGCGGCGGGGCGGGCTCCGATGAGCCGGCACCGTCGACCGCATCGACGCGCGCGCGCGCGCGAAGCAGGCGCCCCCGGCCGCGGCGCCCCCCAGTCAACGGTTCGCGGGGAAGCGCTCCGCGCGGAGATCGAAGCGAAAGGCATCAACCTGTACGAGTGCTACACCTGCCGGCTGTGCACCGAAGAGATGCAGCGCGGCATTCTCACCCTCACGGAACCGTACCGGAAAGCCTTTGGCGAGTCCGAGTGGCGGCGGGACATCTTCAACGAACCGGTGTGCCCGACGTGGGACTACTACCGCCACGAAGCCTACACGGCGTACGGCCGCGCGCTCCTCGCCCGTGACCTCGCCGACGGTCTCGAGGTCGCCCCCGACGACCGCCGGATGCAGGAGGTCGTCTACACGTGCCTGTTGTGCGGGGGGTGCCAGGAACTGTGTTTCTCGCGCAACCGCGTGCCGCTCATGAAGGAGTTCATGCCGCTGCCGCGCGAGGTGTGGGATCTCCACGGGATCCTGCTCGCCGAGCGGAAGTGGCTGTTCGAACGCCATGGCTGGGAGGTCGTGCCCGAAGGACTGCGCACGCTCGCCCAACGCCTGCTGGCCGGCGGGACCGCGACCGGAGAGCCGAAGTCGCATGCGACGCGGTGGGTCGAAGCGACCGGCGCGGACGTCGTCGACCTCAGCCGCGGTGGGACCGCGGACGTCCTGCTCCTGCTCGACGCCCGCGCGCCGTATGACCGCCTGCTGTGGCCCGCGCTCGCGGCCGGCGTCCGGCTGATCCGCGCGGCGGGCCTCACCGTCGGCACACTCGGTGCCGACGAGATCGCAACGGCGATGCCCGTCCTCGCCGCCGGCGATGTGCGCGGGTATCTCGACCTGAACCGCGCGGCGATCGATAAAATCACCCGCATGGCGGACGGCGGCCGCATCGGACGCGCGGTCACGGTCGACGACACGGGCTACCAGGCGTGGACCGCCCCCGCGAAGCACTACGGCGCGGCTTCGCACGTGCACTTCCCGTTCACCCATATCGTGCCGTTCGTCGCGGACCTGCTGCGGGAGGGGCGGCTCACGTTCGGGCGGCCGGTAGACGAAGAGGTCGTGTTGTTGGACGGCTGCCACATCGGGCGGCACGGCAAAGTGCTCGACCAGCCGCGCGAGATCCTGGCCCGAGTTCCAGGGCTGCGGGTGCGCGAGACCGCCCTGCGCCGGGAGTATCTGTACTGCTGCGGCGCGGCGGCCGGGGCGCCGGAAGCGTTTCCCGAGCAGGCGATGTGGTGGGGGCGCAAACGCCTTCGCCAGGCGGCCAGCGCGGCAACGCCCGGCGCAACGGTGGTGACGACATCGCTCATCTGCGCCGCACATCTCCGCCGGATAGCCTCGGCCGACGCAGGGCCGCCGGTGAAAGACCTTACGGAAATCGCGGCGGCCGCGCTGGCCTAATGCGGCGGCGGCCGGCGCAGGTGGTGACACGGATGGCAGGTCAACGGACAGGCCGGTGCGCGGCGGCCGGGCTCGTCACGGCGGTGGCGGCGGCAATGTTGTCGCCCGCGGCGCCCGTCGCGGGACAGGCCGCGCCGATCAAGATCGCGGCGATTTTCGCCGTGACCGGACCGGCGAGTTCGCTCGGCAAGCCCGAACAAGACACCGCGCACATGCTGCAGACGCAGTGGTCGGCCTCGGGCGGCCTCGGCGGACGGCCGGCGCAGATCATCGCGTACGATACCGAAACCGACCCGACGAAGGCGGTCCTGCTCATCAAGAAGGCAGTCACCGAAGACGACGTGACCGCGGTCGTCGGCGGGACCACGAGCCCCGAGTCTCAGGCGATGGCGGATTATGCGATGCAGGCCGAAGTCCCGCTCATGTCGGTCGCCGCCAGCACCACGCTCAGCGTGCCGACGCGGCGGTGGGTCTTTCAGATGCCTCAGCGCAACGCGCTCGCCGCGCAGAAGGCGATCGAGTACCTCGCGGCCGCGGGCATCAGGTCGTTCGCGTTTCTCTATCGGAACGACGACTTCGGACAGGACGGCCTCGTCGGCATGCGGACCTTCGCGCGGCCGCGTGGCATCGCCGTCGTCGACGCGGAGCCATTCGCGGCGTCCGATACCGACCTGACTCCCCAAGTCGTGCGCGCGCGTGTGAAAAACCCCGCGGCGATGGTTGTGTGGAGCACGCCCCCGACGGCCTCGATCGCCGCGAAGAACATCCGGCAGCTCGGCATGCGCACGCCCATCGTCGAGAGCCATGGCATCGCGAACCGGGCCTTCATTCAATTGGCGGGGCCGGCCGCGGACGGCGTGGTCTTTCCGTCGGGCAAACT
>Ga0066903_100001726_pt1 | contig 16397 bp, 13 predicted proteins | sample PanSoiMetaGPlot1_FD_67491 | JGI IMG/M metagenome (GOLD analysis project Ga0066903, IMG submission 67491) | Tropical forest soil microbial communities from Panama analyzed to predict greenhouse gas emissions - Panama Soil - Plot 1 (version 2) | ecosystem: Environmental > Terrestrial > Soil >... | reverse complement strand
TCCTCCTCGTGCGCTCGTTTCCAGCGTTCCAAATTCCAAATCTCAAAGCGCCCTTGGTTGCCGACCAATGCAACTTCATCTTTCAATTTGATCTTCCGGCAAATCTCTTCCGGCAAAACAAGACGCCCCTGCCGGTCCGCGCTTGCGTGCTGCGCGCGTGAATGCAGATGACGCAGAAAAATGCGGCGATCCCGCGCAGAAACGTCCTTGGTTGTTTCTACGGCCGAACTCGTTCGCGCAAACTCGTTCGGCGACATGACCAGCAGAAACTGATGAGTCGCCTCCGGCAAAAGAATGAATTCCTGCGCCTTGTTCGCCCGCCAACGAGAAGGAATCGTGATTCGATTTTTCTCGTCGATGGAATGCCGGAATTCTCCGGCATAGAAGCGTTCGGGTGGAGAATCGTTGTCCATGATCGAGTGGAGAATTCATCCATCTTACTCCACTTGACACCACTTTTAACCACCTCTCGATCCCGCGGTCAATAAAAAATTTCATGCTTGTTTGCGCCTGTCTAGCTCAACCGTAAGCTCCTCGGGTCATGAAATTTTCCCAAGCCGCGCTGACAATGGCCTGTGCGCTCGTCGTGTGTTGCAGTAAAACCGCATTCGGTCAGTCAATGGAACAAACTCGCAGCGACGCTGTGAGAGTGACCGTTTCAATGCACCCCGACGGTTCACGCACTGTTTACAAGTTTGACAACGCAGAGCACAAGGCCACAGCGACCACCACTGATCCCGACGGCAGGCTCCGCGAAACGATACGCTATGAACTGGATGATGCCGGGCGGTTTTCGAGCGGCGAAATTTCCGGATCCGATGGACGCTTTCGTTTTAAAAGCCGCTACAAGTACGATGACGCCGGCCGTCTGCTGGAGGAGACTCAAAGCGCGCAAGACGGCACGCTTTTGCACAAGATCGTTTACAGTTACGACGCGTCGGGCAAGCAAACCGGTGATTCCGTATTCGACCAGTCGGGTAAATTGGTAGGTGGCCAAAGCGCGGCGAAGAGTCGCCCGGCATCCACGCCCAAAGGGCGGGAGAAAGCTTCCCGATGAAAGAGACCGTTTGAATATCGCGCCAAAGGATAGTTGTTCGATCGGACGATTCAGTCGATTGTGCATCGGCCTGTCCGCTTGCCACAGCCGACAAAGAAGACTACAAAATCGGCGTGATTGATTACATCCAAAAGGGCGGCCTGTTGATGTGGCCAATTTTGGTCTGCAGCATCATCTCGATCGCAGTCTTTGCCGAGCGTCTCTTCTACTTCCATCGTGCCACAATTCACGTAGGCGAATTCTTGAAAGGACTGTCGAATTTGATCCGGCGACGCAATTTCGCAGAAGCCCTCCACGAATCAGCGGGGATTCCGGGCCCGGTAGCCCGAGTGATCCATGCGGCGATCATTCGACACGACACACCTCGCGCAGAGTTGCGCGATATCGTTCAGGAAGCCGCACAACTCGAAGTGCCGAAGCTGGAACGCTTTCTCCCAGTGCTCGCCACAATTGCCTTCCTAGCGCCGTTGCTTGGGTTGCTGGGGACGGTTGCTGGCATGATAGATTCTTTTGCTACGATCGCTTCCAGCGGCGGTTACGCCACTGTGACCGAGCTTTCCACCGGCGTGTACAAGAGTTTGCTCACAGCTGCAGCGGGTCTGGTTGTAGCTACTCCAACTTTCGTTGCTTACAGTTACCTGTCTTCCCGCGTGAACAACATGCTCCATGATATGGAGCGAGCAGGAATCGAAATTGTCCACATGCTGACCGAGAGCCGTCCGATCAGCGGGATCATCAGCTTTCAACAACCCGCCGAGAGCGTACGCGAGCTCGAAGCACGCCCTGATTAATAATCAGCAAAGGAAAAGTTAAAAGACAGCTTAACCGTGCGGAAAGATGCGACGCAAACGTTGTAACTTTTTCACTCTTTTAATCTTTTGACGCTTCATATTTTATGAAACTCACCCGCACAATTAATTACAATTTCGGCTGGCTTGTGCTCGTGGCGTTGGTGAACGTCGCTTTTCTTCTAGTTTTTTTTCTATTGCTCAGTTCGAATTTCATTTTGCAACAGGGGATTTCCGTTTCAATGCCCTTCTCTCGGTTTACGCTTGGTCCACAGACTAACCAGCAAATCATTAGTATCACCGGCGGCGCAGTTCCGGCCATTTATTTCAGAGACCAGCGCGTCACTATGGAACAACTGGGGCCATTGCTGGACGCGGCCAAGCGTGAAGGTCAAGCAATCATAATCAAGGCGGACCGTTCCACTTCTTATGAGACGGTTGTGGAAGTAACAAACGCTACGCTTGAGCATGGCATCACATCGGTGGCACTCGCCGCCGCTTCCCCCCGATGAACAATCTTACTGCTGAGCCCGAACCGCTGCTTTTCAATTGGGAGTCGCCTCGGATACAAAAAGTAGCAATTCTGGCGTTTCTGGCGCTCTCGTTGTTGGCGCACGCCATCTGCTTTTACATTTTTCAAGTTGTATATCCGCCGACGGTCACCCTTCTGCCACCGCCGGCTCGCGTTGCTTTGATCACTCCTGCATCTGAGGAGGGCCGCACGTTGCTGCGGTGGATCGACGCAGAAGATCCTGCAGTCGCTTTCACAACTCATCGGCCGCCCGAGGCAAGGCTCCGTGCTCTGCCGAAGGTTGAGCATGTGCCATCCTACCACGCAATAGAACCAGCACTGAAAGAACTGCCACCTTTTCGCGTCGATTCGCGCGCACCTGATTCTCAGCCACCGGGTGCGGTACCGTTTGGGCACAAAAACAGCGCTCCTGCCACCGGGCCTATCCCAACGTCTGTTTCATTTTCAAGCGAGCTTAATGGTTTGGGAGCTGCAATATTGCCGCCCGTAAAGTTCGCCACTTCAAATAACGAAGCACCTGAGGCAATTCGTTTTCGTGTGGCTGTAAGCAGACTTGGAGAAGTTCGGTTTTGTTTTGCTATCAATTCCTCAGGGGACACGGCGCTTGACCAACAAGCGTGTCTTTATCTCGCGCGTTGTCGCTTTCCCAAAACCGGTGGAGGCGATGTCAAATCAGATGCTCATTTGACCTGGGGCACCGCGACCATTGAGTGGGGCACCGACATTGCGCGCCCACAGCCGAAACAGCCGGGTAGCGCCACGCCGTGATTCAAGTTAGTCTCGCAGCGCTGGTCACGATTTATTTGCTGCTTTTTCTTGCGGCTGTTTTCCTGCTCTGGATAGTGGGAGAATGGAATCGCCGGCGTCGGGAGCGACGGGCTCTCCAGTATCGGTTGCGTTGCGTGATTTGCGCATTCGAGTTTGAGGATCGGACCGACGCCTTGCTTCCACGCTGTCCGCGTTGCGGAAGCTTGAACGAACGATTTAGAATGGAGCAAATTTAACATGGGAATGTGGATAGGGAGAAATCGTAAAGCACGGGTGACCTATGGATTTGATGAAATCGCACTGGTCCCCGGGCGCGTGACGGTTAATCCAAACGAAGTCGATATTACGTTCCGTTTACCGCGCCGACAGGCGAACCCGCTCGAACTAAAGATTCCGATCCTCGCCAGCGCGATGGACGGTGTTGTCGACGTCCGCTTCGCCGTTGCCATGAACAAGTTGGGCGGGCTGGCCGTTTTGAATCTCGAGGGAGTGCAAACGCGCTACAAGAATCCGCAGGAAGTGCTGCAAAGAATTGTTGATGCGGACAAATCCGAGATCACGGCGCTGCTGCAGCGAATTTACCAGGAACCCGTCCAGGAAGATCTAATCGCAGCGCGTGTCCGCCAGATCAAGGACGGCGGTGTGTTGGCGGCAGTCAGTTCCATTCCTCAGCGCGCTGCCGAATTCGGGAAAATCGCCCAGGAAGCTGGCGCGGACGTTTTCGTAGTGCAAAGCACCGTTTCAACCGTGCGACACATTTCGTCGGAGTACAAGTCGCTCGATCTGGAGAAGTTTTGCCGGGAGATGCGCATTCCCGTGATCGTCGGAAACACTGTTGGTTATGATGTGACCTTCGAAATCATGGAGTGTGGACCGGCTGCGGTTTTGGTCGGCGTCGGGCCAGGAGCGGCTTGCACTTCACGTGGCGTTCTTGGACTTGGTGTTCCGCAGGTCACCGCGACTGTCGATTGCGCTGCGGCGCGCGACGCTTATTTCAAGAAAACATCGCGCTACGTGCCGATCATCACTGACGGCGGAATGAGCAGAGGCGGTGACGTTTGCAAAGCGCTAGCCTGTGGCGCGGACGCTGTGATGGTGGGCAGCGCGTTTGCCAAAGCACACGAAGCGCCCGGCTGCGGATATCACTGGGGCATGGCCACGCCGCACGCGAACCTGCCACGAGGAACGCGCATCAAGGTGGGAGCTACCGGTTCTCTAAAACAAATTCTGTTTGGTCCGGCAGAAGTTGACGATGGCAGCCAAAATTTGGTTGGTGCGATTACTACCTGCATGGGTAATGTTGGCGCTCAAAATCTTGCCGAATTTCAGCAAACTGAGATCATTATCGCGCCATCGATCAAGACCGAAGGAAAGCTCTTTCAAACCGTTCAAAGCGTTGGAATGGGAACGAGCTAACGTTTTAACTTTCAACGCTCCACTCTTTAACGATTCATCGCCATGACCGATCGTAGAGTAGTCATCACCGGCCTCGGCGTCGTCACGCCCCTGGGCAACGACATTGCGACGTTTTGGTCCAATCTCAAGAATGGGGTCAGCGGCATTCATACAATCGATGCGTTCGATACGGCCGGATACGATTGCCGAATCGGAGGACAGGTTCGCGATTTTGATCCGAAGTTATTCTTCAAAAACCCGAAGGATGTGCGCCGAACAGACCGGTTTTCGCAGCTTGCGATGGCAGGGGCAAAAGCGGCTCTCGAGGATAGCGGAATTGATGTCGCGAATTTAGAGCAGAGAGGTCGGTTCGGTGTTCTCGTCAGTAGTGGAATCGGCGGACTGAGAACGCTCCAGGATCAATTGAGAATTCTTTTGACGAAAGGACCCTCCCGAACTTCGCCGTTCACCATTCCGATGTTGGTCCCCAACATGGCCAGCGGTCTGATTTCGATGGAGTTCGACCTGCGCGGACCCAACATGTGTATCGCTACTGCTTGCGCGACATCAAACAATGCAATCGGCGAATCCTGGCGGATTATCAAATTTGGCGATGCCGACGTTTTCCTCGCAGGCGGCTCCGAGGCGTCAGTCGTCGAAATTGGCGTTGCAGGATTTTCAGCGATGAAAGCGCTTAGCAGACGCAACGATGAGCCTGAACGTGCATCCCGCCCGTTCGATCGGGACCGCGACGGTTTTGTGATGAGTGAAGGCGCAGGAATCGTTGTGGTGGAGGAATTGGAACATGCCAAAGCCCGCGGCGCGAAAATTTATTGTGAACTCACCGGATACGGTGTTTCTGCCGACGCCTATCACATGACAGCGCCGCCGCCGGACGGCAAGGGTGCGGCGCGCGCCATGCAAATGGCACTGGACCATGCACGTCTGTCACCTGATCAGGTCGATTATATCAATGCGCATGCCACCTCGACCGATATCGGCGACATCTGCGAGACGCGCGCGATCAAACAGGTGTTTGGAGACCATGCCTATAAGGTCGCGATCAGTTCCACTAAATCGATGACCGGTCACTTGTTAGGCGGCGCCGGTGGAATCGAAATGGCAGCTTGCGCACTGGCCATCCGCGATTCTGTCATCCCTCCGACAATCAACCTGGAAAATCCCGGCGAAGAATGCGATCTCGATTACACACCCAAGGTCGCACGCGAAAAGAAGGTGCGAGTCGCTCTAAATAACTCGTTTGGCTTCGGTGGTCATAACGCGACCCTGGTAGCCGCTACGTTTGAAAAATAAGGGGTCGCTGCAGTGAAATGCGACTGGCATCCTGGCCAATCGCTTTGACTATTCACTGGCAATAGCCACTATTTACCTGCGAACAGTTCCAAGTTCGCTACTCACGCGGGCATAGCTTAATGGTAAAGTTCCAGCCTTCCAAGCTGGCCATGCGGGTTCGATTCCCGTTGCCCGCTCGTTACCTCTTCATAGTTAAGTAGCGCTTTTTTTGAACAATAGCAGACTTTGGAAAACTCGCGGACGCATTAGAGATGACAATGACGCAGGTGGAACTCAATCCAAAACGTATCGATGGCATAAACTGTGCGCAATGATGCAGTTGAAATCTGGAAAAGCCTCCGACGCAGCAAAAATGTTCTCTGAAACGCTGACAATGGCCGATGAAGCTGAAAAAATCGGAAACTCTGGCTGATCACGCTTGGTACTATTTTGAAAACCGAGAGTTCGAGAAGTCAATTGACGATTACAGGGCTGCATTGCACTACGACAGCGAAAATACAACATGTTTGATCAACCTCGGTGTTGCCTTAGTCGGACTCGAAAGAGCCGGACCCGAAGCGTTTGAGTGTTTTAATCGAGCGCTTCAAATTGTTCCCAATCTTGACTCAGCGCTCGTAAATCGTGGTGGTGCTTATAAAAGCGGCGGAGAACTTGAGAAGGCTAAGGCGGATTTTGAAGCAGTGTCGGCCAACGTAAATTCGCGCCCCGAATGGGTCAAAACGGCGGTTGAGAAGCTTACAGAGTTGCCGAATCAGATGTCGACAAAGTCGTTGGATCATCGCAAACCCGTTGTGAACGCGAAGCCCAACACGGCAAGAAAAAAGGATTGAGGGACCGTTTTTCGTTATCATCGGTTAATTTTCAGAAACATCGTGCCGCCGTCCGATATGCGCTGATGAGCTTAAATGTGGGCCCGACGACGGAGCTCTCCTCGCGGACGCGGTGAGCCATCCGCAACGTTGGCCTCCACCTTTTTACACTCAGCGACGATCTTGCGCACACCCTTAATCATGCCTAAGGCAGCACTCTGTTGCGATGGTTTCCATGGGTAACTTGGCGCTTTTTTTGGCGGAGTTTCGGCTACCCACAATTCGAAGTTCACGTCGCCAGGTTGGGGTTTCTCACAAGCGTGATCGATCTCTGTGAACATTGTATCGATCGACGCGAGAGAGGAGCGCAAACGTATCCAACGATGGTTGTCCCAGTTCATTTTTGGATTTGTAACCGGGATCGAAAAACGGGTAATCAGCTCCACTCCTGCAGCACTTCCTCGAGCGGTGAGAGCATTAATTATCTCGCTCGGCATATTGAGATTGAGACCTCCCTCATTTGCAGAGAGCGGCACAGCACAAATGCGGTCCCGGTAGCCGGGGAGTCGGGACAGCGTGTTATCCGCCCAGTTTTGCATAGTGAGGATGAACGCCCCGGCAAAACCAGTCAATTTTCGAAGACCCGACTTCTCACTCCTCACCGGCGAGTGAGGCGATCTTTCGTCGATTCGCTCGTCAAATTCGAACCTGTTCCAGTTTTCTTCTATCCCTGCTTCGTTGCTCGGAATCATTTGCGGTTTCTCGAGTTCATCTTGTTTGGTTCCGGGAAGCATTTGTTTCAGATCGATGCTGAGCGTTGGCCAGCGAGGAAATGGCGAATCAAAAAAATGCAATGGAAAATTGCTGCAGACACCGCCGTCAGAAAACCAGCAACGTTCCGGTTTCATCGCTTTGGGATCCCGGCCACGATCGAAGTCGTAAAGTGGAACGGCGCTGAGCAAGATTGGAAAGCTCAAGCTCATTCGCACTGCCACAACCACCGGCAAATCCGCCGGGTCTGGCAAGGGATAAAATCCTTCTCCCCTCAGAAATTCGCGCCGAGAGCGTGCTTCTGGTGACGAATCGTTCAGTTTTCTGGGATGCTCAATCAGCCAGTCGACAACGCTCTTCGGAAACAGGCGGCGGAACTCGTCGTGGCAAAAGTAAAACCGGTTTTCGCGAACGTCAGCATCGTCGCGAAAGGGCAATCGGTAAGGACGACCGTGCGTGAGGCAGGTCGTCATCATCTCCAACTCGATGCGGTATGGATTGTTGGGGTCCTTGCCCCAAAGCTCGCCGAAGGTGAGCGGCGGTTCGCCGACACGGCGGTTGACGAACGAATTCAAATATTCGGTCAACCAGAACGTGAGCGGCTTTCCCCTTTTGGGCATAGGTTCGTCGCCTGTGTCTTTGAAATCGTCTGTCATACCACTGCACAGTCCGTAGAAATTCTCTGGAACCGTGAGCGCGGCTAACGTCAGGAGATTGAGCGTCAGCGCGAAAAGGGCACCGATGACTAGAAGAAGAACGCCAACGATTATGCAAAGGATCTGAAATGCACCATGTGCATCTCGGAAGGCCAAGGCGACGAATGCTGCTCCTGGAAGCGCCCCAATCACAATCGATAGCCAAAATTCTGCAACGATCGTGGCGCAGACGGAAAGGCCCCCTTTCCACCCGCCACCGAGACCTGCTACGCAGATCCGAAACAGTCGAGCTGTTCGAGGTTGGGGTTGAAAAAAAGCGAACAAATTACTGCCTGACCCATCAGGCGAATTCGCGCTCAGAAATTTCGGTAGCTGCGCCAAGCGCTCAAATCCGCCGCTATCTCTTGCCAATTCAGCAGCTGCTGTGGCTGCCGCAGCAATCGCTCCGGCCGACGTCCCACCTATATTTTTGAATAGAAATCGTTCCGCAAGCTTTGCGACAGCCAGAGGGTAAACGACACCGCTCGTGATGCCACCCTTCATTACCATGTCGCAAAAGCGCTCAGGTCTCGACTCGGTCGCAATCATCAGAAAATCTGTGTTATGGCGTCCAAAGTATTTACAAGGGCGCTACATTAGAAGCTAAAATTCTGCTTTCGATTCAAAACGTTATCGCTCGCAAAAGGTTTAGCTATTGGGTTTGTCTCGGTAACAAACACCTTCCCGGATCTCCCTCAGCACCGGATGACCGGGGGGGTTTTGGCCTGGGGGAGTCCACACGGCTCGAATTCACCGCGCCGAAAGGCTTCGTCGGAAACGCACGAGCACAAAGGCGATTTCAAAGGTTTTGAATCTGCTCCCCGATTTCCTTCGAGCGCGACGGCGCTCGACGTTGCGCAGCATGTGTTCTACGTCTTCCTGCCGAAGACCCATCGCGCCGCCGTCTTCGCCGACGCCTAGGCTGGGAGCGCGCCTTCCTGTCGCTCGGTCCACGTTGAGAGGACGCTGCCCTCCCCTCCCGAGGATCCGCACCCTCCGGGACAATCATACGAAACTGCTAAGCTTGATTAACGCTGGTTTTGCAGAAGTGCTGAAATAGCTGCCGTTGCCGACGGCAATAGCAGAGCACCTATGACTGGCTGGCGCGTAATAGGAGCAAAGATACCGACGTCAATTTTTTCAACTTCTTCCACCATTTCGGCAATCGCCTTGCGTCTGAGTTTCGGTCCCTCTGCCCGGGCCGTTCGCAGCTGTCCCTCAAGTCTGCTCAGTGCTGCTTTACGGGCGTGCTCGGCTACGCGACGCAAAATGAACACGCAGCCACATGAAACGCCGACATAAAAGGCGGAACTCGCGACCAAAACTGGTGGCCAATCGAACGCGTCGAAGATCGGCAACCGACAGAGAATTAACAGCGAAATTATGATTAGCGGATAGTATATAAGCCTTGTCACAGCCCGCGTCCTCTCTGCGATGAGCAGAATGTCAAGGTATTCGCGCGTGAAACCGGGCAGTTGCCCTCTCGGGCTGGAATCCGGCTGATGCATTTTAAGCACATCGTCCGGCCAATCGGTTTTCCCTTGGCTTAGTAAATACGTGAAACGCGTGTCGAGAAGGGTCGCATGAACTACAAAGAAGGTTAGGATCGTGCACGATATTACTGCCCCCGGGAAAAAGAACCAACGGTCTAACAAACCGATTAGATTACCTCGCACCGGAGATATCGCTTGACGTGAGACTTGCATCATACAGAAAGCGATTACGAGGTACATCGCGGAGTAGATGAGAGTCCACATGATTCGCGATGGCCAACTACTGCGTGCACAGTATTCCGCCCATAGTTCTTTGATCTTGGGCCTCGACTCACTCGCTTTAGGTCTCCAGAACAACCAATCCCATCCGCTCAGCTGCGCCGGTTTAACCTGCTCCAAACCAAAATGCGGTGTGATTTCGGTCTCGTTACGTTTTAGCAGCGATAGGGACTTAAGCACAAAATGGATTGCCAAAAGAGTAGCGAAAAGCCGAATCGCTTCCGTTGGCCACATGCTGGCCCCCGCAAGAAGGTTGAATGGTTCACCTTCCAACCGTTGAACGTAATACAATGGAGCGAGAATCAATATTACTACGGGCACGAACAAGAGAATCGCGGCAGTTGTAGATGTCACAAAAATTGAGAGATGCCTCTTCTTATGCCCCGGTTTTAGGTTGCGTCTTACCGAATTTGCATTGGACCAAGTTACATATCCTGACGCACTGATACTACCAACCAGAAGCAAGGCACCTAGAAGCCTGTACATTAAGCCCCGCAAGTCTATATGGCCTTCTCGTTCCCACCAATTATAAAGATCTGGTCGTGCTGGATGGATGTCCTGAGCTGGTTCTGTATCTTGCACTAACTCTGTTTTAGCCTTAGCCCTGTCTCTTTTTGAGTCATTACTTAGGTCTATAGGTCCATATTTTCCGATTTCGAACACGCGAGCATGGCCGTTAAAGTCGATGTTGTCGGGATGCATGATATCCAACGCACAAAGTGCGGCCGCAAAAGCAGCGGTCTGGTTGGAATCACGAAACGGGGGCACCGACTGCTGGTAATAACTGTCGAGAGAAAGGCCGAAAGGTGATATGACAACTAGATTCCGCGTGGCGGACAACTCCGCCGGGTGATAGAAGCGAGCGTCTAACCCGATAGTGAAGAATACCCTGGCTCGGATATGCGAACGCAAAGCGTGAAGAATCTCAAGTTTATCGTACACATCGCTACCAAGGACGCCCACAGCTTCTATCCCTCGTCTATTCGACGATTGCTCTCTATAGAATGCGTCTAGCTCACCAACGTGCTTTGCCAAGCGTCTGATGTAGTCGGACTGATCCGTACCTTCCGGGACCTCGGAAGCGCCACGCGGTTTGGGAGACTTATTCACCTCGGTACCGGTTCGCGACGAGGGAGATCTGTGTGAAGAATCGGGTTCAGTATGGTCGTGGCGCAGGGGAGTACGTCCGTCAATTCCTCGAAGGTAGCTCAGCAGTTCGACATTCAAAGGCGGACGGCGGGAATTACGGAGCGAGAGGTTGAACGTCGCTGGTAAAGCACGCGCAAACAAAGTGTCTTGTTCGGAAATAATAGCTATCACGTGTTGCCCTGGCACAGTCTTACAAAGACAACCTAAGACCGGCATACATTCACGCTCAATTTGTACGTCGAGGCGCGGATTAATCTGTCTTCGCAATAGCTCGCGTTCGAGCTCCTCTACGAGCGTGTCGTCGGCAGCTGTGGTTCGATAGAATTTCAACCCCGGACAACCATCCTTGATAGCCTGCGCCACCGCGCCAGGTTGTATGCCGTCGTCCCGGCACAAAATGCGGTCTGCGGCACTCGGCCGGAAGGCGAACATAGAAGCCCCGTTCAGAATTTGTACCACCTGTTCCCACGCAACACGTTTCTCCTTGTCCGGATTTGACAATGCTCTGGTCAGTCGTGCCTGTTCAACTTCCTCAATTATCTGCAGTAGGGAATCAGAATCATTGGGTCCTAAGATTCTTATGGTACCGCGAACCTTGGCGTCGTTCTGTTGAAACCACGAAAATAACTCCGCAAGTCTAGAAAGTGGTGAATCCTCGAAGAACTCCTGGCGCAACCACAGTACCAGAATGCTGTTGTATAGGTGAGGCTTGTCTGGATCAACCGCATCGGGCTCGTGAAATTCAAACGGCACTGTCAACCAGGTAGTATCTTCGGCCGCTGACCACGCTTTATCCCAGCGGCCGTCGCGGCGCCAAGATTTTGACACAGGTTTTGCGGACGTACTAAACGAGGGTTCTGGCCATGACTCAAGATTGCACAATTTTTCCGGGTAACGCGACCATGGAATAGTGAAAGATCCAACATGCTCAGCATCTTCAGGTGAGTAGCCGGCGCGTTCTAAAGCGTTTTCTACCGCTACGCGGTCTCGCAGACGCCTTTCGATCTTTTCGGCATAACCGCTGCCATTAACCATTACCGCTAGAATCAACGGGTTAGCAGCCTTAGCTAACTTCTCACGAACTAACTCGATCCAATGGATTTTCCTATCATACAAGCTCACAGGTTCATGCTGCTCGGCCTCGCTGGCTTCCAATGGATCCTGCCACAGCCGAGCGTCGACGTCTTGTATGGACATCTGAGCCTCTGCAACGCCTTCGACCATGTTTGGACGTGAACTGGTCAGAGGTTGAAAGAAGAGCCAACCGCCGGCTAGAAGGCTGGCCGCCACGGTAGCGAGCGGCATCCATGGTAGATTCTCAGCAGGGCTGTGTTTTGATTCGGCCATTTCTTAATCCGCTCCTTTGGACCAACCACTTTTTAAATCGGACTCATCGGATCCAGACGAAGCCATGCTGCTGATAGTTAGTCTTAGCAATTTTTCGTGAGTTAGATCCATTTGAGTACGCGTTGGTTGAACTCCCCATTCTGACCTTCAGGGACTTCCCATATTGAAGGACTCATTTCTGACCCCTCACTAGTAACTGCAGGAAATCGGGCGCGATATAACGCTAAAATTTGGACTTTTCTCAAAAAACACAGATAAGGCCGGATAACACGTCCACCCGAGTGGCGGAAAGAAGTCGGAGCAGTTTCGCAAAGGTCTTCACGCTGCGAGAAGCAGCAAAAAAGGAATGTTTCCACCAGCCGCGAGTGGTCCGGGGCATGCATGAATAGATGATCATCACGGCAAAGTCTTTTGGTTGTTGGGTCGCCCCAAGTCCGACAGGCTAGACGGCATCTGAAGGGCTCTGGGAGTTGAAGAGCGGTTGATTCTTCAGCCTTTCTTGTTGTTGAACAGACGTACGAGACACCTCAATGCGCTCTTTGCTCCATCGGCTAGTCGCAGTCATTTTTGTTTCCAGCCAATCCCAACTGGCGGGTCGGTACACGGACAGCAGCGCGAGCGCCTACGGTTACGGAAACTATGCGAGCGCTTTCGGTTCCTCTACAACTGTGCCGCTCACGAGACGTAGCTCGACATACGTCGTCATCAGGCGAGGTGGCCGCAATAGCTCTCGCCAGCGTCGCCCAAAGTTCCCAACTAATCGACATTGCAGACCGCGCACACGAGTCTAACCAAATCGATGAAGCCAACATGCGACGACCTTACAGAAAATCAGCGGCCCTTTGATGCGTGTGCTATCGTTCTCTAACGATGTTCACTAAAGCAAGCCGTTCTTTCCCGCCCTTCACCACGACACTCAGGACGAGGCCAATCCCGCGGGCGTAAAACTTGTGCTCAACATTGCCAGGCTCCAACTGGGTGAATTCCTTTGTCAGTAGACAGTTTCTGAATTTGCCGAGCGGAACCGTGGCCGTTTCATGCAGGCTCAATACAGTTGCCTCGTCTTGAGCAAGCGGCGCCGCTAATTCCTGAAAATAGTGATCGTTAACCTGGGGATGCGCTTCCATGATAACCCCAGGCTGCGCTCCATTTACCCCGGCCCTCCACGTTCCCTCGGTGCTTACCACGTTGCCGTGCCTATCGAGTTCCTCGGTGTCCTCTCCAAAATACCAGACGTTTCCGTCCCGGTCCTGTGCGAAATAGTCAAACGTATTCTCCTGCAGAACGCCCCGCATAAAGACTCTGTCGTGGACCACCCGACAGGTCACTCCGACGATGACTATCGTTCTGTCTGTGACCGCAAACACATCTCTTTGCTTACGGCTGTCCCTATTTCCCCTGTAAATAAAAGTAATGCCTGGTGGCAAAGGGAAAAACGGATTGTCGATCGTAACTGTGAAATCGTTAGGATCGATGTTGTCTGTTCCATCAGTTGTGCCGGAAGCTGTCAAATTCAATGCCGACGTCACAAGCGCAGCGGCGAGTCTCATTGCGTTTTGTCGTCTCATAAATTCCCCCGCAGGTTCATTTAGATGGCGGCGGGTCCGGAAGAGACGAAGAACCTAGCGGAGCAAAAGTCCCCCGCCTGATTCAGATCCGTTTGGGACGCTGAGTTTGCCGAAAATCTCGCCTGCTCGTGAAGCACAATCACTGCACTCGCGAATCCCCGATTCTAGTTCCATGAACGCAGTCAGCTTTTCGTCGGCGTGCACGACATAACGCTTTCCGTCGCCGCGGTTTCTCGATGATCAGCCCAGCATCTAACCAATCGATGAAGCCAATGGCCCCATTGCGTGATCCCAACGGGAAATTCCTGAGAGAACAAAGCCAATAATCCTTTCGCGAATGGCGGCAGGTTCTTACTGACCGCTCAGCACCGTTTGCGGCGCAGGTTTGCTCGGCCCGCTGGAATCTGAGTGACTCTTGCTGGCCCGGATTGCTCAGTCGACAACCAGATTGAGTGGGATCCGGTTGGCCGTATCACGTATCAACAAAAAGCGGGGCCCGTACCGGGCCCCGCCTTTAAGTGGTTGAAAGTAGTATCAGTTAGATTTCATGTGGCCAGGAACAATCGGCCTCGGATGCGGCTTCGGCCTGGATGTCGCGATCGCCGCCTGCCCATCACTCGGGGTCACGTTCGCGATAAGATAATTCACCACGCTCGAGCCGATCGGCGACCCGAGACCCGTCGTCGCGTCCCAATTAGTCCCGGCAAAGAATCCGGTAACAACCACTGGGTTGTTGGACGAGTCGAACTCACGCGCCGAGTTGTTACCAGTCGTGATGTCATGAAATGAAGCCGCGTACTGAGTGCTATTCGTCCCAGTCAGGTAGATTCCAGCGTTTAGGAATCCCTCCCGATGGCCGGCCCTCTGATTCATGATCGCGGTGATAGCTGCCCACTGCGGCGCACCACAACTGGTGCCGCCGAAGCGATAGAAGCCGGGTGTGAGACCAGGAATGTTCAGGTAGGTTAGGACGCCGTGAAGGATGGCTCCGTTGTATGCTACGTCGGGCACGGCTCGCTGCGTGCCACCGTGAAGCCCAGCTGTCCCCTGCTGATATGGCGGTTCGCCAAATATGACACTGAATCCGCCGCCGGTCGCCTCGGTGGCGCGAAAGAAGTTTGAGAAGTCACCAAACAGACCTTCGTTCCACGCAATTTCACTCTGATACGTCCCCGGCAACGGGTGCGTGCTCGGATCGCAGCCGAGGGAGGCAAGGCAGTAGTCGGCGGCATGTAGCTCGGTGCCCCCCACGCTTGTGACCAGCGGATCGCTGGCTGGATTAGAAGCCGATTTCATCCACGAATTGCCGTCGCAGGTCGGCTGTGCCGCACCCTGATCACCTGTAGATGCAAACAGCGTGATGCCCTTCTGCGTCGCGTTCACGAATACATCGTGGTATGCGGAAACGAGGTCCGGCCCGGGAGCACCGACGCAGGTCTCGGCCTCGCCGAAGCTCATGGAAATGACATCACCAAGATTGTTATCGACCGCGTATCTGATTGCGCTAAGGATATCGGTGTCCTGGTTGGTTTTGGCTAACACGAGGATGATGTTTGCACCGGGCGCGATGTTGTGTGCCCATTCAACGTCAAGGCTGATCTCCTCGGCCCAACCCCTCATATTAGGGTCGCTTGGATCGAAGGGCGTGAGTCCGTCAGGAGCGATTTGGGCCAGGTTTGTCGGGGGAAGGCCGTAAAAAGTGTTGTACGTAGCCACCTGGCTGACCAAGTTGGGATTCTGAAACGCATCGACGATCACGATGGTATGCCCAGTGCCGTCGTACCCCGCGCTGATTAACGAGTCGATCTGATATGCGTGTCGCATCTGGTATGGATCGTAACATTGACTCCCTGGTGGATTAGCAAAGGGGGCGCCGACCTGGCAGGTGAAAATGCCATACTGCGGGCCGGGAACATCAGTGACCGTCTCTGGCGACGCAAGGCGCTGAGACGCTGGCGACATAACGTGGTTGTTATGCGTTAGACCCTTAACGTCTGATTTTCCCAATAAAAACGGGCCGGCTGGATTCACGGTGACGAAAGCCATTGCTCCCGCCGCGGAGATCAGTGTGCCCGCAAATACAATCCGGACAATTGAGGTGAAACGATTTCGATTAAACCAACGAGGTAGTTTCATATTTGTAGATGTGAATATCAGTTGAAGTTTTGTTGAGTTAGGGACGGGAGTTTCCAAGCCGAGAAGAAAGCGTCAAGAAATTTTTCTTGTGGAAAGATCCTGAGTTAAATTCCGGCATTTAGAGCGGCGAAGAGTAGAATTCAGGGTTCTTTCTGTCTATTAGACCTTGGTATAGTGTTCACTTGAACGTCTGCCCGACGGCGGCAGAAAAAACGGGGACGCGATTCTAGCCGCGTCCCCGTTGTGTAGAACCTATCTTGCGATTCGAGTCTCAGAGAGCTACGGACCGACTTGAG
>Ga0066903_100001725_pt1 | contig 16412 bp, 20 predicted proteins | sample PanSoiMetaGPlot1_FD_67491 | JGI IMG/M metagenome (GOLD analysis project Ga0066903, IMG submission 67491) | Tropical forest soil microbial communities from Panama analyzed to predict greenhouse gas emissions - Panama Soil - Plot 1 (version 2) | ecosystem: Environmental > Terrestrial > Soil >... | reverse complement strand
TGCGTTATCAGCTTCTACGAAGCGCCCTTCTAGCCATGGAGCGCGAGACGATCCGAAAGCTACTTGCCGTCGTGGCGCTGGTGCTCGTGGTGGTAGCGATGGCCGATCCGATCCGCGGGTTTCCCGCGTTGCCGGCGGCAGTCGGAGCGCTCGCGATCGCGGAGTTGCTATGACCTACGCACCGCCGACCCTCGCCAAGCTCGCCGCGTATTGGACGACGCACGGCGGCATCAACCTCGGAATCGTGGGCGACGTGTCGCACGTCGCCAAGGGCACGAGCTACCACCTAGGAAAAGATCAGCTCGCGACGGGCGCCTATTCGACGCAAACCGCGCGCGACCGGGCCGGGCTCACCAACGCGGCGAGCGCGATCGATCTTGGCCGGCTCAATGGCACCTACGCCGGGCTACGGCAGTTTTCGAAATGGCTTGTCGATGAGGCCCGGCACAACAAGCCGGGCACGTCGGATATGCGCGAAATCATCTATAGCCCGGACGGGGCGCAAGTCTTGCGGTGGGATCGCGAGCGCGGCTTTGCGTCCGTCCCGCGGGGCGGCGAGGCCGACACGAGCCATCTAACGCATACGCATATCTCGTGGTACCGCGACGCCGAGCAACGCGACCATACGACGGCGTTCCGACCCTTCTTCGAAGAACCGGCGGAGGAAGACATGCGATCGATCATCGTTGGAACGGGCCGCGTCATCGGCGACGTTGCCGCCGGCACGCCGTATTTCGAGTCACCGGGCGGAAAGCAAGTCGGCACGACGGGCGCCGGCACGGTCGAATGGTTGGGAACGCCGACGCTCGATGACGGCGCGACGCGCGACCCGGCGTGGTGCCTCATCGTCGGGTTGACCGGCGATCCGCCCGAGCGCGTCGCCGGCGTCGCTCGCTATATCCGCCGGCCGGCGCTCACCAATACGCGAGCGTTCCCGGCGCCGGCGGGCGATTGCTCGGCTTGGGAGGATTGGTACGCGGACGCTCCCGCGCACTAGTCCGGGCCGGTGAAACCGTAGCCCAATCCGTAGCCCAATAGCCCACCCAAATAGCCCGAAACGGCACCCGCTAGCACCGCCGGCCGAGCGTGGAGCACCCCCCGGCACCGCCTTTTTTCTGTCTGGGGGACTGGTGGTCGTCGGTTCGAATCCGGCCGCCCCGACCATTTCCAAGCACGAAATAGCCGCCGGGGAGTCAAGCATCCGACTCCAACCCGGCGGCTCTAGCCCAATCGTAGCCCAATCGACCGGCCGTTTGTCACTGTGACACAATGCGTCAAGCTCGCCGCGCTTGGGCTTATCCCGCGGTTGCGAGGCCCGGCGGTCGGCCCGGCGCCGCGAGCTACAAACCCTCCACGTCAAGACCTTTGCGCTTGGCGTCCGCGCGCAAGTTGCGGTAGCCATGGCCGCGATCGGCGATTGCCGTGGTAGACACGATCAGGGTTTGCCCTTCGGGCCCGAGCAACCGAACGTGACCGGTACCGGTTCGATCGAACCGCCAACCGGCATCGACCGCCCGTAGGAATAGGGCGCGTTGCTTGTCGCCGCGGAACGTCTTTGCGACCCGGCGGGCCTCATCCGACGTGATGACCGTTTGCCGCGGTTCGGTTAGCGGCTTGGCAACGATCTTGGGCGTCGCGCCCTTGGGCTCGGGCGTTCGGGTGCCATAGAACCGCGATCGGAGGGCGCGTTGCAGCTCGCGCGCGCGGAGGGCTACCGCGTCGTCATCGATGCCGGCGTCTAGGGCTAGCTCGACGGCATGGCGGAGTAGGTACAGCTTCCAATCGGGCGGCGCCTGTATCGGTTGGGCTACGGGTTGGGCTACTGGCGCCGGCGCGACGTGGACGATCGCGGGAAGCAACGTCGGCTTTTTTGGCCTATGCCGGCCGGCACGCATCGCCGCCGTGGCGGCCGCCATGCGCTCGGGCGAGCGGTGCGAGGGCGCATTGGCGGGCTTGCCGCAGAGGTAGCACCGCACCCGGTTATGGCCGGCGGCGTCTACGAAAGCCTCGCCCGGTACGAAATCGTGATAGTCGCCCGGGCGGAGCGCCAACGGCGCCGACCCGCCGGCCGGCGCCTTGCGGTGCCGTAGCTTCGGCACCGGAGTTTGGACGTTCGACGGGTGGGCGACCGGGACGCCGCCACGCTCGCGCGGGCTACGCCGGCGGTGGCCGCGAGCGTCGCGACCGCACCGCGCGCAAACCTCCCACGACGCCGGCCCGCGCGGGCCCGGTCGCAGCTCGCGCCGGCCGGACGGCACAAAGGCATGGGCGGTCGATGGGCTCGGGCTCATGCGAGCGCGCTTTCGATGACGGCGACCGCTTCGACGCCGGTGGCCGGTAGCAAGTGATGGTAGGTCTTGCTCGTAATCGTCACGTCGGCATGGCCGAGCAGCTTGGAAACGGTTTCGATCGGCACGCCGCGGGCGATCAGCTCGCTAGCGAAAAAGTGCCGTAGGTCGTGCCAGCGATAGCGCGGCATCCCGAGCTTGGCGAGGTTGTCTTGGTACCAGTGCGTTACCGACGAGCCATGCAGCGGGCGACCGAAGCCGTCCGTAAAGACGAGGTTGTCCGGGTTGCTCCAAAGGTCGCCCGCGATCAGCTCTTGCAGCTCTTGCGCGCGCTTGCGGGCCACGAGCTGCGCCGCGATCCGATCCGAAAACGCGAGCATCCGCGACGACGTGCGGTTTTTGGGATCGTCCAAGGTGCGGCCGTTGCGTTGCAGCCGGCGCCGGATGCGGACGCGATGTAGCGAGGTATCGACGTCGGGCCACGTCAACCCGAGCAACTCGGATTGCCGAACGCCGGTGGCGGCGGCGAACTCCAAAAGGTCTGCCCACGGGTGGCCTTCGACGGCTTTGCGCACGCGGCGCAGCTCGAACGCGGTCGGGATGCTCAGCTCTAGCCCGACCTCAGCCGATCGGGCGGCCTTGCCGGTCGTGCCGTTGGGGTTTTGGCGGCTCGCCGGGTTGGCCGGGATGAGCATGTCATCGGCCGCTTTTTGCAAGGCCGCCCGGAGGGTGCCGTAAATGATCGCGACCGTTCGCGGTGCGAGCGGCTTGCCGTCGCGGGTGCGGCCATCGTCGCGCAGCTCGGCGAGCTTGGCGGCGACCATCGGCCGGTTGACTTGGGTTAGCAGTACGTCGGTGCCGAATAGCGGGATAAGCCGCCGTTGCACGTTGCGCACGTGCTCGGCTTTCGAGTTGGGCCGGATCGCGAGGCCGGCTGCCCATAGCTCTAGGTACTCGGCGAGGGTGGTTTGCGCGTCGATGACGCCGGGCAGCTTGGGCGCCGGCGCATAGCGCTTGGCGTTGACCTCATCGACGGACCATCCGTAGATCGTCCGGCGCTGTCCGTTGACGGTGTAGCGGTGGCGGATGCGACCGTCGCGCATCAAGTCCATGCCGGGCGGCAGGACATCGCGAGCACCGCGCGCGTTGAGAGGCCCGAGCGGACGCGTCCGGCGGGCGGGTTGGGTTGGATGGCGGTTCGGCATTGCGAGGCCCCTTTGCGGCTGCGAGACCACCTGATAATAGCCCAAATCTCGGTGCGTCAAGGTGCTAGGCGGTGCATCCGGTAGACGGGCCGATAACGCGGTGCTAAACCGCGAATAGCCCAAGCTGAATCCCACCTGAACCCCAATCCGCAGCCCACCGGGGGATTCCGTATGGCCGATCGCATCGACCCTATTCGCCCGCGGACGCTCACGAGCGCCGAAGCCATGCGATATCTCGGCGTGTCGCGCTGGACCCTCCAACGGTTGCGCAAGGCCGGTCGGATCGTGGGCTATCACATCGGCGCCGCCGCGGTCTATGAGCTGGCATCGCTCGATGCTTACCTTGACGCGCAGCGCAAGGCCGAATCCGGGGATGGTGGATAGCCGGTGGATAAGCGGTCGCATTTCGTGGACAAAAACGCCAAGCCGGCAATCGGCCCGGGCGCGCGTAGCCCATCGCGGCACCCGGTAGCCCAAACGCGCGATTCGACACGCTATGTAGGCTCGGGGAGGCCCGCCAACCCAAGCGCGGCCGATGCCGAGCCTACTAACGCGGAGCGTCTTGACCCGGCGTCGTCGCTGTCCGAATCGCTCTTGCTACGCGGCTACGGGCTCGATGACGAGCTATAGCCGCTCCATGGGCCCGGTTGGTTGCGCGGACTATCCCTCCCCGTCCAACCGGGCCCGCCCGCATCTTGACCATGGCGGGCTCGGCGCGACCCCCCAACGCCGGGCCCGTCCCAGTCTCGGGAGGTAGCGCCATGCCAACGCCGTTGTCAAAGATCGCGACGATTCATCAGCTTCGGCCATGCGTCCGATGCGGCCGGCATCCACGGACCGAAACGACGTTCGTATGCCGCCAGTGCATCGAAGACCCGGCGACCAAAGACGAAGTGCTCGACGGGCTCGAATACGGGCGGCGGGTCAATGACGGCAAGGCCGCTCGCGATTACATGATCGAGCGCCACCATTGGGCCGGCGGTTGGCGGGTCATGACCTTTGGTTCCCGCCGATGAGCAAAAAGGCCAAGCGCAAGCGACCGCCCGACGAGGTACCAACCCTCATTGCGTTACCGGCGATGGCCGGTGAACCGGTCGTGCCGAGCTTCCTTCGGCTTTGCGATACGTGCGGCCAACCGGTTTGGGTTTCGAAGCGGGCCGAGTCCTACATCGCGACCAAGCCGCTTCGCTTCCTCTGTATGCCGTGCGCGTTCGCGATCGCGCCACCCGAGGCTATCGCGCTCGCGCCGTGGGTTCGCGGCGACGTCGAAGCCATGACGAAAGACGAGCCATGACCGACCTTCTGCAATCGCTCGCGATCCTGCTACTCGCGATCGCGCTATTGGCCCATATCTACGCGGATTGGTCGCGTCATCGGTGGATGAAATGATCGAGCGCCAACCAACCACCGTGCGCGTCGCCATCCGTCGCGACGAACCGAACGACGTTGCCGAGCTATTGCGCCATGCGGCCGCGCTGGTGGATGAGCTGTCCGAGCTTGGCTTCGACGTACGGATCACTGGCGATGTTTGGATTGACGCGCACCGAGCGCCAACCGAGACCGACGATGACTAGACGCGTGGTCGCGAGCGACAAGTACCAAAGTCGCATCCATGCAAGCGGAAGCGCGAGCAACGTAGCGATGCGATTGCTCATCGAACGCAACGGATCGCGAATGATCGCGTGCGGTCGATGTGGCCGGCCTGTTGATACCGGCCTATCGTCACGCAACCCCATGGGCCCAACCGTGGGCCACATCGTTGCGGTGGCGGCCGGTGGTACCGATGCGTTGAGCAACCTTCGCATCGAGCATTGGCGTTGCAACGCGCGAGCGAACCAACCCGAAGCGATGCGAGCGCGAATCGCCCGACCGATCGAACGCGATTGATCGACCGCGCGCGCATCCGGTCGTTTTTTCTGGCGCCCGGGTGGCGGCGGAGCTTCGCTTCGCTGCGCGTAGAACGGTGCCCGTTACGATTACTTGCGTGATGACGCAAGTACCGGGCGGGCGAGCGCAGGACCAAGGCCGGCCGCACCGGCGCCGTGCGGCGCCGTCACCGGCTACCGCGTCGTTGCTCGATGAGTACCGCGATGCGATGCGTCGCGACCTCCGCGGGTGCCTCTTGCTCTTGGCGCCGCGCGAGACCGGGCAGCTTCGAATGGATGGCGCACCCGATGAGCGCTCGCTACCGATCGCGGAGCGCATCCGGATTTGGGACTTGGCAATCAAGCTCGGCCGCGAGCTAGGAACGGAGGTTGACGCGCCGGCGCCCGAAGCGCCGCGGGAGGGTGGCCCACCTAGGACGCGCCGAGCCGATTTCGGCTAGTGCGCCGGCTGCCACCGCCGCGGTGGCAAACGCCGATGCCGCCCGGCGTCGTGGGCTCGTGGGGCCCGTTGGTGGCCCGCTACGCCGCCGACGTGCTTCGGATGCGGCTCGACCTCTGGCAACGCCGGGCCATCAACCGAGCGCTCGCGGTCGATGCCGCCGGCGCGCTCGTGCATCGCCATTACCTCATCAGCGCCGGCCGGCAAAACGGGAAGACCGTTGGGATTCGGTCGGTAATCGGGTGGGCGCTCACCATGGATATCGGCCCGCCATGGCAAACGATCCTTGGGTTGGCCTATGACAAGGCCCAAGCGCGGATTCCGTATAAAGCCGTGCTCGATGACCTCCGCCCGGTGCGGGCCCGGATGCGAACCGGGCTCAACCTGACAACGTATCTCGGCATCCGATCGGACCTCTACGGGTGGCACCGCGAGTACGACGTAGCGAGCCGCGAGGCACCAAACGCGATCCGGTCGCTATCGGTTGACCTCGGGCTATTCGATGAAGTCCGAACCCAACGGAACTACGACGTTTGGGCCGCGCTCGAACCGACGACCCGGGCCCGGCCGCAACCGCTGATCTTGGCGATTTCGTCGGCCGGCGACGATCGAAGCGTCTTGCTCCGCGATTGGTGGGAGCGCGGCTTGCGGATCATCGACGGCACCGAACCGGCGCGCGGCTTCGGGATGACGTGGTACGCGGCCGATGACGAGCTACCGCCCGATAGCCGGCTTGCGATCCTCCAAGCCAACCCGGCGGTCGCCGAAGGCCGGGTGCCGTATCAGCCGGTCGCCGATTCGATCGGCTCGCTAACGGCGGTCAAGTACCGGGAGGAAACGCTCAACCTTTGGAGCGAGGGCGTTGACGAGCTGCTACCACCGGGGGTTTGGCGCGCAAGAAATGCGCCGCAGCCGGCGGCATCCATCGGCCAAATCGCGCTTGGTGTCGATGTGGTCCCGAGCTGGCGCCGGGCAACCGTCGTGGTCGCGATCGAGTCCGACGTCGGCGCATGGATCGGCGTCGCCGGCGAGCTAGACGCGGCGAGGGTGGGCGCCGGCTCGGTCTCGCCAAACGAGCTATTCGACTTGATCGTCCGGCTCGCCCGGGCATGGCGCCCGGACCGAATCGCCTACTCGGGCGCGTCCGCGGCCGGCGAGCACGTCAAGGGCGCCGCCGAGCAAGCGCGCGTCGAAGCGATCGCGTTGACCGGGCGGCAAATCCGGGCGGCGTCCGAGCTTTGGCGGTCGGAGTTGGTCGGCGGCCGGTTGACCCACGAGGAAGACCCGTTGATGGCGCAGCAAGTGCGGGTTGCCCGGCCAAACCACCCGCTCGATGGCTCGGATTGGTACGTGTCGGTAGTCGAAAGCTCGGGCGATGTCGATGCGATCCGGGCCGGCGCTTGGGCGGCTTGGGCGGCGATTGCGCCCGAGGCTCGGAAAATCCCGATCCAAATATTCCCGGGTTAACCCGATATGCCGTTGTAACGCCGGCTATAAGCGCGCAAAATGCGCGCCGTGGGTTTATTCGATCGGCTTTTTGGTCGAGCCGCCGGCGGGGCGCAAGCGAATCTCCAACCCACCATCAACGCCGTTACGACCGTCCCGTTTGCCGACGCGCGCGGCGTCCTGTCGCTCTCGCCGGTTTGGCGGGCGGTCACGCTCATTGCCGACACGATCGCGGACATGCCGTGGCAGGAATGGAGCGGCGACCAACGGGTTGACCTGTCGCGGTTGTCCAAGCGGCCGCTAGCGCTGAAGACGCGCCGTTGGTGGACATGGCGCGTAGTCGCGACCGAAGCGCTTTTCTCGCGCGTCTATTGCTTGCACACCGGCGGCTATGACTCGCGCGGCAAGCCGTGGTCGCTGCTGCCGCTACCGCCGCAGCTCGTGCAGCCGGTGAGCTATGACCCGTGGGGCCTCACGTTCCCGACCGCGTACAACGTCGCCGGGCTTCGGGTTGACGCGTCCGAGCTAACCATCATCGAGCGCGCGCCGTTGCCGTTCGCGCTTTCGGACATCGCCGAAGGCTTGCTCGATATCGCCCGCTACCAGTTTTCCGCGTACCTCGCGGCCGATACCCACATGCAGCGCTATTGGGCCGCCGGCGGGCCGACGACGATGGTGATTTCGGGTGATCAGGAAATCACCAACCCGGAAGCCGAGGCCATCGCCAAGCGCGTTCGCGATCGGCGCTCGATGGGGTCCGATTACCCGTTGGTGCTCGGCAAGGGCGGCGAGGCGAAACCGTGGGGCGCCGATCCGACGAGCGAATCGGCGACCGATGCCCGGCGCGAAATCGCGGCCGAAATCGGCCGGTACTTCGGCATCCCGACGCGGATTCTCAACGCGCCGGCGGGCGACTCCGAGACCTATTCCAACGTCGAAAACGACGCGATCGACGTTTGGCGCTATTGCCTCCGCGGCTACGCGGGCCCGGTCGAAGACGCGATTAGCGAGCTGCTACCGGGCGACTACATCGACGGCCGGCGGATGACGCTCGATCCGTCGCGCTTCCTGCAAGGCGACCTCAAATCCCGCGCGCCGGCCTACGCGCACTTGGTCACGGCGCGGATTTTGACCGAAGACGAGGCCCGCTTCGACGGCTTCGGTAAGGCGCCGCTGACCGCCGCGCAGCGGGCCCAAATGCTCGCGATGACCACGGCCATTAACGCGAGCACCAACACGAGCACGACGGAAAGCACGAGCACGTCAACCCGGCTCGACGTTGCGAGCGCGGTAGGAAGCGCGGCCGATCAGGTTGCGCCGCAGGGAGGTTAGGCCATGGCCGATCCGTCGAAGACCAAGCCGAGCGAGGCCGACGCCGAGCTTGCGGCGCTTAACGACGCCGTAACGCCGGCGCCGCCGGCCGAACCGGCGACCGATCGCGACAAGAAATCGAAGGAAGCGCACGACGCCGAGCTAGCCCGGCAGAAAGACGTTGCCGACGCCGTTGACGCCGCCAACGCCGATGAGCTGCCGAAGCTCGGCGGGCCGATGCTCAACCCGGGCGGCGGCCAGTAGCCATGCCGGCCGGCGTGCTCACCCGCGAATGGACCATCGAGCTAACCGCGCGCGCGGCGGCCGATGGTGAGCGCGAGCGCGTCATCGAAGGCCGGATCGTGCCGTTTGGCGAGGTTGCGACCGTTCGCGATGCACCCGGCGCCGCGAGCTACCGCGAGACCATCGCCCGCGGCGCGCTCGATGGCATTGACGCCGAGCGCGTCTTGCTCGACTACCTCACCGATCCGCCGCGCGGCTTTAACTCGCACGACGGAAGCCGGCTCGCCGGCCGCGGGCTCGCGATCGATTCCCGCGATGACGGCGCCTACGGCGCGTTTCTCGTGGCCCGGACTGCCGCGGGTGACGAGCTGCTAGGGCTCGCCGATGCGCGGGTGCTCCGCAGCATGTCGATTCAGTTTCAGCCGGTCGCCGAGCGTCGCCGGGACGACGGCGTAGTTGAGCGAACCGCCATCGACCTTCGACGGGTGACGGTGGTTCCGGTTGGCGCGTATACGGGCGCCGCGATCACCGCCGTTCGGGCCTCGCATAGCGAGGGAGGCGAAATGCCACCGAACGAAACCCCCCCGGCCGACGACGCCGAGGAAACCCCCCCGGAGGCCGGAACGCCGGCGCCGGCGGGCGACAAGCGGCCGAACCGCACCCGCGTCACAACGCAAGTTGACGTTGAGCGGCAGGAAGCCGAAGCCGAGCTAGCCGCCCGGGCGGCCGCCGAGCGCTCGGATATCGCGGACCTTGCCACCCGCGGGCCGGTCGCGCGCAACGTCCGTGGTCCGTCCGTCTACGGACCCCATAGCGAGTTTGGCTTCTTGGCGGACGGGCTCGCGATGGCCCGCGGCGATTCGGCGGCGGCCGAGCGCCAGCGCCGGCACTACGCGCACCTTGCCGACGTGTCGGTTTCGATCGAGCGCGCTACCGCATGGGATGCGGCGGGCGGCTTGGTCTCGCGCGCCGGCGACGTGCTCAGCTCGGAGATTCCCGGCGCCTATCCAAACGATTACCTCCCCGGGCTGTTGACGCCGCGCATCCTGAAGGGCCGGCCGATGGGGAGCTTCTACCAGCGCTTCCCGATCAGCGATGCCCGGCCGCGCATCTTCCCGAAGGCGACCACCGCGACGACGGTTGCCGTGCAGTCGGCCGAAGGTGCGGCGCTCAGCTCGACCGATTTCGCGACCACCGCCGTTACCGCAACGCCGTTGATGTACGGCGCCTTTACCGACGTGAGCCGCCAAGCGATCGACGGCGCCGACCCGGCCGCGCAAGCCATGGTCTTGCAGGATTTGGTGGAGGCGTATTCGCAAGCGTCCGAGACCGTCATCAAAACCGCCGTCGAAGCCGGCGCATCCGCGGGCGTCGCGATCACCGCGGCGACGCCGTATGCCGGCGCGATCGCGAACGTCGTGAACTACTACGGCACCCGCTTTACGCCGGCGACCGGCGCGTTTATCCCGGCCGCGCAGTTTTCGACCTTGCTGGCTCAGGCGGATACCACCGGGCGCCCGCTCGTGCCGCAGCTCGGCGCCGTCAACTCCGATGGCGTCGTCAACGTCAACGGCGGCATCACCGCGCCGTTGCTCTCGGCGCTCGGCACGCTCTCGTGGGCGTCCACCGCGAACGTTTGGGTTTTCGGCGTGCCGAGCGACTACGTGATCTTCGAAAGCTCGATCGCGCAGTTTTCCTACGATCAGGTGGTCGGCCCGCAAGCCGTCCGCATCGGGATTTGGGCGTATCTCGTCGTGGGTACGCGGCTTGGTTCGCTGAAGGTGACCGCCGCCTAGGCGGTCGGAGGATGGCGCCGGCTCGGGTGCATGGGCACTAGCCCGGGCCGGCGCTGACCGATGAGCGATCAGCTTTGCACGACGGCCGATGTGAAGGCCCGAATCCCGATCGCGGACGCCAATGACGACGCGTTGATTTCGGACCTTATCGATGGCGTGTCCGATTGGATCGAAGACGCCACCGGGCGAAAGCTCGTGCCGGTTGCGGCGACGACGTACACGCTCGATAGCACCTACGGATCGGTCATCGCGGTTCGGATCGGCGTTCGCGCCGTATCCATGGTCGAAATCGCGACCGGCGATCAGCCCGATACCGGCGGCACCTACACGACGTTTACCGGTTCGGTGCTCTTGCGGCCAACCGCGATCGATCGGCGGGTTGGTTGGCCGGCAACCGAGATTTGGCTAGGCGGATTGGTGCCGCAGCTTCGCACCGCCATCAACGGCGTTCGCGTGACCGGCGATTGGGGGTTTGCGACCGTGCCGCCGGCCATCAAGCAACTCGCGGTCGATGCGGTCGTTTCCGCGTACCAAACACGCGGCAAGCCGTCGAGCTCGACGCTTGGCGCCGAGGGTTACGCGGTCTTCCCATGGGCCACCTTCTTTAGCCCGGGCAGCCCGGCCGCGCGGACGGTCGCGCGCTATCGCGGCATCTTCGGGATTGCCTAATGCCGGCGCCCGATTACGACGCGATCGCAACGGCGCTCGCGCTTCGGTTCGCAAACGGCGTGACGACGCCGGCGGCGCCCGGTGGCGAGGCCGACGTTCGGGTTGGCTCGGCGACCGCGAATATCCCGAACGCGATGCTGCCGTTGCCGGCGGTGCTCGTCTTCACCGAATCCGGCACGTTCCCAACCCAAGGCGGCGGAACGCGGATCGGCGTTAGCCGTTTCCGGGTGCGCTTCTATCTCGTGCTCGCGTCCGACGAGGGACGGACCGAGGCCCGCTTGCGCAAATGGCTAACCGTGCTCGTGCAGCGATGCAAGGCGGCGACCTCGCTTTCGGGCACGGTTGACCGGGCCAAGGTCGCCGAATGGAGGTTGGGCGTCATCGGCTTTGCCGATGAGCGGTACGACGGCATCGAGCTAATGGTTGACGTGACCCATTCGGAAGGGTGGGCCGCGTCGTGACCTTCGACGTTGACGTTTCCGAGCTGCGGGCGGCATCCGCCGCGCTCGATGACTTTGACGAGCTGGCCGGGGATGCGGCCGCGGACTTGCTCGATACGTCGGGCGACGCGGCCGCCGAAGCCGTCCGTAGCCGGGCGAGCCGCCACCGCGTGACCGGTCGGATGGTCCGCCAAATCGACGTGACCAAGACCGGCGAGGGCATCCGCCACGAGGTTGACGTTCGGGCCGGCGGGCCCGTCGCGCGCTTTGTCGCGGGCGGCACCGAGCCGCACGTCATCCGCCCCATCCGGGCCCGCGCGTTGCACCTAGGCGGGAACGTTCGCCATCGCTTCCTCGCGCGCGTCCATCACCCGGGCACGCGGGCCGATCCCTTTGTCGAGCAAGGGCTAGACGACGCGACCGGCGACATCGACCGAAGCGCGCAACGGACCGCCGACCGCCTCGCCGAAGACATCGCAACCGACATGGACGGGAGGTAGCCGGATGCCCGGGATTCAGGACTTCACGTATCTCAATCACGCCAAGGAAACCGTGCGCGGAACGCCGATCGCGCCGACGCGCAAGTTGCTCGGCGACGCCACCGGCGTTTTGGCGGTCGACCCGTCGCTCGCGTTCCACGAAAACGAAAACCGCGGCCGGCGCTCGGTCGTCGCGCGGGTTACGCAGCAAGCCGAAGACGTGTCGCTAAAGGTGCGCCAAGACGCGACCTTCGACGATATGGTCCTGTTCGCTACGCAGCTCAAAGGCGGGTTGACCGGCACCGGCGCCGGCGCCGATAAGACATGGCTTGCCAACCCGTCGATGACGGGCGCCAACTCGCAAGAGGCCCATACCTTCGACGTTGGCGACGATACCCAGAACTACCGCGTGCAATACGGGATGTGCCGGCGCTTTTCGCAAAAGGCGGCCGCCGGCCCGGGCGCGCTCACGTCGGTCGAGTCGGAATGGTTCGGGCAGCATGTCGCCAAGACCGCCAAGGCGACGCCGGCCGATCCGGCTTTCTCGCCGAAGATCGTTGGCGACCTTTGGACCATCAAGTTTGCGACGACGTTCGCCGGGCTCGCCGGCGCGTCCGTGCAACTCGCGTTGCTCATCGACCACAAGCTCAGCGTTACCACCGGGCTTGTGTGGCGGCACTATCAGGACGGAAACCTATTCGGCGGCCAGCACGTCGAAACGAGCTTCGACGGCACCTTTGAGCTAACGGTCGAATCCACGGCGCTCGCGATCAGCGAGTTTTACGACAAATGGCTTAGCCAAACGCTCGATTACGTCCGGCTTAAGAACACATCGCCCGTCGTGCTCGGCGGCAGCTTCCCGAGCTTGCAGCACGATTTCGCGGTCTATTGGTCCGACGTCAAGCCGATCGCGGATCAATCCGAGGGCGTCAACCTGTACCGGATCAGCGGGCGCCTTGCCGACGACGGGACCAACCCGCTTATCACGTCAACGTTGGTTTGCTCGCTGGCGGCGATCCCATGAGCCGCCCGCCGGCGACGCGCCCGGCGCCGCGCACGGTTGACGTGTCGCTCAACGGGGATAGCCCGTACTCGGGTTGGTCCGCGACCGTCCGCGCCGATTTCCCGGCGCGCGTGCTAGCCGATTTGCAGTCGGGCAACGTCGAGCGAATCTTGCGCGCGCTCGACGTGATCGTTGTTAGCCATAACTTCCCGAACGCCGATGGCGAGCTTGCCGAATCGATGGCCGACGTTGACCCGTATACCGGGCTATTCGCGGTCGCCGGGCAAGCGCTCAACGCGATCGGGTCACTCCCAAACCGGTAAGGGCGGCGATGGAGCGATACCGGGAAGGCGAGCGAACGCAACTCCCGTACCGCGTCACGCGGCAGCTTGTCGCCGCCCGGTACGGCCAAACGCCGATGTCGGTTGACCGCTGGCCGGCCGCCGATTTTCTTGACGCGCTCGCGACGCTCGGTATCACGACGTCCGTAACGGTCGTGGGCGGTGGCAAGCCATGACCCACGAAGCCATCGTCCAAATCACGATGACCGCGCGGAACCTCGGAAACGCGGCCATCGATGAAATGAAAACGGGCATCGATAGCGTCGCGACCAAGGCCAGCGAGGGCGCGTCCAAGATCGCGACCGCGTTCCGCGGGCTCGGGCCCGACATTACCAACGCGTTTAGCGACTCGATCGAAACGCTCTTGCACGGCGGTTCGGTCCAAGACGCCGGCTTGCAGCTCGCCGAAGGGTTGGCGTCACCGTTCGCGCAAGCGTTCGGCCCGATGCTCTTGGAAAAGCTCGCCGCCTCGGGCGCCGTGGTCGCGATCGGCGCCGCGCTTTCGACCATGGGTACCGCGCTCGGCGGCATCCTCGCGGCCGCCATCCCGATCGGCATGGCCGCCTTGCCGCTCTTGCTCGTGGGCGCGCTCATCGCCGCGGTAACGGTGCTCATCGTCAACGAAGACATCCGCAACCGGGTTATCAGCTTCGCGACGGGCTTGGTCGGGACGTTGCTTAACGCGCTCGGTACGTTGCTCGGCCGGTTGCCGGCGGTCATCGGCGCCGCGTTCGCGGCGGCTTGGTCGTTCGTCATCAATGCCGTAATCCCGTTTATCGGGCAGCTCGTGACCCTGTGGTTTACGTTGCCGTTCCGGCTCGCCGGGCTCGGCTTGCAGCTCGTGCAAACGATCATCAACGGGATGGCGTCGCTTCCGGGCGCCGTCGCCAACGTCATCGCGTCCGCGTTCGCCGGCGCGATCCGGTCGCTATCGATCGATATCGGCCCGTTCCATATCCACGGCGGCGCGATCAGCGTTGACCTCCCGCATTTCGCTTCGGGCATTAGCGATTTCACCGGCGGGTTGGCGGTGGTGGGCGAGCGCGGGCCCGAGCTTGTGAACCTCCCGCGGGGGTCCGATGTCATCCCGAATAACCGGCTAACCGCGACTAGCTCGACGGTCGCGGGCGTCTACCTCGCGGGCGTTTCCGAAGACGACATCTTGGATATGGTCGACCGCGGGCTCTACTTCCGGTTGCAGCGCTCGGCGCCAACGGTGTTGCGCTCGTGAGCCTCGCCGCCGTCACCGCCGCGCAGCAAAACCCGACCGTCACCGCCGGGCCCAAATCCATCTACGTTGCCGGCGTTGACGTCACCTACGGGGCGCCCATCGAACGTATCCGGATCACCGAGCAAGGCCCGGGCGGCGTTTCGGCGCTGAGCTTTACCGTCGAAGACCCGTCGCTATCGGTCCGCATGACCATCGGCGCCGACGTCTTGGTTTATGACAACCTCAACGATCGGCCGATCTTCCGCGGCTTTATCCAAACGTGGACGACGACGCCGTTCGCCGGCACCGGGCGCCGGTTCGACGTAAAGGCGATCGGTATCGAAGTCGTCTTGGATTGGGCCAAGGTGCCGAGCGCCACGGTCGCCGCGGGCACCGAAACGGGGGTTGGCGTCCAATCGATGTACGCGGCCGCCTTCGGGCTCGGCGTCCCGTTGCGGGCCTTCTATAGCTCATCGAACGCCAACCCAAACGGCAGCCTTGCAACGCCGATCGGCCAGCTCGGCGGCGTGTCGGGCCCGGCCTTGGTCGGCTCGACGGTGACGGTCGCCAACGTCACGTTGCGCGAGGCCATCCGCGCGGTGCTCGACGCATCCGACCCGCCATCGGTGAGCCATGGCGTTAGCCCGGTGCAAGCGTCCGTAACGGTGGACTTTTGGTTCGGGCTTCGAATGTGGGGAACCCAAAAGCCGACCGACTACGCCAACCTCACCGTCACCGACACGGCGGCCGGACCGATCCGGGCGGCGAATCCCGAAGCGACCATCGATGGCGCCGGCGTCGCGCGCGGCGTCTACGTCGTCGGCGGCAACGTGGCGGGAACGGTGCTCGTCATGGACGGAACCGGCATCCCGGGTGATATCGCGATCCTCCAAGACTCGACCATCTTGGACGTCGTGAGCGCGACGCAAGCCGGGCTCGCCTACCTCCAAGACAAGGCCGGCTCCCAGCGCGGCCGGGTGACGCTCGAAACCAACGCGATCGCGACCAACGTGCGCGCGGGCAGCTCGCTCTTGCTCACCGACTCGCAAATCGCCGTTGACGCCGGCGGCGGCGGGACCATCTACCAAATCGCGAAAACGTTTCAGGCGGGCGGCACGCTCGAAACGTGGGACGTCACCTACGGCGGCTTGCCGCCATCGATGGTTAGCCGGCTTCGGCGCATTACTCGGGCCTCGCTGAGCTAGGGAGGCACGATGCCCGGCGAATCGCTAGTCCAAGTCAACTCCGGCACCGGCCCGAAGCTGCATACGTTCCAACGGGCCATCGGCGCGAACAACGTCGAAGACGAAATCGTCATCCTCGGAAACCAATACCTCGCCGAGTACATCGTCGGTACCGGGACGTCGTACGTGTCGTGGGCCACCGCCGATAGCCACGTCTTGCAGCTCATGGCCGGCGCATCGCTCAACGTCTACGTCACCCGGATTCGGATTTATCAGCACGCGGTTGCGACCACCGCTGCGCTAACGACGTGGGAGCTTTTCCGGCTCACGAGCGCGGGCACCGGTGGCACGGCGTTTACGCCGGCGCCGGTCGATACCACCGACCCGGCTTCGGGCGCGACGTGCATGACGCTCCCAACCGTCAAGGGCGCCACATCGACCGTCTTGGAGCAAGCCGAAAGCTACGTGCTCC
>Ga0066903_100001724_pt1 | contig 16412 bp, 16 predicted proteins | sample PanSoiMetaGPlot1_FD_67491 | JGI IMG/M metagenome (GOLD analysis project Ga0066903, IMG submission 67491) | Tropical forest soil microbial communities from Panama analyzed to predict greenhouse gas emissions - Panama Soil - Plot 1 (version 2) | ecosystem: Environmental > Terrestrial > Soil >... | reverse complement strand
TGGTTCCGGCCGCCCGCGTCGCTCACATCGGCCTCTATCGCGAGCCCAAGACCTTCGTGGCGGTGGAGTATTTCTTCAAGGCTCCGTCCGATCTTGCCGAGCGTCTCGTCATCGTCGTCGCCCCCATTCTTGCGACCGGCAACACGGCGGTCGCCGCCGTCGACCGCTTGAAAGAGATGGGAGCGAAGGACGTACGCTTCGTCTGCCTGCTCGCCGCGGCGCCAGGGCTCGAACGGCTGCGCGGGATCCATCCCGACGTCCCGATCTGGACCGCGGCGATCGACGAGGGGCTCGACGCGCAGGGATTTATTCTGCCGGGCCTCGGAGATGCGGGGGACCGCGCGTATGGGACGCGATGAGAACGCCGCTTGAAACCGATTCGCGTCCGAAGCATTTTCGCTCACGAAGCTTGAAAGTCGGGCCGGAGAGTAGGGATGGCTGAAGCGCAGCTTCACGTCGTGGTGGTCGGCGGCGGGATCGGCGGACTGTTCGCCGCAAACGCGCTGATCGCGCATGGCTTCAAAGTTTCGGTCTATGAGCAGGCCCCAGCCTTGGGAGAGATCGGCGCCGGCGTGTTTTTGACCCCCAACAGCGTGCGCCAATTGCAGCGGGTCGGACTCGGATCATCGGTGGAAAAGTGGGGCGCGCGGGTCGGCGCCGGTTCGCGTTACTTCCGCCATGACGGAGCCGAGATCGCCCCGGTTCAGGTGACGGATTCCTCCGGATGGAACGCGACCTTCGGGATGCACCGCGCGGATCTCGTCGAGTTCCTGGCCGGGGCGCTGCCGGCGAATGTGGTGCGCACGGGGCATCGCTGCACGGGGTTCGAACAGACCGGCGACACGGCCCGCGCATCGTTCGCCAACGGGGCCGTCGTCGAAGGCGATCTCGTCGTCAGCGCCGATGGAATCCATTCTGAATTGCGGCAATACGTCGTTCCACCCTCCCGCCCGGTCTTTTCCGGGTCTGTCGCTTACCGCGGTCTGGTTCCACACGAGCGCATTTCTCACTGGCCAACCGATGCGTGGCTGATGTGGCTCGGACCATCCAAGCATTTCCTCACCTTTCCCGTCCGCGCGGGAAAGCTCATCAACTTCGTCGGCTTCGTGCCGGCGGACGCTGAGATGAGAGAATCATGGTCTGCGCCCGGCGATCCCGACATGCTTCGCCGCGAATTCGCGGGCTGGGATCCGCGGGTCGCCTCTCTCCTCGCGAACGTTCAGACAACCTTCCGATCGGCGCTTTACGACCGCGACCCGCTGCCGATGTGGACCAGCGGACGGCTCACTCTTCTCGGCGATGCCGCCCACCCGATGCTCCCGCACCTTGGGCAGGGCGCCAATCAGTCGATCGAAGACGGCATGGCGCTCGCCACCATCCTCACCCGCGCGGATCGCAACACGATTCCGGCGGCGCTCCTCGCCTACGAGCACCTGCGCCGCGAGCGCGTCGGTCAGGTCCAGCGCGGCGCGCGCGAGAATGGCCTGCGCTATGATTCCGCCTATTCCGATCTCGGCCTTCGCGACGCCGAGCTCACGGCCCACGCCGCGTTCCGCAAGCGACTCTATGATCACGATGTCGTGCCGGAAGCACAGGCGGCGGCGGCGGCGCTCGCGTAAGTGCCTGCCCTCAGCGCACTTCGAACACCAGCTTCCCCTGCAGATGCCGCGCTTCGCTGACCCGATGCGCCTCGGCTGCATCGGGGAGCTTGTAGCGGACAATCGTGGGCGCGCGAACCGCACCGACCTCGAGAAGGTGCAGCATCCGCTCGAGATAAGCGCGACCGCGAAGCACATTGGGGCGCAAGGTCTCGACGTCGGTTCGCGCCGGTCGAAATCCTTCCGGCGCCGGCGCGATCCACACCAGTTTGCCGCCGGGTTTGAGCACTGTATAGGAGGCGACTTGCACGTCCCCGCCGACGGTGTCGAACACCACGTCGCAGATGGGGCCGATTTTGGTGAAGTCCTCCGCGTTGTAGTCGACGACCTCATCAGCGCCGAGACCGCGCACGTAGGCATGATTGCCTCTGCTCGCCGTCGTTATCACTTTCGCGCCGAGGTGCTTGGCGAGTTGGATGCCAAACCCCGCGACGCCGCCGGCGCCGCCTTGGATCAGGATGGTCTGGCCGGCTTTGAGGTGCGCCGTATCTTCAATCGCGATCAGCGCCGTCAGGCTGGTGAGCGCCAGCGCCGCAGCCTCGTCATGGCTGAGACCATCGGGCTTCTTGGCGACGATTGCAGCCTTGATCGCAATCTTTTCCGCGTATGCGCCTTCGATACCCTGGTCGGTCACGCCGAACACGGCATCGCCGACCTTCAGGTCCGCGCCCGCTCCGACCGCGCTGACGATGCCGGAAAAATCCCGGCCAAGGATGTGCGGAAATTGCGTGAGGCGATAACGACCATTTCCAAGCCGTACCTTGTAATCGGCCGCATTGACGCTCGCCGCGTGAATGTCGACGACGACTTCGCCGGCGCCCGCGACGGGGTCGGGAGCGTCACCGTATCGCAGCATCTCCGGGCCGCCGTGTTTGTCCAACAATACCGCCTTCATCCGACCTCTCCACTCTCCAATTACTGCGCGGTGATGCCGCCTTCTTTTACGACACGGGTCCATTTGACCATTTCGGTCTTGATGTATTCGGCAAATTCGGCCGAGCTCATCTCAACGCTCACGGCTCCCTCACGGGCGAACTGGGCCTGCAACTCTGGTGCCTTCAACGCTGCCTGGATATCACGGTGCAATTTCTCCACGATCGGCGTGGGCGTTCCAGCAGGCGCCAGAATTCCCCACCAGTTTTCCGCGACGTAACCGGGCACGCCGGCTTCGGCGATTGTTGGCACGTCCGGCAGCACTGGGCTGCGTACCGAGCCGCCGGTGCCGAGCGGTCTGAGTTGCCCCGATTTGATGAAGGGCGTCGTCTGGATCAGCGAGCTGAACATGATCTTCACTTGCCCCGCGATCACATCCTGCATCGCCGGGCCGCCGCCTCGGTAAGGCACATGCACGATGTTGACACCGGCGGTGAGCTTGAACAATTCGCCGCCCAAATGCTGGAAGCTGCCGATGCCGGCAGAAGCGTAGTTGAGCTCGCCCGGTTTCTCTTTCGCGAGCGCCACCAGATCTTTCACCGATTTGACGTTGAGCTCGGGATTGACGACCAGCACGTTGGGCCCAGTCGCCAAGATGGAAACCGGCGTGAAGGATTTGATCGGGTCGTATTCGAGCTTGTAGAGCGCGGGGTTGACCGCGTGCGCAATCGAGATGACCAGCAGCGTATATCCGTCAGGCGCCGCAATCGACGCCGCCTGGGTGCCAAGCACGCCGCCTGCGCCGACGCGATTGTCGACGAAAACCTGCTGTCCCAGCTTCTCGCTCAGTTGCTTGGCGACGAGCCGGCCCACCACGTCATTACTGCCGCCAGGCGGGAACGGAATGATCAGACGCACCGGGCGGTTCGGATAGTCATCGGCGGCAATCGCCGGGGCGGCCAGCGCGAGCAGCAGGATTGCTGCTCCGGCCAGCAGCGACAAAAAACTCCTCATGCGACCTCCCATTTGGCACAAGTTGAGGCGTGGCCCTTATTTGAATTGGCCCGACATCAGCATCAGTTTCAGATGGCTGGGACTAGGACACCTTCGCTTTCAATTCAATACGACCGCGGCATGCCCAATACGTGCTCCGCAAGATAGGCAAGCACAAGATTGGTCGAGATCGGCGCGATCTGAAACAGCCGTGTCTCGCGCCATTTGCGTTCGACGTCATATTCCTTGGCAAAACCGAAGCCACCGTGCGTTTGCATCGCCGCTTCACCCGCGTGCCAGGAGGCCTCCGACGCGAGAAGCTTCGCCATATTGGCCTCCGCGCCACAGGGCAAGCCGCCGTCGAACAGGGCGGCCGCTTTGCGCACCATCAGCGAGGCAGCCTCAATTTCTGCGTAAGCATGCGCGATTGGAAATTGAATGCCCTGATTCTGGCCGATCGGCCGGTCGAACACGACCCGCTCGCCCGCGTATTTGACCGACGTATCGATGAACCAACGCCCATCGCCGATTGCTTCCGATGCGATGAGGATGCGCTCGGCGTTCATTCCGTCGAGAATGTAGCGGAAGCCGTTGCCTTCTTCGCCGATGAGGTTCTCCGCCGGCACTTCCAGTCGATCAAAGAAGACTTCGGTGGTGTTGTGGTTGATCATCGCCGGCAATGGTCGAATGTCGAGGCCGTGCCCGAGTGATGACTTGATATCAACGAGAAAAACCGAGAGGCCGTCGCTTTTCCTGCGCACGTCTGCAAGCGGGGTCGTACGCGCGAGCAGCAGCATCAGATCCGAGTGAAGCGCGCGTGACGTCCACACCTTCTGCCCGGATACGATGTACTTGTCGCCCGTGCGCTCGGCGCGGGTCTTGAGCTTGGTGGTATCGGTCCCGCTTGTCGGTTCTGTCACCCCGAACGCCTGCAACCGCAATCGCCCGGCAGCGATCTCCTGGAGGTAACGGTCTTTCTGCGCAGCGCTGCCATGACGCAGCAGCGTTCCCATGATATACATCTGGGCGTGACAGGCGCCTGCATTGCAGCCGGCAGCGTGGATCTCTTCCAAGATGACCGCTGCCGCCCGCATCGGCAGCCCCAGCCCGCCATACTCCTCGGGGATCGACGCTGCGAGAAATCCAGCCTTGGTGAGGGCCGCGACGAATTCGGCAGGATAGGCTTGCGCCGCTTCCAGCTCCCGCCAGTACCGACCGGGAAAATCCGTGCAAATCCGGCGAACAAGATCGCGGATTTCAGGGAAATCGCGGTCCAGGTTCATCTGGATAGGCATGTCATGGGCAGCTTGCATGGGCAATCGACGGTCGGCGCTTACGAGTCGGTCTCAGTGTATGACAATTTCGCACGCGCCAACATCTCGTCCAGGACCGACGCCGCGCCCCGCACTCTGCGCGCCCCTCACTCGTATTGATTTGAGCTCTCCCCGTACACAGTTTAGGAACCGCTCACGCGACCCCGTCTCCCAGGGATCGTTTGCAGGTGATGAAAGGCACGACGTCATGATCGACTTACTCTATTGGACCACGCCGAACGGCCACAAGGTAACGATTTTTCTCGAAGAGACAGGGCTTCCCTACAAAATCATCCCCGTGAACATCGGAAAGGGAGAACAGTTTAAGCCGGACTTCCTGTCGGTATCTCCCAACAACCGCATTCCCGCGATCGTCGATCACGACCCCCCCGGCGGCGGCAAGCCGGTCTCGATTTTCGAATCCGGCGCCATTCTGCTCTACTTCGCGGAAAAGACCGGCAAGTTCATGCCGAAGGACGTGCATGGCCGCTATGACGTCATCCAATGGCTCTTTTGGCAGATGGGCGGGCTCGGTCCGATGGCCGGCCAGAATCATCACTTCAGCGTCTATGCGCCGGAGAAGATCCCCTATGCGATTGATCGGTATGTGAAGGAGACCAACCGCCTCTACGCCGTGCTCAACAAGCGCCTCGCTGATCGCCCATTTCTCGCCGGCGAGTACTCGATCGCCGACATGGCCAGCTATCCCTGGATCGTTCCCTACGAGCGGCAGGGACAGAAGCTCGAAGATTTCCCTCATCTCAAGCGTTGGTTCGAAGCGATCAAGGCAAGGCCCGCGACGGAGCGCGCCTACGCCAAGGCGAAGGAGATCAATCCGAACCCGACCAGCATTCGCAGCGAAGAGGAACGCAAGATCCTGTTCGGCCAGACCGCCGCTGTGGTGCGATGAGCCAACATTCCCCCTGTCCCTGAAAGAAAGGGAAGGGGCAGCATCCGCGGTCCAAGCAGCTAGCGCATATCCCGGAAAAGTGGACACTATATCGGGTTTACCCGATATCAGCGCATTTGGGTGCGCAAATCGGAAACATCCGATTTGCGTGGATTTCCGAAAAGGACATGCGCCAACGCATGAATCTAGAGCGCATCCGATTCCATCGGAACGGAATGCGCTCTAAGCGTCGAGGCCGCCCTTTGCCGTAATGAAGCGTACGACCTCGTCGACGCCGAGGTCGGCGCGAATATTGGTGAAGACAAAGGGGCGCGCACCGCGCATGCGCTTGGCGTCTCGTTCCATCAATTCGAGCGACGCGCCAACGTAAGGTGCGAGGTCGACCTTATTGATGACCAGGAGATCGGATCGCGTAATTCCCGGTCCGCCCTTCGACGGAATCTTGTCGCCGGCGGCGACATCGATGACATAGATCGTGAGGTCCGCGAGCTCGGGCGAAAACGTCGCCGCAAGATTGTCGCCACCCGATTCGATCAGCACGAGGTCGAGATCGGGAAACTTCGCGCGCATCTCCGCGACCGCGGCGAGATTGATCGAGGCATCCTCGCGGATCGCCGTATGCGGACATCCGCCGGTCTCGACGCCGGCGATCCGTTCCGGCGCCAAAGCCCCCGAGCGCACGAGATACTCGGCGTCCCATTTTGTGTAGATGTCATTGGTGATCGCGGCGATGTCGTAGCGCACGCGCAGGCTCTTGCACAGCGCATCCATCAGCGATGTCTTGCCGGAGCCGACGGGGCCACCAATCCCGACGCGGAGCGGACCATGCGGACTTTTCATCGCCATCACCAAGCGTTACTAGTGGTCCGATTCTAACATTCGCATCCCTTTGCGGCATGCTCTTTTGCGAATGTTAGAATCAAAGGACCACTAGCACATCATAAGTGCTAGTGGAGCTTTTGGATTTGACATTCGCTTTGCGGACTCGTGGCAACCTAGATAGCGAATGTCAAATCCGCTCCACTAGGTTCAAATCAGCTGCGGAACAGCCGCGTATATTGGGTTTCGTGCCGCATGCTCGCGAGATCCGCGCGAAAGGCTGCGCCACCGACATCCTCGAGAGCGGTCGTGGACGCCCGCCTCGCCGCCTCCGTAATGACCGCTTCCAGCGCTGCGAGCACGTGCTGGCCGTCGGTTTGACCGAGAGGCACGAGCCGCACCCCTGCGGAGACGAGATTGGCGGCGATAGCGTGCAGGAACGCCAGGAGCGCGGGCTCAACGACAATACCATGGCCAGCGCTCGCCACCGCGACGGCGACCGGATAGGTGATCGGCCCCTGCCAGAGCTTCAGCATCTGTTCGAGTGCGGCGCAAGGCCACGCTGCGCGCACGGTGTCAACGAAAGCGCGGCCTTGAGCGGTGGTTTCGAGATGCCGTTCCTTCGAAGGCGCGAAAGCGGCGGCCAACTCGCAAATCTCTTGCAGACGGTCGTAGCCATCAAGCGCGGCGCGATGCGCGTGCACGAAAAATACGGCGTCACAGAATCCGCCGCCATCTCCGATGATTGCCGCGATCCATGCCCGCAGGCTTTCCGCTTCCTTGACGTCGCCGCTTTCGACCGCCCATTCGATTCCGCTCGAATACGAGAAGGCGCCGACCGGAAAGGATGGAGAAAGCCAAGCCAGAAGCCGATAGAGCGAAGCTGCCGCCGGTTCGCGGTCGGCGAACGGACCCGTCTTGGAATGGACGCGATCGACATCGCGACGCGTCAGGTGCACGGACCTTTTCTTTTTCGTCATGTCCGCCGTCGCCTCACGTGTTGGTGAGCGGATCGAACGCTGCCACAACCGCCGTCACGGACGCGCCAAAGCTGCGGACCATATCCTCGAGCACGTGATCGCACCGAATGCGCAAATGACCGTCAACGATTTGGATCTCCGTGTGTCGATTTCCGAGGTGCCAGGCCAAGCGCACAAGGCTGCCCGCCGTTCTCGGATCGATTTCACTCAATGGCTCCGGCTCGCCAGCGACGGCAACAATCGTTCCATCGTCGAGGACAAGACCGTCGCCGTCCCGCAACGCCACCGGTCGCGGCAGATCGAGCAGAAATTGGGTCCCGTTCTCGCCGGTCAGCACGACACGCCTGCGGTGGCGATCGTCGGCGCTGAGAACGACTTGGTCGAGTGCCGCGGCGCGCCACGTCCCGGCTGGTTTGACTGCACAAGCGCGCTTCATGCCCACAATATTATCGGATCAGAGAGGCAAACTAGTGGAGCGGATTTGACATTCGCTACCCACTTGGCCGCGAGTCCGCAAAGCGAATGTCAAATCCAAAGCTCCACTAGCACTTATGATTTGCCAGTGGTCGTTTGATTCTACCATTCGCAAAGGGCCAGACGCAAAGGGATGCGAATGTTAGAATCGGACCACTAGAACAGGAAATAGCGCTGCGCCATCGGCAGAACTTCGGCCGGGGCGCAGGTGAGCAACTCTCCGTCGGCCCGGACCTCGTAGGTCTCGGGGTCGACGGCGATATCGGGGGTCGCGTCGTTGTGCACCATGCTCTTTTTCGAGATGCCGGCGCGCGTATTCTCGACCGCCACCAGGCTTTTTTGAATACCGAGCGAGTTGCCGAGACCGGCTTTCACCGCCGCCTTCGAGGCGAAGATGACCGAGCTCGCCGTCAGAGAACGTCCGAAGGCTGCGAACATCGGCCGATAGTGCACGGGCTGCGGTGTCGGAATCGACGCGTTCGGATCGCCCATGGGCGCCGCCACGATCGATCCGCCTTTGATCACGAGATCAGGCTTTACGCCGAAGAACGCGGGCGACCAGAGCACGAGGTCAGCGAGCTTGTTCTTCTCGACCGAGCCGATGATCTTGGAAACGCCGTGCGCGATCGCCGGGTTGATCGTGTATTTCGCCACGTAGCGTTTCGCGCGCGCATTGTCATTGTCGCCCTTTTCCTGCGGCAACCGACCACGCTGCTTTTTCATTTTGTCGGCAGTCTGCCACGTGCGGATGATCACTTCGCCCAGACGGCCCATGGCCTGGCTGTCGGAGGACATCATCGAGAGCGCGCCGATGTCGTGCAGAATATCTTCAGCGGCGATCGTTTCCTTGCGAATGCGGCTTTCGGCAAAGGCCAGATCCTCGGCGATCGACGAATCCAGATGATGACACACCATCAGCATGTCGAGATGCTCGTCGATGGTGTTGCGAGTGTAGGGCCTGGTCGGATTGGTCGACGACGGCAGCACGTTCTCGAGACCGGCGACTTTGATGATATCCGGCGCGTGGCCACCGCCCGCGCCCTCGGTGTGGAAGGCATGGATCGTGCGGCCCTTGAACGCCGCGATGGTGTCTTCGACGAACCCCGACTCGTTCAAGGTATCCGTATGGATCATCACCTGAACGTCGTAGTCGTCGGCGACGCCTAGACAATTGTCGATGGCGGCCGGCGTCGTGCCCCAGTCCTCATGCAGCTTGAGCGCGCAGGCGCCGCCCTTGATCATTTCCTCCAGGGCCGCGGGCCGCGAGGCATTACCCTTGCCGGCGAAGCCGAGGTTGACCGGGAACGCATCGGCCGCCTGGATCATGCGTGCGATGTGCCACGGGCCGGGCGTGCAGGTGGTGGCGTTGGTGCCCGCCGCCGGACCTGTGCCGCCGCCGAGCATCGAGGTCACCCCCGACATCAGCGCGTCGTCGACCTGTTGCGGACAGATGAAATGGATGTGCGTGTCGAAGCCACCGGCAGTGAGAACCTTGCCTTCGCCAGCAATGACCTCGGTGCCGGGCCCGATGATGATGCTCACCTCCGGCTGAATGTCGGGATTGCCGGCCTTGCCGATCGCATGGATGTGGCCGCCTTTGATGCCGACATCCGCCTTCACGATACCCCAATGATCGAGGATCAGAGCATTGGTGATGACCGTATCGACGGCACCATCCTTGTTGGTGACTTGGCTCTGGCCCATGCCGTCGCGGATGACCTTTCCGCCACCGAATTTCACCTCCTCGCCGTAGACGGTGAAGTCCTTCTCCACCTCGATGATGAGGTCGGTATCGGCGAGCCGCACCCGGTCGCCCGTGGTTGGGCCGAACATGTCGGCATAGACGCGGCGTGGTATCCTGACCGACATCTCGTTGTCCTCAGAGCTTGCCCATGATCGCTTGCCGGAAGCCGTAGACGGTGCGCTTGCCAGACAGCGCGACGAGAGCCACATCGCGCGTTTGTCCGGGCTCGAAACGCACGGCGGTGCCGGCGGCGATATCGAGACGCATGCCGCGCGCCTTCGCGCGATCGAACTTCAGCGCCGGATTGGTCTCGAAGAAATGATAGTGGCTGCCGACCTGGATCGGCCGATCGCCCGTGTTCGACACCGAGATCGTCACCGCTTGACGCCCGGCATTGAGGTCGATCTCGCCGTCCTTGATGAAGAGTTCACCGGGAATCATCGTGCAACGCCTCCACAGATTGCCGCGGTCATCTTATCGGCTCGTGCACCGTGACGAGCTTCGTACCATCGGGAAACGTCGCCTCGACTTGAATTTCGGGGATCATTTCCGCGATACCGTCCATCACCTGCGCGCGCGTGATCACATGCGCGCCGGCCGCCATTAGCTCGGCAACCGTGCGGCCATCGCGCGCGCCTTCCAGCACAAAATCCGAAATCAGAGCGATGGCTTCGGGATGGTTGAGCTTGACCCCGCGTTCGAGCCGTCGACGCGCAACCATCGCCGCCATCGCAATAAGGAGCTTGTCTTTTTCGCGTGGAGTAAGGTTCATGGACGCTCTTCGACCGGTTGATGCTATTCGTGATCAATTGAGCCACAAACGCGGCAGCGGACCGCCGCGGCACCGGGACAAAACGGATATGAGGTCGCGCCGAAGATGAGCACCATCCTTGGCGCAGAACCGGACAACGACGATGTCGTTCCAGGAGGACACCCCGACCTCCCCTCCGAAATCTTGGCTCAGTGCCCGAACCGCCGCAACCGTCGAATCGTCACCCGGCACGACCAGCACGGTCGCGACCGCCTGGGCCCCGTGGGCAACGGCTGCCTGCGCGAGCTTTGTTCCGATCGCCCCATCGAGCCGTACGGTCTCCGCAAACACAAGCCTGCCGCCACGCCGCACGCGCCAACGATCGACGAGCGCGCCGGCTGACAGCGTCTCACCCATGGCGGAGCGACCGAAAAACAGGGATTCCGCGAGCACCAACGTCGCGTTCTCGGCAAGCTCGACGTCGATCGAGCGGTTCAGACGGGCGCGGTCGAACAGGATCATTTCCTGGGGAAGCCACCGCAACGCGCCACGAGCCGCAACCCGCAAGCGCACCTCGATCAGCGCGTCGGGTCCGAGCGAGCGGTAGACCTTCTCCGCCGCCGCAGTCGTCACCGTCAGGCGTGCGCCTTCGTCCACCGCGACGTCGAACGAGAGTTGATCCCCACCCGCGATGCCGCCGGCGGTGTTGAGGATGACGGCCTCACGCTCATGCGCATCAGAGTTTGGAAATCGCAGCCGCAGACAACCCGCTTCCTGCAGCCGCGCGCACCGGGACGCGCTATCGTATGTGTCGACAGCGAGCGTGATGCTCCCTTGCGCCCTATTGGCTGCGAAGACATCGCTCCCCGCTGTAGCGCCCCGCAAAGCGGTCTCCTGACAAGTTATATGGCCATCGCTCGCTTCAACGCCGCCTCGTCCATGTCAGCACGCGTGGATGCGTAAACGATGGCGCCTCGGTCCATGACAGCAAAATAATCGCCAAGCTCGCGGGCGAAATCTAGATATTGCTCGACCAGAATGATCGCCATTTGGCCGAGCCCGCGCAAATAGGCAATCGCACGGCCTATGTCCTTGATGATCGAGGGCTGGATGCCTTCGGTCGGCTCGTCCAGCAGTAGCACTTTCGGCCGCATGACCAGCGCCCGCCCGATCGCGAGCTGCTGCTGCTGGCCGCCGGAGAGATCACCGCCGCGCCGCCGCAACATGTCCTGCAGGACTGGGAACAGTGAGAACACATCGACCGGAATCTCGCGCTCATCCCGCTTGAGCGGTGCAAATCCAGTCTCCAGGTTTTCCTCCACGGTCAGCAATGGAAAAATCTCGCGCCCTTGCGGGACATACGCAATGCCGCGCCGGGCGCGCTCATAAGGCAAAAGCCCGGTGATGTCGACGCCGTCCAAGACGATGCTGCCGCGGCTGATCGGATGCTGGCCTGCGAGCGCGTCCAGGAGGCTCGTCTTGCCGACACCGTTGCGGCCAAGGACACAAGTGACCTTGCCGGGCTCGGCCGTGAGCGACACCGATCGCAACGCCTGCGCCGCGCCGTAATGAAGATCGATGGCCTTCATCTCAAGCATCGCTCACCGTCCGAGATAGACTTCGATCACGCGCTCATTTGCGGACACCTGATCGATCGAACCCTCGGCGATCACGGTGCCTTCGTGCAACACGGTCACACGAACACCGAGATCCCGCACGAACGTCATATCATGCTCGACCACGACGACGGTGCGATCGTGGTTGATCTCCTTGAGTAATTCGGCGGTCTGCCGGGTCTCCGCATCGGTCATGCCGGCGACAGGCTCGTCGACCAGAAGCAGCTTCGGGTCCTGTGCGAGCAGCATGCCGATCTCGAGCCATTGCTTCTGCCCGTGCGACAGACTGCCCGCGACCCGATTGCGCAAGGGCGCCAGCCGGATGGTCTCGAGGATGCCATCGACGCGCGTGCTCTCTTCCCGACTTTCATGCCAGACCAGGGTGGCGCGGACCCGGCGATCGCTCTTGAGCGCCAGGCGGATGTTGTCTTCGACCGTGTGCATGTCGAAGACCGTGGGCTTCTGAAATTTGCGGCCGATGCCGAGCTCGGCGATCTCGGTCTCATCGAGCTTGGTCAGGTCGTGAGCGCCGTCGAAGACGGCGTCGCCCATGTCCGGCCGCGTCTTTCCCGTCACCACGTCCATCATCGTGGTCTTGCCGGCGCCATTCGGACCGATGATCGCACGCATCTCGCCGTGCTCGAGCGTAAACGAGAGATTGTTGAGCGCGCGAAATCCGTCGAAGGACACGGTGATGCCGTCGAGGTATAGAAGCGATTTCGTCTCCTTGTCGGCCATCAACGGTCACTCCGCCGGACGCTTCAGCGCAAGGTCTGCTGCCGCATTGCTTGGCATTGTCCCGTCCTTCGCACGCCGCTCCGCCGACCAATGCTGGATCGTGCCGATGACGCCGCGCGGCAGCAGCAGTGTGACGGCGATGAACAGACCGCCGAGCATGAACAGCCAGTAAGGCGCGAGCACGCCACTGGTAAAGGAGGTTTTGGCATAGTTGACGAGAACGGCGCCGAGTGCCGCGCCGGTCAAGGTACCGCGCCCGCCGACGGCCACCCAGATGACCGCTTCAATCGAGTTACCCGGCGCGAACTCGCTTGGGTTGATGATGCCGACCTGCGGCACGTAGAGCGCGCCGGCGATGCCGGCCATGCACGCCGACAGCGTGAACACGAACAGCTTGTAGGATTCGACCCGGTAGCCCAGAAAGCGCGTGCGTGCCTCGGCGTCGCGAATGGCGACCAGGACCATGCCCAGCTTGGAGGTGATGATCATCCGGCAGATGACGAATCCAAGCGCCAGAGCGATGCATGAAATCGAGAACAGCGCGGCGCGCGTGCCGTCGGCTTGCACGTTGAAGCCGAGAATGTCTTTGAAATCGGTCAGGCCGTTGTTGCCGCCAAAACCGAAATTGTTGCGGAAGAATCCCAGCATCAGCGCATAAGTCAACGCCTGTGTGATGATCGAAAGATAGACACCGGACACGCGACTGCGGAACGCGAACCACCCGAACACAAAGGCGAGCAGACCCGGCACCAGCACCACCATCAGCGCGGCATAGGCAAAGTTGTTGAAGCCATACCAATAGATCGGCAGCTCCGGCCAATTCAGGAACACCATGAAATCGGGCAGGACCGGATTGGCGTAGACGCCGCGGGTGCCGATCTGCCGCATCAGGTACATGCCCATGGCGTAGCCGCCGAGCGCGAAGAAGGCGCCGTGGCCGAGCGACAGAATCCCGCAATAACCCCAGATCAGATCGATCGAAAGCGCAAGCAGTGCGTAGCAGACGTATTTCCCGAACACCGCCACGACGTAGGTCGAGAGGTGAAAAACCGATGTCTCGGGCACCGCCAAATAGAGAAACGGTACAAAGACCGCGAAGGCGGCAAGCACGATCAGAAATATCGTGCCGCCGCGATCGAACGAGCGCAGGAATGTGGCCGTCATGCCTCGACCGCCCTGCCCTTGAGCGCAAACAGGCCGCGCGGACGCTTCTGGATGAACAGGATGATCATGACCAGAATGGCGATCTTGCCGAGCACGGCGCCGGCGAAGGGCTCAAGAAACTTGTTGGCAATGCCGAGAGCGAAGGCTCCGACGAGCGTGCCCCACAGATTGCCGACGCCGCCGAAGACCACGACCATGAAGCTGTCGATGATGTAGCCCTGTCCGAGGTTGGGGCTGACGTTGTCGATCTGCGACAGAGCCACGCCGGCGATGCCGGCGATTCCGGAGCCGAGCCCGAAGGTGAGCGCATCGATGTGCGGCGTACGGATCCCCATTGACGCCGCCATCGGACGGTTTTGCGTGACCGCGCGCATCTCGAGCCCGAGCCGGGTGAGGCGCAGCAACGCGAGCAGCGCGACAAAGACAGCAATTGCAAAGCAGATGATCCAGAGCCGATTGTAGGTGACGGTGATCTGTCCGATCTCGAAGGATCCACTCATCCACGATGGATTTCCCACCTCGCGATTGTTCGCGCCGAAGGTCGTGCGCACCGCCTGCTGCAGAATGAGCGACAGCCCCCAGGTCGCGAGCAGCGTCTCCAATGGTCGGCCATAGAGAAATCGAATGATGCCACGTTCGATCAAAATACCGACGAAGCCGGACACCAGGAAGGCGAGAGGCACCGCAATCAAGAGCGAGTAGTCGAACAAGGCGGGATTGCGTGCGCGGATGATCTCCTGCACCACAAAGGTGACGTAGGCGCCGAGCATGACCATTTCGCCATGGGCCATGTTGATGACGCCCATGACGCCGAAGGTGATCGCGAGCCCGATGGCCGCGAGCAGCAACACGGAACCGAGCGAAAGGCCATACCAGGCGTCCTGCACCCTGCTCCAGATAGCAAGGTTGGCTTGGATGGCCCCGACTGCATCGCGTGCCGCGCGCGCAACGGGTGCAGGCGTGCTGGTGGGCAGGTTCGACAACAGAGCGAGAGCCTCCTGATCACCGCGCTCGCGAATGATCGCGACCGAAGCGATCTTGTCGGCCTCACCGGCGTCATTGGACGTGAGCAGGATTGCGGCCCGCGCCTGGCTCAATGCCCGCTTGACCCTGGCATCCGTTTCCTTCGCTATGGCGGCTTCAACTGACTTGAGAGCATTGGCGTCCTTGGATTTGAACACCGCCTGCGCGGCGTCAAATCGTTTGCCGGGATCCCGCGCCAACAACGTCAGACTGCCGAGAACCGCATCAATCATGCTGCGCAATCGGTTGTTGAGGCGCACATTCTCGATGTCAGAAGGAGCGGCGCCGGCAACAGCGTCGCCGGTGGCCGCATCAACGAGCTTATCGGACTGATCCTTGTAGAAAACTCTCTTTCGTTCCGCGCTGAACAGCAGGCGCTCATCCCTCAGAGCCTGCAGAACGGTCGCCGCCCTTGAGTCGCCGCTTTCGGCGACTTCCCCTATCCCGATCGCGGTTTCGCCGAAGCTGCGGGCGGTGAAATGCGACAGCGCGTCCTCGATGCTCGCGGCGTGCGTCGACAGCGGCGCAACGAGCATCGCAAGCGCCAACACCAAGGCGATCAGACAAACCCGGAAAACGCTCTGCACGACATGCCCCGGCATGCAATGGAGGGAGGCGGCGATGTGCCGTCTCCCGATGTTCGCGCCCGATAAGGGCGGTAGCTCAACTCACGCGCCGCCGCATTTCTTGGTCACGGAGTTGTAGTTGCCGCATTTGAGCGTGACCCAATCTGCGACGAGATCCTTCGAACCCTCAATATAGGGCGACCACGCGGCGCCGGGCACGAGACCCTTGGTCTGCCACACCACGTCGAACTGACCATCGCCCCTGACCTCGCCGATGAAGACCGGCTTGGTGATGTGATGGTTTGGCAGCATCTCCGCGGTGCCACCTGTCAAGTTCGGAACCTTGATCCCGGGCAACGCGTCGATGACCTTGTCGGCGTCTACCGTGCCGGCCTTTTTCACCGCCTCAACCCACATATGGAAGCCGATAACGTGCGCTTCCATCGGATCGTTGGTGGTGCGCTTCGGATTCTTGGTGAATTCCTGCCACGCCTTGATGAAGTCGGCGTTGGCTGGATCTGTCTTGATCGACTCAAAATAATTCCAGGCAGCGAGATGGCCGACCAGCGGCTTGGTATCAAGACCAGCGAGCTCTTCTTCGCCCACCGAGAACGCGACCACCGGGATATCGGTCGCTTTGATACCCTGGTTGCCGAGCTCTTTGTAGAAAGGCACGTTGGCGTCGCCGTTGATCGTGGAGACCACAGCCGTCTTCTTGCCGGCCGAGCCGAACTTCTTGATGTCGGCAACGATCGTCTGCCAGTCGGAATGCCCGAACGGCGTGTAGTTG
>Ga0066903_100001723_pt1 | contig 16414 bp, 17 predicted proteins | sample PanSoiMetaGPlot1_FD_67491 | JGI IMG/M metagenome (GOLD analysis project Ga0066903, IMG submission 67491) | Tropical forest soil microbial communities from Panama analyzed to predict greenhouse gas emissions - Panama Soil - Plot 1 (version 2) | ecosystem: Environmental > Terrestrial > Soil >... | reverse complement strand
GCGGTCGACGTGTCCAGCTGCGCGTACGCCCCGGCCGCGTCGGGCGTGGTCGACGGCGACGCCGACGCACTCGCCGAGGCGCTCTTCGACGCGCCCTTCGACGGCGTGGCCGACGCGCTCGGCGTCGGGCTCGGAGAGGCCGGCGCCGTCGGAGACTGGATGCACCACGAGGACTTCGTCGTCTTGGAGGTGATGCCCTTCCTCGCCGACTCGGCCGCCGCACGGCTCGGGTAGCAGCGGAGCTCCGTGTTGCTGATGTCGGTCAAGCAGTACTGCGATGCCCCCTGCGGCGGCCCCACCGCGGGCGACCCGCTCGGCGGGGCAGATGCCGTCGCGGACGGCGACACGGTCGTCGACGGCGTCGGGCTCGCCTTCGGCTCGGTCGTGATCCCCTTCTTCGCCGTGTCCGCGTCGGCCTGTGAGGCGTAGCACTGCAACTGGTCGCCGTTCCCGTCCATCAGACACACCTGCGTCGCCTGGGAACCGACCGTGAACCCGCTGAGTGCCTGCTGGGTCACCGACTGGTCGGTCGAGCACCCGTAGCTCTTCTGGTTCGTGTCTTCGATGCAGTAGAGGTTGGCGTCGCGCTGCTCGACCTTGCTGTCGGAGAGCCCCGGGATCTGGATCTCGATCGTGTTGCCTGACAGGAAGATGTCCGGTTCGCCCACGCCGAAGGCGTCGACCCGGTTCCGGATGTTCTCGAGGGCCTGCTGCATCGTTGCCGCGTCCGTGTCCTGCGGCGCCGACAGGATCACGGCAAGCCCGCCCTCCAGGTCGAGGCCCAGCACCGGCTTGAACGCTCCGACCGCGAACGAGAAGATCGACCCGATCACCAGGATCGCGACCAGGATCACCGAGATCCACAGCCCGCGGTTGCGCTTCACGCCAGCTCCTGTCCGTTGATCACCAATCGGAACCTCGCCTCGATCGCTTCGGCCGCGAACCGACACATCTGCATACGACCCAGGAAGATCTCGAAGTACTCCATGACCTGGCTGATCGTGGTGTCGATCGTCAGCTCGAGACTGACCGTGCGGGCGTCGGAGTCTACCCGCAGGAAGCTCTGCTCGACCGCGTAGTTCACCCGGTCGTGGATGTCGCGTTCGAGGGTCACCGCCTTACGTACGCGGCTGCGGTGGACGTCGGATTTGTCTCCGAGGATGACGGCCGCGGAAACGGGCGACACGGCCGTCCCCTCGGCCTCCTCGTGGTTCGCGATCGCGGCGATGATCGCCATCAGATCGGCCCCGTCCACACGGTCGCGGAGGGCGTTGTACACGAGGACCCCGCCGGTCTGACCGTGTGCGTCGCGGGCGAGCGCGTTGCCGACGTCATGAAGGTACCCCGCGACGCACGCGAGCTGCGCCTCGCGCTCGCTGAACCCCAACCGGTGGAGGACCTGATAGGCGATGTTGCCGACCAGGTTCGCGTGGCGGAAGCCGTGCTCCGTATACCCCATCGCGTCCATGACGCGGTCGGCCGACGCGATGTAGAGCGACAGCTCAGGGTCGCGCTGGACGTCCTCCAGGGTGATCGTCGCGTTCTCGGCCGGCGCGGGTTCGGCGGGCGGGACCTCGGGGACGGGGGCACCTTCCGGCGTCCCGATGGCGTCGGAACGGCTCACGAGCGGATCGGGCCCTGCGCGTTCTCGTCGGGGCCGTCGTCGGGATCCGCCGTATCGTCGTCCTCGTACCTGTCCTCGTCGTCGTCGTACGCGTCCTCGTCGTCCTCGCTCAGGCGGCGAGCGATCCCCGAGCGGACCATCCGGATCTGCGTCCCGGGAGCGATCTCGAGCGTGACCGTGCCCTCGTCCTCGTCCTCGTCGACGATCGTCCCGAAGATGCCGGACGTCGTGAGCACCTCGTCGCCCACCTCCGCCGACTGCTGGAGCGCCTGCTGCTGGCGGACGCGCCGCTGCTGGTTGCGCATGAACAGGAAGAGCAATCCGAACGGGACGATGAAGATCAGCAGCGTGAGCAGCCCGCCCCCCGAGGACGAGCTCTGTGCGAGGGGGATCATCCGGGTCCTTTCCGATCGATGCGGCCCCGCGCGTCCGGGACGACACCCGAGTCTACCTGCGGGAACGCGTGGCGACGGTCAGAGCGGTAACCGTCCGGACGCGGTGCGGCCCAGGTGCGCGAACGCCCGATCGGTGGCGACCCGCCCGCGCGGCGTGCGTTGGATGAACCCGAGCTGCAGCAGGTAGGGCTCCACGACGTCCTCGACCGTGTCCGGCTCCTCCCCCACCGCCGCGGCCAGTGTCGTGAGCCCGACCGGTCCGCCGGAGAAGCGCTCGATCACCGCGTCGAGCACGGCGTGATCCAGTCGGTCCAGACCGATCTCGTCCACCTCGAACACCTCGAGGCCGGCCCGCGCGACGTCGCCCGTGATCCGACCGTCGTGACGAACCTCGGCGACGTCGCGCACCCGGCGGAGGAGCCGGTTCGCGATCCTCGGCGTGCCGCGGGATCGCCGCGCGATCTCGGCCGGGCCGTCCCGATCGGTCTCGACGCCGAGGATGCCGGCGGAGCGGATCACGATCCGCTCGAGATCCTCCACGTCGTAGTAGTCGAGCCGTGGGCTGAACCCGAACCGTTCGCGGAGCGGCAGCGTGATCCGGCCGGGGCGAGTCGTTGCGCCGATCAGCGTGAACCGCGGGAGGTCCAGGCGGATCGACCGGGCCGTCGGCCCCTTGCCGAGCACGACGTCGAGCGTGAAGTCCTCCAGGGCCGGATACAGGACCTCCTCGACCGACCGAGGCATCCGGTGGATCTCGTCCACGAACAGGACGTCGCCGTCGCCGAGGTTCGTCAGGATCGCCGCGAGATCGCTCGGACGCTCGAGCGCCGGACCTGAAGTCGGTTGGAACCCCGCCGTCATCTCATGCGCGACGATCTGTGCGAGCGTGGTCTTCCCGAGCCCGGGCGGGCCGCTGAACAGGATGTGATCGACGGGCTCGCCCCGGTCGCCCGCCGCGCGCAGCAGCAGCGCGAGCTGTTCCTTGACACGGTCTTGACCGACGAACTCCACGAGCGAGCGAGGCCGGAGCGCGACATCGAGCTCGCGATCCTCCGGGGAAACGACCTCCGCGTCGGTCAGCCGATCGTCTCCGCCATCGTCCGGACCGGTGAGGTCCACCACACGGCTCATCGTCCCACCCGCTGCAAGGCTTCGCGCAGGAGGTCGTCCGCCTGGCGTCCATCCGTCTCGATGCCACGCATCGCATCGGTCGCCTCGGTGGGCGTGAGACCGAGCTGGAGCAACGCCTCGCGGACGTCGGCGAGCGGACCCTCGACGACGAGGACCGCCTCGCCGCCGAGCTTCTCGCGGAGATCGAGCACCACCCGCTGCGCGACCTTCTTGCCCACGCCGGGGACGACCGTGAGCGTCGCAGCGTCGCCGGCGACGACCGCGCGGCGGATCTCGTCGGGTGTGAGCGCCGACAGGAAGCTGAGCGCCACCTTCGGACCCACGCCGGTCACCCCCGTCAGCAGGTCGAAGAGCGACCGCTCGTCCGGATCGGAGAACCCGTACAGGGTCATCGAGTCCTCCCGAACCACCATCCGCGTGTGGATGCGAACGCTGTGACCGACCGCGGGGACGGTCGCGGCGACCGAGGTCGGCACGGCAACGTCGTAGCCCACGCCGCCGACCGCGATCACGACCCGGGTCCCCGACCGTTCCACCACCTCCCCCTGCAGGAACGAGATCATCGGACGCGGGCCTCGCGCGCCAGCGACCGCAGTCCCGCCGCGAGCAGGTGGGTGAGGGCCACCGCGGCGGCGTCGGACGCGTCCACCTGCGCCGGAACGTCGCGCAACCCGTGGACCCGCTCGAGCGCGCGGCGGACCTGTTCCTTGTCGGCGTTGCCCATCCCCGTCACCGCCTGTTTCACCTCGTTCGGGCCGTACTCCTCCACAGGCAGCCCCGCCTCGGCCGCGACGAGCATGATCGCTCCGGTCGCCCGCGCGACGCGCAGGGCGCTGACCTGGTTCCGGCTCCAGGCGACGCGCTCGATCGCGACCTCCGTGGGGTGATGGTCGCGGATCGCACGACGGGCCGCTCGGGCGATCGCACCGAGCCGCTCGGCCTCCGGAGCGTCGGCCGGCGTCGCAACGGTCCCGGCCCACATCAGCGTCACACGCCGACCGCTCCCGGCCACGACCGCGAGCCCACACCGAGCGACCCCGGGGTCCGCGCCGAGCACACACGAATCGAACATCTGTTCGCGCAGTCTAGGGGCCGGCCGGTGGCCGGGCAACGACCTGTCGCTCGCGTCGGGCGGCCGACCGGCCGCCGGAGCAGCTCATCACCCGACGCCGCCGAGAGGCGGCTGTCCTTCGGAGGACTTCGGGGCCGGCACGGTGTCCGGGGCGTTCCGCAGGACCGTACGCGGGGCCGCCAGGTCGGCGCCGGTCACGAGCGCGACGGGCTGACCGCCACCGGCATCGACGGAGAACAGCTCGGTCGCCTGGCCGCACCCTCCGGCCGACACGAGTGCGTGCGTCTGGTCGAGCCATCCGAGCGCGTTCGTCGGCCGGTCTTCGAACGGCATCGCCGGCGAGGCAGCCCCTCCCGTCACGATCAGCGCCCGGCGCCGGTCACAGACCTGTCCCTGCGTCATCGACTCGTACCGGCCGGTCGGCGATACCTGCAGACCGTCGGCGAACGTCCCCTGTTGTCCCTTCCACACGTCCGTGAACCCCGAGCGGTCGCCGAGGTCCATCCAGTGAAGCTCCGGATAGCCCTGTGCGTGCTCCGCGATCCACCAGATCCGTTGCCCGTCCGGGCTGAAGGCGATCGAGGTGAACCGCGTCCCGCCCACCCCGAACACGAGGCGCTGCGGATCCTTGCCCTCGTTCGTCGAGAACCAGATCGCCTGCTTCCCGCCGTGCTCGACGACGAAGCCGAGCGCCAGGCCGCTCGGGTGGTACGCGATCTGGCTGTACGTCCCCGGCGGCAGCGAGGAGAGCGTCTCCACGCTGCCGTCGTCGATGAAGCGCTTCTGCGGCACCCCCGGGCCGTCGGCGTATACCACTGCAAGCCCCACCGGGTGCCCCCATCCGAACGTCGATGGGTTCTCCTCCAGCGGCGGGAGGTTCGGGGCGTCGTGACCGATACCTCGAACCTCCAGATCGCTCAGGAGCACCCGGTCCCCCTGCGGTCCCCACGAGAACGGGCCGGGGTCTGCGACCGCGAACAGGCACGAGACCGCGTCCGTCGAGGGGTCGAGCGCCCACGCACGGCCCGCAGAGACGAACGCGACGGTCTGCGATGCCGAGGCGCCCTTCGGGCAGCCGGTGGGCAGCGGAGACCCGTCGGCGAGGGTCGCCCCGACGGGCGGCGCCGACGTCGGCGCCGACGTCGTCACCTGCGCCGGCGACGACGTCGGCGCGCCGGAACCACCCTGCGTGCACGCACCGACGAGGAGGATCGCTGCGATGGACCAGCGGACGGAGCGCATCGCAGCCGAACGCTACACCCCGCCGGGAGGCGGAGCGAGGGACCCGGTCGGATCTCAGAGCGAGGCCATCACGTCCTCGGGGATATCGAAGTTGGCGTAGACGTTCTGCACGTCGTCGAGCTCTTCGAGCGCGTCGATCAGCTGGAGCACGTGGCGGGCGTCGCCCCCGTCGACCGGGACCGTCGTCGTGGGGATCATCGAGATCTCGGAGGACTCGACCGCGACGCCCGCGCGTTGCAGCGCCCCTTCGACGGCCTTGAAGTCCTGGGGGGCGGTCACGATGTCCCAGGAGGACCCCTCGTCACTGAGGTCCTCCGCGCCGCCCTCGAGCGCGATCTCCAGGAGGCCCTCTTCGTCGGGTGCCACGGCCTTCTCGACGACGATCACACCCTTGCGCTGGAACATCCAGAGCGTCGAGCCGGTCTCGCCCAGGTTGCCGCCGCTGCGGGTGAAGGCATGGCGAACCTCCTGAGCGGTCCGGTTCCGGTTGTCGGTGAGCGCCTCCACGACGAGCGCGATCCCGCCGGGCGCATATCCCTCGTAGGTGATCTCCTCGTACCGCGTTCCGCCCTCGAGCTCGCCCGTCCCGCGCTTGATCGCGCGCTCGATGTTGTCGTTCGGGACCGAGAAGCTCTTCGCCTTCTCGACGGTCGATGCGAGCGTCATGTTCCCCTCGACGTTGCCGCCGCCCTCCCGCGCGGCGACCTCGACCGCGCGGAGCAGCTTCGCGAACATGTTGGAGCGCTTCGCGTCCGCCGCACCCTTCTTCCGCTTGATCGTTGCCCACTTCGAGTGCCCGGACATGCCTCACACCTTCCCGAGCAGGTAGCCGTGGAGCCCCGCTTCACCCACGAGCTCCGGATGGAACGATGCCACGAGCAGGTTCGCTTGCTCCAGGACCACCGGCCGCTGTTCGAAGGTCGACAGCACGCGCACGTCGTCACCGACCCGCTCGATCCACGGGGCACGGATGAACACGCCCCGCACGGGATGCGGCACACCCTCGACGTCGAGGTTGGCCTCGAACGAGTCCACCTGGCGCCCGTAGGCGTTGCGACGCACGCCGATGTCCATCAGACCCAAGAGCGGCTCCCCGCCGAGCACCTCGGCGGCGAGCACGATCATGCCGGCGCATGTCCCGAGGATCGGCATCCCGTCGTGGGCGCGATGCCGGATCGGGTCGACCAGGTCGTACGCGCGGGCGAGCTTGGAGATCGTCGTCGACTCGCCACCCGGGATCGCGAGACAGTCGACGCCCGCCAGCTGCTCGGCGGTGCGGACCTCGACGGGCTCCGCGCCTGCGTCGCGGAACGCGCGCGCGTGCTCGCGGAAGTCTCCCTGCAGCGCGAGGACACCGGCCTTCGTCATGACGACATCGTAGGCGAGGCCGCCGGCGGCGGAACCGCTACCAGCCGCGGTCCTGCAGACGGGTCTCGAGGGTTGCGATCTCGAGGCCTTGCATCGGCTCGCCGAGACCCCGGCTCACCTTCGCGAGCACGTCGGGGTCCTGGAAGTGCGTGGTCGCCTCGACGATCGCGCTCGCCATCGCGGCCGGGTCCTCCGATTTGAAGATCCCCGATCCGACGAACACCCCGTCGACGCCCAGTTGCATCATGAGCGCCGCGTCCGCGGGGGTCGCGATCCCTCCGGCGGAGAAGTTCACCACCGGGAGACGTCCCTGCTCGGCGACCATCCGGACGAGCTCGACCGGCGCGCCGAGCTCCTTCGCCTGGTTCACGTACTGCTCGGGGCGCAGCTGCGTGACCTCGGCGATCTCCTCGAGCAACGCCCGCTCGTGACGGACCGCCTCGACGACGTTGCCCGTCCCCGCCTCGCCCTTCGTCCGGATCATCGCAGCGCCTTCCGCGATCCGCCGGAGCGCCTCCCCGAGGTTCCGGCATCCGCAGACGAACGGCACCGTGAAGGCCCACTTGTCGATGTGGTAATGCTCGTCGGCCGGTGTGAGCACCTCCGACTCGTCGATGTAGTCGACCCCGAGCGACTGCAGGATCTGCGCCTCGACGAAGTGGCCGATCCGCGCCTTCGCCATCACCGGGATCGAGACCGTGGACTTGATCTCCTCGATCTTCGTCGGATCCGCCATCCGAGCGACCCCGCCCTCCTTGCGGATGTCGGCGGGGACGCGCTCGAGCGCCATCACGGCACACGCGCCGGCGTCCTCGGCGATCTTCGCCTGCTCGGCGGTGGTGACGTCCATGATGACGCCACCCTTGAGCATCTCGGCCAGCCCCGACTTCACGGTGAAGGTGCCGGTCTCGCGCTGCACGGGTATCTCCTCCTCGGACGCTCCGCGGCTCGGACCGCCAGTGTATCGCCGGGCCCTGCGGCGACGGCGGCCGTCTCGCCGTCACATCTCGCTGAGGCGGTCGATCCGATCCTGGATCGGCGGATGCGTGGAGAACAGCTTCTCCATCCTGCTCGTGTCGTCGCCCGGGACGCGCGAGGGCTGGTCGAGCCAGAGATGCGCGGTCGCGTTGTTCGCGGCACGCATCGCGTGCGGCGCGTCTCGGATCTTCTCGAGCGCCGAGATCAGGCCCGGCGGGTAGCGGGTGAGCTGGACGCCCTGCGCGTCCGCCAGGTACTCCCGGTTCCGCGACACCGACAGCTTGATCAGCTGCCCGGCGATCGGCGCGATGATCAAGAGCACGATGCCGACCGCGAACAGGACGAGCGCGAGCACGCCCGCGTCGCCCCCGCCGTCCCGTCGCCCGCCCATCCTGCCGCCACTCCAGAACCACGAGCGCATGAAGAACTCCGACATCAACACCGCGGCGCCGACGACCGTCGCGACGACGGTCCCCACCAGGATGTCGCGGTCCAACACGTGCGACATCTCGTGTCCGACCACACCCTCGAGCTCGACCCGGTTCATGGTGTCGAGCAGCCCCTGGGTGACCGCGATCGACGCGTGCTTCGGGTCACGACCGGTCGCGAAGGCGTTCGGTGCCTGCTCCGGGACGACGTAGACGCGCGGCTTGGGAACGCCCGCGGCGATCGCGAGCCCCTCGACGACGTTGTGCAGCCGGGGCTCCTCCTCCGCGCTGACCTCGCGCGCACGCGTGGACGTGAGGACCGCCCGGTCGCCGGCGAAGTACGAGGTGAGCGACAGGATCACGGCAAGGGCAAGCGCGATCGCGACGCCGGCGGTCCCGCCGTTCCAGAAGATGTAGCCGATCGCGAAGCCGATCAGACCGGTGAACGCGATCGCGACGACGAACAGCAGGACGGTCTTCCGCTCGTTCGCGGCGATCTGTTCGCGCACCTAGGGCTCCGGCGTCGCCTGTCGGTCCCCCCGGCCCAGGTCCACCGTGACCGGACCGCGGGCCGCGTCCTCGATGTCGAAGAACTCCCGCCGGGTGAAGTGGAACGTGCTCGCGATCACGCTCGATGGGAACGACTGGATCCGGGTGTTCAGCAGCCGCACCTGCTCGTTGTAGTACTGACGCGCGTACGCGATCTTCGACTCGGTCCCCGTGAGCTCTTCCTGGAGGGCCAGGAAGTTCTCCGACGCCTTGAGGTCCGGATAGTTCTCAGCGACGGCGAGCAACCGCCGCAGGCCGGAGGTGATCGCGTTCTCCGCCGAGGCTTGTTCGGCGGCCCCGGACGCACCGATCGCGGCGGCGCGTGCCTGCGCGACCTCCTCGAAGAGCTCGCGTTCGTGCGCCGCGTAGCCCTGGACCGTCTCGACGAGGTTCGGGATCAGGTCGTACCGGCGACGGAGCTGCACGTCGATCTGCGACCAGCCCTCGTCGGCGCGGTTCCGATAGGTCACGAGCCGGTTGTAGGCGTAGATCGCCCACAGGATGAGCACGACCACGATGCCGAGCACGATCCAGACCGCGACCACGCGGTTAGGGTAGCGAAGCCGAACCCGCCTGCAGCGCGCGCCGGTACAACGCCTCGATCCGGTCGACGACCGCGGGCCAGTCGAAGTCCTTCGCGCGGTCGCGGCCGGCCGCGGCCAATCGCGCCCCTAGCTCCGGGTCGTCCAGGACGCGGCCGGCCGCGACCGCGAGCGCCTCGGGATCCGACGGCGGGACGAGGAGCCCGTCGACACCGTCGTGGACGACCTCGTCGTAGCCGGGGGTGTCGCTCGCGACGACGGGGAGTCCGGCGGCCATCGCCTCGATCAGGACGACCCCGAACGACTCCCCGCCCGTCGAGGGTCCGAGGTAGAGGTCGCAGGCGACCGCGATCGCCGGCAGCTGGGCGTTCGGGACGGCGCCGAGCATCGTCACGCGGGCACGCAGGTCCGGAGGAAGGGCCGCGACGGCTGCACGTTCGGGGCCGTCCCCGGCCACGATCAAGCGAAGATCCCCCTCGCGCGCAGCCAGCCTCCCGAACGCCTGCACCGCGATCGTGAACCCCTTGCGAGCGTCCAGCCTCCCGACGAACAACAGCCGGCGCCCGTCGGGAAGATCGGCCGGCGCAGCCGACGCGAACCGGCCCACGTCGACGCCGTTCGGCACGATCTCGAACGTCCCGCCGATCCTCGCTCGCTCGAACGCCTCGGCGCGTCGCGAGACCGCGATCCGGACCGCGAGGCGCCGCGTGACCCGGCGCAGCAGCGGCGCCGCCAGGTCGTACAGGCGCGCGCGCCCGGCCCCGGAATGGAACGTGCCCACGACGGGCGCGCGCGCCTCGAGGGTCGCCCACATCCCCGTGGAGGGCGCCGTGGGCTGGTGCGCGTGGACGACGTCCGGGCCGAAGGCGGCGAGGACCTCACGGACGCGCCGGCGTGACCACGGCCGCGGGCCGATCGGCGCGTTCGACGCGTTGTACGGGACGTCGATGGGACCGCCGACCCGGACGACGTGCGGATCCGCGATCGGCGCGCGCGCGGGGGTCACGACGACCGCATCGTGTCCACGATCGCGCAGGCGATCGGCGAGCTCGCGCACGTGGACCTGGACGCCGCCCGGATCGTCCCACGCGTAGGGGCAGGCGAGCGCGACGCGCACCTCAGGGGTCCCCGTCGGACCAGCCCGGTTGGAACAGGTGCCAGTCCGGCGGCGAGGCCGAGATCGCCCGCTCGAACGCGCGGGCGATCTCGTGCGTGATCGCCGTCGCGTCGTCGCGACGGTTCCGGGTCCGCGGGACCTCCGCGAGCGGGTGGAGCACGCAGCGCCACCCGTCGGAGGTCTCGTAGATCGCCGCGATCACGATCGGCGCTCCGCTCGACAACGCGAGCAACGCGGGACCGGCCGGGAGCTTCCTCGAACCGCCGAACATCTCGACCTCGATCCCGCGACCGGTGAGGTCGCGATCGGCGACGAGCGCGACGACGCGCCCATCGCTGATCGCCCTCGAGAGCTCGCGCCCGACCCGGCCGTTCTGATCCAGCCCGATGATCGTCATGCCGAGCGCCTCGCGGTGCTCCAGGAACAGCCGGAAGAGCTCGTCGGGCCTGAGCCGCTCCGCGACGGAGACCACCGGCAGCCCGCGCTGGAGCATCGCCCGACCGGCCGCGTCCCAGTTGCCCATGTGCGGGAGGACGGCGATCACCCCGGTCCCGGCGACGACCGGGTCTCGGAGGTAGTTGAGACCGTCCCACGAGAACGCACGCTCGATCTGTTCGTCCGACCAATCGACGACATCGAACGCGTCGAACCAGTACCGCGCGTAACGCCGGAACGCGTCCTTCGTCGACGCGACCACCAGCGGATCGTCGGGCGGCCTCCCCAGGACGCGTGCCTGGTTCGCCGCGACGGTTGCGCGGACGCGAGGAGCCAGGCGGTAGGCCGCCGACCCGGCCCAGCGGAACAGCATCCTTCCCGTATGCGTCGGCAACGTCTTCCCGAGCCAGCCGACGGTCTCGAAGACCCGGTAAGCGACGCGTTCACGGCCGGTGGTCGCTCCGCTCACGCCCGCGCCTCCTGCGCGACCTGTCCGGTCCGGACGATCGCGGCGATCACGGACAAGATCGCCACCGACCACATCGCCCACCCCAGACCGTCCAGCAGGAGGCCGGCCGTCACGAGCGCGTAGCGCAGGCCGCGCGCCACATGGCTCTCCTCGACCGAGTACCCCAGGGCCGCGCCTCGCGCCCGGACGTAGGAGGACAGGAAGCTTGCGCACAACGCGACGATCGCGCCGATCGCCACGCCGGGCGAGCCCGAGCGCGCCAGCCACGCGATCGATCCCAGAACCGCGGCGTCCCACGCTCGATCCAACAGCTCGGTGAGCATCCGGTCGACGGGACCGCCCTCGCCATGGTTGGCACGGTGCCCGCCCACCAGGAGCAAGACACCTCCGAGCCCCGCGAGGATGCCGGCCGTCTCGAGGTCGTTGGCGACGACGAACCACCCCGCGCCGACGGCCAGCACGGCCCCGCTGAGGAGGGCGGCGCGCGTGAGCGCCGTCCCCGGCGGCTGTCGCTGGAAGCGCACCATCGAACGGGCGCGAGCGTAGCAACTCGGTAGGATGCCGGAACCCACGACCGGCCGCGTCCTCGACCGGCCGCACGTCGCTCCAGGATCGGCCCAGGATCGGCCCAGGATCGGCCCAGGATCGGCCCAGGATCGGCCCAGGATCGGAAGGAGACGCGGTGAACGCCTACGAGGCGAAGGACATCCGCAACGTCTTACTCGCGGGCCATGCGGGTGCGGGCAAGACCACGCTCCTTGAGGCGTTGCTGTTCGCGTCTGGCTCGATCACGCGGATGGGCACGGTCGAGGACGGGAACACGGTGTCCGATCACGATCCCGACGAACAGCGCCGCGGGATCTCCGTCTCGCTCGCGATGGCACCGATCGAATGGAAGGGCGTCAAGATCAACGTGCTGGACGCTCCCGGCACGGCCGACTTCGTCGGCGACCTCCGCAACGCGGTGCGGGCGGCCGATGCGGTGCTCGTCGTCGTCTCCGCGGTCGACGGCGTCGAGGTCCAGACCGAGTACGCGTGGGAGCTCGCCGTCGAGGAGGGACTCCCGCGCGCGATCTTCGTCAACAAGCTCGATCGGGAGCGCGCGGACTTCTCCTCCACGCTCGATCAACTCGTGTCGTCGTTCGGGAACCAGGTGGCCCCGTTCGAGCTCCCGATCGGCCAGGAGCACGAGTTCCGCGGGATCGCCGACCTCCTCCACGAGAAGGCCGACCTATACCCGAGCGGGCCGATGGCCGAGGAGTCCGCGTGGCCCGACGACCTCCACGCGATGGCCGATCCCGCCCGGGAGAAGCTCGTCGAGGCCGTCGCGGAGTCCGACGACGCGTTGATCGAGGAGTACCTCGACCAAGGCACGCTCCCCGAGGAGCACATCGTGAGCGGAGCGAAGGCCGGGTTCGCCGCCGCACGCCTCGCGCCCGTCCTGGTCGGGTCCGCCTCAAGAGCGATCGGTGTCGACCGGCTGCTCGACTTCATCGTCGAGGAGTTCCCGAGTCCCGTGGAGCGGGGCGCGATCACCGTCCTCGGCAAGGGCGGCGAGCCGAAGGAGCGTCCGTGCGACCCCGCGGGACCGACCACGGCGTTCGTCTTCAAGACGGTGTCCGACCCCTTCGTCGGGCACGTGACGATGTTCCGCACCTTCAGCGGCCGGATCCGACCCGACACCTCGATCTACAACGCCACGCAGGCGACCGAGGAGCGGCTCGGCCAGCTGTTCACGCAGAGAGGCAAGGAGCACGAACCCGTCGCCGAGGTGCCGGCCGGCGACATCGGGGCCGTCGCCAAGCTGCAGGCGTCGCACACGGGCGACACCTGGTCCTCGAAGGACGATCCCGTCCAGCTCCAGCCCGTCGAGCTTCCCGAGCCGCTGCTCGCGTACGCGATCGCTCCGGCCACGAAGGGCGACGAGGATAAGCTCGCGACCGGGCTCGCTCGTCTCCGAGAGGAGGACCCGTCCTTCCACGTCGCGCGGAACGAGGAGACCCACCAGCTGGTGGTCTACGGGATGGGCGAGGCGCACCTGGACGTCCAGATGAGCCGGCTGAAGGCGAAGTTCGGTGTCGACGTCCTCCACGAGCCCGCCAAGATCGCCTACCGAGAGACGGTGCGCGGCAAGGCTCCCGGGCAAGGCCGACACGTGAAGCAGACCGGCGGGCATGGGCAGTACGCGGTCTGCATGATCGAGCTCGAGCCGCTGCCGCGCGGCGAGGGGTTCGTGTACGAGGACCGGATCACCGGCGGCGCGATACCCCAGCAATTCATCCCTTCGATCGAGAAGGGGATCGTGAAGACGATGTCGGAGGGTGTCCTGAGCGGGAACCCGATGGTCGACATCAAGGTGACGCTCCTCGATGGCAAGTTCCACACGGTCGACTCGTCGGACATGGCGTTCCAGATCGCGGGATCGCTCGCGTTGAAGGAGGCCGTGGAGAAGGCGGGCGTCGCGCTCCTCGAGCCGATCGTGCAGCTCTCCGTCGTCGTCCCCGAGTCGTTCACGGGCGATGTGATGGGGGACCTGAACGCGAAGCGCGGGAAGATCCAGGGGATGGAGCAGATCGGTGGCGGGAAGCAGCGGATCAACGCGCTCGTCCCGCAGTCCGAGGTCGCGCGGTACGTGATCGATCTGCGGTCGATGACGGGTGGGCGCGGCGCGTTCTCGATGACCTTCTCCCACTACGAGGAGATGCCATCGCACCTCGCCTCGAAGGTGATCGAGGAGTACCAGCGGTCGCGCGACGAGGCGCAGAAGAGGTAGGGCCGGCTCAGCCGGTCGGGCGGGCCTCGTCCAAGAACGTCAGAACCACCTCGTCGAATCGCTCGGGCTGGCGGAGGTTGATCACGTGGTCGGCGCCCTCGATCATCACGAGACGCGCGTCGAGGATCCCCTCCGCGATCAGCCGGCTCTCCCGGCGGCTGAACGGTGGATCGTGCTCGGCCTCAAGGACCAGCGTCGGGACATCGATCTCCGACAACCGCATCGCCGCCGGAGGGTCGAGCTCCTCGAGCGCGGACTCGTCCATCGTGAGCTCGTGGAGGTTCGCGAACGCGAGCTCCCGGATGCGGGCGCCCGCAGGATCGTCCGTCCCGAGCGGCGCCCAGATCGCGAGCCGGGCGTCCTCCGCGCGTTCCAGGTCGCCGGTCGCGATCGCCTCCTCGACGGGAACGTTCGCCGCCTCCCACCAGTCCTCTTCCTCGTCGAGGGCCTCGAAGCCCGCGAGCCCGGCCGCGACCGCGACGAGCGCCCAGACACGACCGGGATGCTCGAGCGCGAAGTCGATCTCGTTGCCCCCACCCATCGAGCACCCGACCAAGGCAGCCGTCTCGATGTCGAGCTGGTCCATGAGCGCTTCCAGATCCCGGACGTGCGAGTACGGGTCGCCGGTCGGGCGGCTCGACTCGCCGTACCCGCGGGCGTCGTAGCGCGTGACCCGGAAGCCGGCCGCTCTGAACGTGTCCATCTGCCGATCCCACGTGCGCCGGTCCCAGAGCCCCGGGTGGAGCAGGACGACGTCGGGCCCCTCGCCGGCGGCGTCGTAGCGGAGCCTCCCCCCGTCCGAGAGCTCGACGAAGCCTTCCACGCTCACCCTCCCTCGAAGCCGGGGCGGAGCTTCGCGTAGGTCTCATCGAGAAGCTCCGGGAGCACGCGCGTGTCGCCGATCACCGGCATGAAGTTCGTGTCCCCGCTCCATCGCGGCACGACGTGCCAGTGGAGGTGCTCCGGGATACCTGCGCCGGCGATCCGGCCGAGGTTGAGCCCGATGTTGAACCCGTGCGGTTCGGAGACCTCACGGAGCACCCGGACCGCCGTCTGCATCAACGAGGCGAGCGCCGCGTGCTCGTCGGCGGTCAGATCCTCGATGTCGGCGACGTGACGGGTCGGGAGCACGAGCACGTGGCCGGGCGCGTACGGGTACTTCGCGAGCGCCGCGAAGGCGAGCGGATCCCGACGGAGGATCCGCTCGCCGTCGGGATCACCCTCGTCGAGCAGCGCGCAGAAGACGCACCGATCCTCGACGACGTCCTTGTTCGCCTGGATGTACTCCATCCGCCACGGGCTCCAGAGGTGCTCCACGGAGCTCAGGCCGCGGAGAAGTCGGTCGGCTCGAGGCTCCGAGAGGCCGACTCGACGGCGAGCGCGGCAACGAGCTGGTCGAAGGGCACGCCGGGCGTCTCGTTCCCGTTCCGGTCGCGGACCGTGTACGTGCCGGCCTCGAGGTCACGGTCGCCGACCACGACGGTGTACGGGACCCGCATCACCTGCGCGGATCGCACCTTCTTCCCGACGGACTCGTGCGTCGTATCGACATCGGCGCGCAGCCCGCCGGCGCGTGCCCGTTGGGCGAGATCCCGGCAGGCGTCGACGTGCCGATCCGCGACGGGGACGAACCGAAGCTGCTCCGGGGCGAGCCACAGCGGGAAGGCCCCTCCGTAGTGCTCGATCAGCACCGCGCTGAAGCGCTCGAGGGTCCCGAGGATCGCTCGGTGGATCATCACTGGCCGGTGCCGCTCGTTGTCCTCGCCGACGTACTCCATGTCGAACCGCTCCGGGAGCGCGAAATCGCACTGCACGGTCGTGAGCTGCCACAGCCTTCCGATCGCGTCATGGAAGTGGAAATCGACCTTCGGCCCGTAGAACGCGCCCTCCCCTTCGGCCAGCCGGTACGCGAGGCCGCTGCGATCGAGCGCGGAGGTGAGCGCGTCCGTCGCCCTCGCGGCCATCGCCTCATCGACGATCGTCTGCCCGGGCAAGGTCGAGAGCTCGATCACCGGTTCGTCGAACCCGAACGTGCCCAGGATCTCGAGCGTCAGGTCGAAGACCTCGAGGATCTCGTCGACGAGCTGATCGGGGCGACAGATGATGTGCGAGTCGTCCTGCGTCCCGCCGCGGATCCGCAGAAGGCCGTGAAGCGTCCCGATCTTCTCGTGCCGGTAGATCGTGCCGAGTTCCGAGAGGCGGATCGGGAGGTCGCGGTAGCTGCGCACCGACGACTTGTAGACCAGAACGTGGAACGGGCAGTTCATCGGCTTCACGTAGTAGTCGCCGGT
>Ga0066903_100001722_pt1 | contig 16420 bp, 15 predicted proteins | sample PanSoiMetaGPlot1_FD_67491 | JGI IMG/M metagenome (GOLD analysis project Ga0066903, IMG submission 67491) | Tropical forest soil microbial communities from Panama analyzed to predict greenhouse gas emissions - Panama Soil - Plot 1 (version 2) | ecosystem: Environmental > Terrestrial > Soil >... | reverse complement strand
AACGCCCGCAACGTGTGCGGGCGTGAAAAAGATGGCGGAGAGGGAGGGATTCGAACCCCCGTGCCGGTTACCCGGCAAGACGCTTTCGAGGCGCCCCCGTTACGACCACTTCGGTACCTCTCCGTTTATTGACGCTCGCAGCCGCCGCTTCGCGGCGGTTCCCTCCGGCTGCTCGCTTAAGCTCACTTCACTACGCTCGCGCTATCGTCGCTCGCTCCGTTCCGTCGCGATTGGCGCCCGCAGCCTCGCGGCACCAGCACCAGCACCAGCACCGAGCACCGAGCACTGAGCACTGAGCACTGAGCACTGAGCACTGAGCACTGAGCACTGAGCACTGAGCACTGAGCACTGAGCACTGAGCACTGAGCACTGAGCACCACGCGAACTCCCTATTTTACTACGATTCGGACCGATCGGCCTGACGCCGGCCCAGGAAGAAGGCCTGGATGAGCGCGCGCGCCTCGCCGGCCAGGACGCCGCCCGTGACCTCGAGGCGATGGTTCAGCGACGGGTGCTCGTGCGCGCGCATGGCGGACTCGACCGCACCCGCTTTCGGCTCCGTCGCCCCGTAGACGAGCCGGGCGACGCGCGCGTGCACCATGGCGCCGACGCACATCTGGCACGGCTCGATCGTGACGTAGAGCGTCGCGCCGGTCAGGCGATAGTTGCCGGCGCGCGCCGCGGCCGCGCGGAGCGCGACGATTTCGGCGTGCGCCGTCGGATCGTGCGTGCCGATCGGCTGGTTGTATCCCTCGCCGGCGATCGCGCCGTCGACGACGACGACCGCGCCCACGGGCACCTCGCCGCGATCGCGCGCGACGGCTGCCTGCGCGAGAGCGGCCTGCATGAAACGTACGTCTTCGTCTGCCATTGCTGAATGGCTTTCAGGCGTCGATTGTGTCCACCGCGTACTGGCGGATCGCGGGATCTGCCGTCAGGAGCGTGAGGTCGTCGATCTGCGCCTGCGCCACCAGCAGCCGATCGAACGGATCGCGATGAAACGGAGGCAGGACCGAGACGCGCAGCGCGTGCGCCAGTTCGATGGCCAGCGGCACCACGCCGAGCGCCGCCGCGCGCGACGCCACGTAGGTCGCCGGAGGCTCGGGCAGGCGCAGCTTGCCGAGGCCATGTTTGATCGCGATCTCCCACGCACTCGCGGCAGAGAAGTACAGCGTGTGCGACGTGTCCTCGACCAGCCGGCGCCCGCGTCCCGAGAACCGCTCGGGCGCGAGCGACATCCAGAGCCAGCACTGCGTATCGAGCAGGATCCTCATCGCTCGAAGTCCGCGAGCACATCATCGGGGAGCGGCGCATCGAAGTCCGTCGCGATGAACCCCAGACCGGCATCCTGCCCGAGGACACGCTTGCCCGGTCGCGCGAAGGGCACCAGCCTGGCGACCGGCCGGCCGGCGCGGGCGATGACGACCTCGGCGCCCGCCTCGACCTGCTCGAGCAGCTTCGACAAGTGGGTCTTCGCTTCGTGGACGTTGACGCTCTTCGGGCGCGCAGGCATGATTCGCATTGTAGACTAAGTCTATTAGCTAAGTCATGTGGTCATCGGCCGGTCGTCCACAGCGCATCCTTGTCAGAACCGCCAGGCCAGACCCGATGTCATCACGATTTGATCCGCGGCCGGCATCGCGTAGTCCGCGACGGGTCGCCCGGCGATCAGGACCGTCTTCGATGGATAGAAGGCGATGACGTCGCTGACGTCAACGCGCCAGACGAACCTTCGCCCGAGCGACGTCTCGATGACCGTTCCAATGTCGAGCGCGGGCCGGAATCGGCGGCCGTCGACTGGAGGCGGATAGGGCGGCGGCCCCGAGTAATCCGCCGCCGCCAGCAAGGCCTGGCTGTGCGACTGTACGCCCGCGCGAATCTTGCCAAAGTAGCCGAGTCGTCCCGATCGACGCCCGACCTTCGCGCCCGCGAGCAGCTGCGAGATGCGGCCCCCCTCGTTGGTCGCATGGCTGTTGTCGACGTGGAGGTACACGTCGCCGCCGATGTCGGCGTCCATCCATGACGTCAGCGGAAACGACGTGAAACCGCCGACGCGCGCCGCCTTGATCACGTCCGCGAAAACCGCGACGACGGGCGCGTACGCCGCGATCCCGACGTCGCCGCCCGCGAGCCACGAGCCGCGACGGAGCGGCTCGATCGGCGCGGCCAGGACTCCCGTCCGGTACGAGACGCCGGCGCTGAACTGCGCGGAACTGTGAATCGCCGCCGGCTCCAGCACCTCGCGGATGCCCCGCTGCGCGGCCGGTGGGAACGTCGACAGTTCTGAAAACCCGTCCACGGCGTACAACGGACCGGTCCAGTCGGCCTGGAGACTCCAACGATCGTGCAGACGGATCGACACGCCGGCGCCCATGTCGACGGCGAAGTGCGTCGAACCACCGACCGACATCGCATCGCGCGTCACGCTCGTGACGGCATTCGAGAAATGGATGACGCCAGGCATGAGGACGCCGTACACGGTGGCCGGCCCGCGTGAGAGAAACGTCGCGCGCGCGCCGCTGAATATCTGGAACGTCCGGCCGCCGCGCTCCAGGGCCGGGATCGGCTCGTGGCCGAACAGCCGCATGCGTGTCTCGCTGGAGATGAGCGGCGTGAGCCCGACCGTGACATGCGCCCCGCCGCCGGCGTCCGTCGGCCAGTACGCCAGCTGGAAGAACGACAGATCCGGTCCCGCTTCGAGGCGCGGTACGGCGTGATCCTGCGCACGGGCGCGGGAGGAGAGCGACAGCATCGATATCGCGGCCAGGAAAACAGCGCCGGCGGGTGAAACGCGCATAGAGCCCGACATCATACGCCGGACGTACAATGACGGCCCGGTGGCCGATCAATCCCATCAGGATCGTCTCCGCCAGGACCTCGGCCTCGGCGGACGGATGTCGGAGCGCTCGCGCGCCCGGCTCCTGAACCACGACGGGTCGTTCAACGTCCGGCGCAACAACCTCAGCCCGTTCCATCCATACAACGCCTACAACACGCTGCTCAGGCTGACGATCCCGCGGCTCATCGCGCTGCTCTGCGTCGGCTACGTGGTGGCGAACGTGTTCTTCGCGTCGCTCTACTGGCTCTGCGGCCCGGGGGCGCTCGAGGGAGCCGCCACGGCGCCGCTGCCGCGGTTCGAGGCCTGTCTGTTCTTCAGCGTCCAGACGCTCGCCACGATCGGCTACGGGCGGCTCGTGCCGGTCACGCGCGCGGCCAACGTCCTCGTCGCGTTCGAAGCGCTCGTCGGTCTTCTCGGCTTTGCGGTCGTCAGCGCGCTGCTGTTCGCGCGGTTCACGCGGCCGACGGCGAAGATCACCTTCAGCGACCAGGCGTTGATCGCCCCCTATGAAGGCGGATGGGCGCTCATGTTCCGGCTCGTGAACCTGCGCAACCACGACCTGACCGACGTCCGCGCCGTCGTCTCGTTCGCGCGCTGGGCCGAGAGCGACGGCGAACGGTACCGCGAGTTCGACCAGCTCGCGCTCGAGCGCGATTCGATCATCTTCATGCCGCTGCACTGGGTCATCGTGCATCCGATCACCGGCCGCAGTCCGATGCGCGGCCTGACCGAGGCGGCGTTCGCGGCGTCCGAGCCCGAGTTCGTCTGCATGATCACGGCAGACGACGAGACGTTCGCGCAGACGGTGCACGCGCGCACGAGCTACGACGCGGCCGACGTCGTGTGGGGCGCGCGCTTCCGGGACATGTACGTCGCCGACGTCGACCACGTCGCGATCGACTTGTCCCGGCTGCACGACTACGCGCGCGTCGATCCGCCGGCCGCCCTCTGAGGGCTGGTCGACGCCGGGAACGCCCGCGCTTCAGTCATAATCTGAGCGTGCCCGCTACCGACGCGTTCGACGCCATCAGCGCCGCGCGCCACGCCGATCCGTTCTCGGTCCTCGGTCCTCATCTACGCGAGGGGACGCTCGTCATCCGTGCCTTCCATCCGGCGGCGGCAGGCGTCGAGGTGACCCACGTACAGGGCGCGACCGCGATGGCGCGCGTGCACCGCGACGGCGTGTTCGAGGCTGAGTTTCCGGGCGCGTCCGGCGTGTTCGACTACCGGCTCCGCGTCACGTACCCCGACGGGCACGCCGTCGAGATCGACGACCCGTATCGCTACGGGCGCGTCATCACCGAGTACGACCTCTACCTGTTCGCGCAGGGCCGCCACACGCGCATCTACGACAGGCTCGGGGCGCACCTCATGCGTATCGGCGAGGCCGACGGCGTGCACTTCGCCGTGTGGGCCCCCAACGCCGAGCGCGTCAGCGTCGTCGGCGACTTCAACCTGTGGGACGGCCGCCTGCATCCGATGCGGCGCCTCGGGGCGAGCGGCGTGTGGGAGATCTTCGTCCCCGGCGTGGCGGAAGGGGAGCGCTACAAGTTCGAGATCCGGACGCCGCGGCACGGAGAGGTGCTGGTCAAGGCGGACCCGTATGCGTTCCGCTGCGAGATGCCGCCGCAGACGGCGTCCGTCGTCGCGCGCCGCACGTACGCGTGGAACGACGCGCAGTGGTTCGCCGACCGCGCGGGGAAGAACGCGTGGCTCAACCGGCCGATGGCGATCTACGAGGTCCATCTCGGGTCGTGGGCGCGCGTGCCCGACGATCAGCATCGCTCCCTCACGTATCGCGAGCTGGCCGACCGCCTCGTGCCCTACGTGAAGGAGATGGGCTACACGCACGTCGAGCTGCTCCCGGTGATGGAGCATCCGTTCTACGGTTCGTGGGGCTACCAGGTGACGGGCTTCTTCGCGCCGAGCGGCCGCTACGGCGCCGCCGACGACTTCAAGGCGTTCGTCGAACGCTGTCATCAGCAGGGCATCGGCGTCATCCTCGACTGGGTGCCTGGACACTTTCCGAAGGACGCGTACGGCCTGGCGCGTTTCGACGGCACCGCGCTGTACGAGCACGCGGATCCGCGTCAAGGCGAGCACCGCGACTGGGGCACGCTGATCTTCAACTACGGCCGGAACGAGGTCCGCAACTTCCTGCTCGCCAACGCGATGTTCTGGCTCGAGGAGTACCACGTCGACGGCCTGCGCGTCGACGCGGTGGCGTCGATGCTGTATCTCGACTACTCGCGGCCAGACGGCCAGTGGGTGCCGAACCGGTTCGGCGGCCGCGAGAACCTCGACGCGATCGATTTCCTGCGCGAGCTGAATGCGTTGACGCACGCCGGACAGCCCGGCTCGATCACGATCGCGGAGGAGTCGACCGCGTTTCCGTCGGTGTCGCGTCCAACCCACCTGGGCGGCCTCGGGTTCACCTACAAATGGAACATGGGGTGGATGAACGACACGCTCGAGTACATGAAGCAGGATCCGATCTACCGGCGCTACCACCACCGCCTGCTCACGTTCTCGCTGTTGTATGCGTTCAGCGAGAACTACATCCTGCCGTTCTCGCACGACGAAGTCGTGCACATGAAGGGGTCGATGTGGGGGAAGGTGCCGGGCGACGCCTGGCAGAAGGCCGCCACGCTCCGGGCGCTCTACGGCTACATGTACGCGCACCCGGGCAAGAAGCTGATGTTCATGGGCATGGAGTTCGGGCAGCCGTCGGAGTGGAGCCACGACCGCAGCCTCGACTGGGACGTCCTCGAGAATCCTCTGCACGCCGGCGTGCGCGCGTTCGTACGCGATCTGAACCGGACGTACGCCGCCGAGCCCGCGCTGCACCAGTGCGACTTCGAGTCGGCGGGCTTCCAGTGGAGCGACTGCAACGACAGCGACAACTCCGTCGTGTCGCTGATCCGCAAGGCGGCGAACCACGACGACTTCGTGATCGCGGTGCTGAATTTCACGCCTGTCCCGCGCCACGGCTACGTCGTCGGCGTGCCGGCCGCCGCGAGCTACGCCGAGATCCTCAACAGCGACGCGGCGGTATACGGCGGCACGAACGTCGGCAACGGCGGCTCGGTCGCCGCCGAGCCGATCGCGTCGCACGGCTTCGACCACTCGCTGCGCCTGACGGTGCCGCCCCTGGCATGCCTGCTGCTGAAGCCGGTGCGCGGTTAGCTGCCGCTCATTTTGACGATCGCGTCCCACAGCTCCTGCGGCACGGGCATCACGGAGAGGCGGGGGATTCGCGTGAGCTCCCAGCTCGCGAATCGCTTGTCGGCCTTGATCGCGGCGAGCGCCACGGGAGACTTCAGCTTCTTCACCGGCTCCACGTCGACCGCGTAGAGCTTGCCGGTCTTGTCGGCGGGATCGGGATACGCGTCGTTCGCGGCGCGGCAGATGCCGACGACCGACTTTTCGTCGCCCGTGTGATAGAAGAAGATGCGGTCGCCTTTCTTGACGCCGCGGAGATGGCGCTGCGCGACCGGGTTCCTCACGCCCGTCCACGACGTCTTGCCATCGCGCGCGAGCTCGTCGTAGCTGTAGTTGCCGGGCTCTTCCTTGAACAGGTAGTTCATGACGCCACAGGATACCCGACGTCCCAGCTGGCAGGAACGGTACGCCGCGCTCGACGCCCGGCGCACCGAGCGGTCGATGGCGCCGCTCCCGCGCGTGCGGACGCTCGAGGATCGCACGGCTGAGACGGGCCTGCGTGCCATCGGCAGCGCGTGGACACGCGCGGCGTTCGACGGGGCGTTCTTCGAGACGCCGCCGGCCGGCGGATTGTCGATGGGCGTGGTGTTCGTGCGATCGCGCGACGGCGACACCGAGACGCGCACTCCCGCGGCGCTCGGCGGCGGAGCGGTCGACGAACATCTGATTTACGAAGGGCTGTCGCGCGTCGCCGCCGACGCGGTCGTCGCGGGCGGAGCAACGCTGCATCCCGACGCGCTGTTCACGGTCTGGCGTCCGGAATTCGTCGAGCTGCGACGCCGCCTCGGCCTGCCGCGCCATCCGGCGCAGATCGTGATGTCGGCCGACGGCAGCGCGACGCCCGATGACGTGCTGCTCTTCAATCTTCCCGGCGTGCGCGTGTTTCTGATCACGTCCGCGGCGGGACGCGACCGGCTGTCCGCGCCGCTCGCGGCGCGGCCGTGGGTGACGGCCATCGTCGCCGGCTCGCTTGCCGAACAGTTCGCCGCGCTGCGCGACGCCGGGATCCATCGCGCCTGTTCCGTCGGCGGCCGGCGATCCGCGACGGCGCTGGTCGACGCGAATCTGGTGAACGATGTGTATCTCACGACCACGCAGGCGGCGGGCGGCACGCCCGCGACACCGTGGTACATCGGGAGGCGCAGGCTGGCGATGACGACAGTGCTGGTGAAGGCATGGGACGGCGAGCACGGCGCGGTCCGCTTCGAACACGGAGTGCTCTGACGTGGCCAAGCGGCGGACGCCCGCCTACGAACACCTGCGGCTGACCGACGCGCTGGAACCCGGCGTCCGCGTGATTCTCGTCGGCATCAACCCGGGCGTGATGTCGGCGGTGACGGGCCATCACTTCGCGGGACCGACGAATCGCTTCTGGGGGCTGCTCTACGAATCCGGCATCGTGCCGGAACCGATCACGCATGAAGACGACGTGCGGCTGCCGGAGTGGGGCATCGGCATGACCAACCTCGTCGCGCGGCCGAGCCCGGGCATCGACGTCCTGAAGCCGCAGGAGTATCTCGACGGCTGGAAGATTCTCGAGAAGAAAGTCGAACGCTATCGTCCCGCGATCCTCGCCTTCATCGGCGTCACGATGTATCGCGCGCTCTGGAAAGTTCTGGGCCATACGAAGGCGACCGATATCAAGCCCGGCCTCCAGCCGACGGCCGTCCATGGCGCCCGGATCTTCGTGCTGCCGAACCCCAGCGGCCGCAACGCGCACTTCCAGTACGACGAGATGCTGGCCGCCTACCGCGCGCTCGCCCGAGCGATCAGAAAACTGCCGGCGCGATAGGCTTGCCGCGGCGGTCACGTCACGGTTACGTGAGAGGGCGCAGAGCACGCAGAGCACGAGACCTATTTCTGATCTCTGCGAGCTCCGCGACCTCTTTCGCGTACGTGACGTGACTGTCGCGCCAGGCCTTTTCGAGCGTGTCGATCTGGTCAGTGCGCGCCGGCCGCGGGTGCGCCGCGCGGGCGCTTCATCAGGAGGATCAGTGGAATGAGCAGCAGGAAGATCACGCCCAGCAGCCGGAACAGCTGGACGAACGACACCATGTAGGCCTGCTGCTGGACGGCGCCCCACAGCGCCGCGTAGGCGCGCTCGGTGGCGGTCGTGATGTCGGCGCCAGCCGCCATGAAGCCTGCGCGCATCGACTCGAACGCCTGCTGGGTCGCGCTCGAGTACGGATCGACGTGGCCGCCGAGCCGGTTGATGTACGCCTGCTGCTGCCGCGCGAGCATCGTCCCGGTGACCGCGATGCCGACGCTGCCGCCGAGATTGCGCATCAGGTTGAACAGGCTCGTCGCGTTGCCCATGCGCTCGCGCGGGATCGGATCCATGCTGATCGTCGTCAGGGGGACGAAGATCGCCGAGAGTCCCAGGCCCTGGAAGAACTGCGGCCAGAAGATGTCCCAGTAGCCCGCGTTGAGATTGAGCTGGCCGAGCCAGATCAATGTTCCCGCGCCCGCGATGAGGCCGACCGCGACCAGCTTGCGCGCGTCCATCCTGCCGACGATCAGGCCGATGACCGGCATCCCGATGAGCGACCCCATGCCGCGCGGCGCCATCGCGATGCCGGCCTGCAGCGACGGATAGCCGAGCAGCGTCTGCAGCATGATCGGCAGGAGCACGAGGCTCCCGTACAGCACGAACCCGAGCGTCGTCATCAGGAACACGCCCGTGCTGTAGGTGCGCTCCTTGAAGACGTGGAGATCGACGATCGGCTCCTTCGCCATCCACTCGCGGATGATGAAGGCGATGACGCCGCCGATCGCGACGACGATCAGCGTCGTGATGAACGGCGACGAGAACCAGTCGCGCTCCTGCCCGAGATCGAGCGCGATCTGCAGCGATCCGATCCACAGCGCGAGCAGCCCGATGCCCCAGTAGTCGATCTTCGCCGCCTCCTGCCGCAGGTACGACGGATCGAAGATGTAGAGCTGCGTCATGATCAGCGACGCAATGCCGACCGGCAGGTTGATGTAGAACACCCAGCGCCAGCTGTACGTGTCGGTCAGCCACCCGCCGAGCACGGGCCCGAGGATCGGCGCGACGACGATGCCGAGGCCCCAGAAGCCCATCGCCTTGCCGCGCTGCTCCGGCGGGAACGCCTCCAGCAGGATCGCCTGCGAGAGCGGCTGCATCGCGCCGCCCGTCGCCCCCTGGATCAGCCGGAACGTGACGAGCAGCGGCAGGTTCGGCGCGAGGCCGCACAGCAGCGACGACAGCGTGAACCCGCCGACCGACGCCATGAGCAGCCGCTTGCGCCCGAAGTTGCGCGCGAGCCAGCCGGTCATCGGCAGGATGATCGCGTTCGCGACGAGATACGACGTCAGCACCCACGTCGACTCGTCGATCGTCGCCGACAGGTTCCCCGCGATGTGCGGCAGCGACACGTTGACGACGGTCGTGTCGAGCACCTCCATGAACGTCGCGAACATCACGGCGATCGCGACGATCCACGGGTTGACGTGCTTGTGCTCGGTCATCGGCTATCGCCTATCGGTCAGCGCACGAACACCGTCGCCGTCACGCTCATGCCGGGGCGGAGCAGATGATCGGGATCCTCGCCGGGCTCGAGATAGAGCTTCACGGGAATCCGCTGCACCACTTTGACGAAGTTGCCCGTGGCGTTCTCGGGCGGCAGCAGGCTGAACTTCGCGCCGGTCGCGGCGGCGAGGCTGTCGACGTGCGCCCTGAACGTGCGCCCGCCGAGCGCGTCCACGTCGATCTCCGCCTTCTGGCCGGGACGCATCAGCTTGAGCTGCGTCTCCTTGAAGTTCGCGATGACCCACGTGTGCTCGAGATCGACGATCGCCATCAGCGGCTGGCCCGGCTGGATCACCTGGCCCATCTCGACGCTCTTGCGGCTGACGATGCCGGCGCCGGGCGCCTTGACGGTCGTGTATTCCACGTTGAGCTCGGCCTGCGCGAGCGCGGCCTTCGCCTGCTGCACGCGCGCCTCGGCGGCGGCGGCGCGCGCTTCCGTCACCTTCAGCTGCTGCGGCGCGGTGCGCGCGGTGTCGACGCCGGCCTTGGCCTGCGCGGCGGCGCCGCGCGCCTGCGCGACTTTCTGCTCCGCGACCGGGACCGCGCCCTGCGCGGCGATCACGTCCGACTTCGCCGCGTCGGCCGCGGCACGAGCCGCATCCGCCTGGCTGGACGCGGTGTCGAGCTGCTGCTGCGAGATCTCGTCCTTCTGCGCCAGCGGCTTCAGGCGTTCGACGTCACGCGCGGCCCGCACCGCCAGCGATTCCTTCTCGCGCTGGCGCGCCTGCGCGGCGACGAGGTTCGCCTCGGCGACCCGCACGCCGTGCTCGGCCGCCGTCACCGCCGCTTCCGCCTGCTGCAGGCCGCCCGACGCCTCCGTGACGCCGGCGCCTGTCTCGACGCGCGCGATCGGCACGCCCGTCTGCGCGGCCGCGGCGTTCGCCATCGCGTCGGCGAGCTCGGCCTTCGCCCGCTCGAGTGCGACCTGGTAGTCGCGCGGATCGAGCTGCACCAGGACGGTGCCGGCGCCGACCGCCTGGTTGTTGTCGACGGCGACCTTCGTCACCGTCCCGCCGACGCGCGCCGCAATCGGCATGATCCGGCCGTCCACCTGCGCGTCGTCGGTCGACTCCCGTCCGCGTGCGCGCAGCCAGATGATGCCGCCGACGACGATCGCCACGGCCACGACGATCGCCGCTATCCGCCACCGAGCCATTACTGCTTTCCTCCAAGAAACGAGGTGATCGAAGACTCCGCGATGCCGAGCGAACGCGCGAGCGACGCCTTGGCGAGGTTGTGCGCGTAGAGCGCGGAGATGTAGGCTTCCGACGCCGTCGCGACCGCTTCCTGCGCCTGCGTCAGCTCGAGGTTCCCGGCGACGCCGGCCGTGAACCGATCGCGCGCCTGCGTGAGCTGCTGGCCGGCGAGATCGACGTTGGTGCGCGCGGCCTGCACCTGCTGATCGGCGGCGCCCAGATCGAGCAGCGCCGCCCTGACTTCGTATTCGATGCGCCCGCGCAGCTCCGTGAGCTCGGCCTCGCGCTGCCGCACCGCGGACTGCGCCTCGATCCGCCGCGCGGCCGTCCGGCCGCCGTCGAAGATCGGAACCCGCAGCGTCGCGGCCATCGTGTAGGTGTTGTGCGCCGCGGCGATCGTCTGCCCGATGCCGCCGAAGTCGGCGTCGACGCGCAGCGACGGCAGCAGCGCGCCGAACGCCGCGCGTTCCGACGCGTGCGCCGCGTCGAGGCGGCTCTTCGCCTCCATATAGTCGGGGCGGCCGTCCAGCGCGCGCGTGACCGCCGTCTCGACCGGCGGCGCCGGCACCGGCGCGTACGGCATCGTGTCGGTCAGCGTCACCGGCTGGCCGACAGGAATGCCGATCGCGCGCTCGAGCTGGAGCTTGAACTTCTCGAAGTCGTTCGCGGCCGCGATCGCGCGCTGCCGCTGCGTCTGCGCCTGCACCTGCGCGCGGAGCACGTCGATGCCGGCGACGAGGCCGGACGCCTTCAGATCCTGCGCCTGCTGCAGCAGCGCGTCGGCCGTCTGCTGCTGCGCGCGCGCCGACTCGACGCGGCTTCCCGCCGCCACCGTCTCCATGTACAGGTTCACCGCCACCAGTACGACGAGGTCGCGCGACGTGCGGATGCCGTACTTCGCCGCCTGCTGCCGGTACGTCGCCGCCCGCGAATCGTTCAGTGCCGCGACGTCGATGACGGGCTGCGACACCGCGACGCGTGCGTCGAAGACGTTGAACGGTCCGACGATCGGATTGGGCGCCGGGAACCCGTACGCCTCGAGGTTGAGCACCTGGCGGCTCTCGCGCAGCGAGCCCGAGAGATTCGGCAGCAGGTCGGCCAGCGCACGCATGCGCGCCGAGTCGGCCGTCGTTTCGTTCTCGGTCTGCAGCAGCAGGCCGAGGTTCGTCTTCAGCGCCCGCTGGACGGCGTCGACGACGGAGAGCTTCAGCGGCTCTGCCGTGACCGTGCCGGCAGGGACGCTGCCGAGGTAGGGGCTCGAAGGTTGTTGTGCAAGAAGCGCCGTCAAGGCCGTGACGGCCGCCAGACCGGACATCGTCTACTTCCTTTCACACAGTATCAAGAGACTCGCGATCCGCCGGCGCGGGCTATCGGCGGCCGCGGGCCACGGCCTGGCGGGGCGCCTTCGCGATTGGCCGTGGCGTATCGGTGACCCAGCGCTCGGCCCAGCGGCCGACGGCGCACAGCGCCTGCTCGAGCGCCCGGCCCTTTTCGGTGAGCTCGTATTCCACGCGGACGGGCGTCTCGGGCACGACAATGCGCGCGACGATGCCTTCGCTTTCGAGCTCACGAAGGCGCTCGGACAGCATGCGGTCGCTGATGTCGGGAATGGCGCCGCGCAGTTCGGCAAACCGCATGCGGTCGTTCAGTAGCAAGCGGATGACCGCTCCCGTCCATCGCCCGCCGATCAGCTCGACGGCCTTGTGAAACTTGGCACAGAGGTGCTGCCTGGGGCCCATGACTTGCATCTTAACAGACGGCGGATACTTGACACAATCTACTTACTTATATATAGTGGCCGACGTTTTGTTAGTCACTGGAGGTTACCGATGAGCACCGCCACCTCGACCGCCGCGCAGACCACCTGGAAGATCGATCCGGCCCACAGCCTGATCGAGTTCGCCGTCCGCCACCTCATGATCACCACCGTCAAGGGCCGTTTCGGCGGCGTCGACGGGACCGTGCTCCTGGATGAGTCGGATCCGTCCAAGGTCGACGTGGACGTCACGATTCACGCGACGTCGATCGACACCCGCGAACCGCAGCGCGACGCGCACCTGCGCTCCGCCGACTTCTTCGACGTCGAGCAGTACCCGCACATCACGTTCACGTCGACGCGCCAGATTACGCGCAAGGGGAACGCGTTCGAGCTCGCCGGCGATCTGACCATCCACGGCGTGACCAGGCCGGTCGTCCTCGATGTGACGGAAGAAGGGCACGGCAAGGACCCGTGGGGCGGCGAGCGCCGCGGCTTCAGCGCGACCACGAAGATCAAGCGCAGCGACTTCGGCCTGACGTGGAACCAGGCGCTCGAGGCCGGCGGCGTCCTCGTCGGCGACGACATCAAGATCTCCCTCGACCTCGAACTGCTGAAAGGGTGAACCAGCGGAGGCTGGACCGGAGGCTGGAGGTGTGAGGTTGGAGGCTGGTCTCCGGAACGCTCGCGACTTTTTTGATCGAGCATGAGGGGGAGCGTACTCTCCCCTGTGGGCGCGATCCGGCTGCCGCACGCCTTCCGAAGACCAGCCTCCAACCTCCAGCCTCGAGCCTCCTCAGAAGGACAGGCCGAAGCCGAAGTCGATCTTGCGGGTGCCCAGCACCACCGTCGGATGGCCGAAGGCCTGGGACGTCAGCGTGCCGATGTAGCCGCTCAGGTTCGAGTGGTTGGTGATGTTCTGCACGTTGACGTTCGCCGTCAGCCGGACGCGGCCCGCCGTGCTGGACGGCGCCATCTGCATGGCGGTGATGGCGCCGCCTTCGCTGCGGATCGACACGCCGCCGGGCATGGGCGTGCCGCCCTTGCCGAACGACCAGCCGTAGCTGAAGAACCCGTTCATCGTCCACTGCATGCTGCCGCGCGCGGTGTTGCGGCCGACGCCGTCGGGCCGATCGTTGAAGACGAGATCACGGTTGGTGTCGATGCCGGTGCGAATCGTGTAGGGCTGTGCGCTCGACGCATTGAAGCCGATGTTCGCGTTGAGGTTCCGCAGCTGGCTGCTGCTCCAGCTCACGTTGAAGCGCCGCCGGATGTCGAACGGAGCCGGGCCCCAGTCGTCGGTGAGCAGCCCCGTGGCCGGCGTCGCGAACGCTCCGTCGGTGTTGTTCAGATTGCGGCCGAAGAAGGCGTTCGTGAAGAGCTGCATCCGGCGCCAGTTCCATCGCGGCGGCAGCGGCGCCTTCGTGGCGCTCGGCGACGCCGTCGCGCTCGCGACGACGGAGGTCACGACCTTCGCCAGGGCGTCGGCTCCCGACACCAGGCCGGGACCGCCGCTCGACGTGACGTTGAAGTTGACGCTCGCGCCGATGTTGAGTGTGTTCTGACGCGACGCCGCGTCGCCTTCGACCTCGACGACGTTGGCAAACTGCGGATCGGGCCTGACGCCGTCGACCGGGGAGTTGAGGTTGAGCCCGCGCATGAGATTCACGCCGCGCACGTAGGCGTAGGTCGCGTTCACGCGGAGCATCTTCGTGAGGCCGCGGTCGAAGCCCAGGCTCACGCGCGAGTTGCGCTGCATCTGCAGGCCGTCCGAGAGCAGGTACTTGTTGGTCGCGTCCGACGTGCCGTCCGTCGTCGACGGCGGATCCGGATACGACGGATTGAGGACGTTCACCTCGCGCTGCCGTTCGCCGTCGACGCGGAGCGTCTGCTCGTAGATGCTGGTCGACAGCCAGTCGTAGAAGATGCCGGCGCTCGCGCGGAGCGTCAGCTTGCCGCTCTTGCCGGGCGAATACGTCACGCCGACGCGCGGCCCGAAGTTGTTGTAGTCGGACAGGTGCGTCTGCGCCTCGTACCGTACGCCGGGGCTGATCGTGAGGTTTTTCCGGACGCGGATGTCGTCCTGCACGTACAGGCCGGTCTGCACGTTGTTGTAGGCGAGGTTCGGATCGCCGGTGCGGATCGTGTAGCTGCGCGGCAGCCCGAGGTTGAACTGCGCGAGGCTCTCGAACGTGTAGGTGCCGAGATAGTTCTGCGCATCGTGCGAATGGTACCGGACCGCGTTGATCTGCACGCCCGCCCGCATCGAGTGCATGCCGCGCACGTAGTCGAGGTCCGACTGCACGTTGAAGGTCTTCGACGAGATGTCCTGCGACCGCTGCTGGCCTCCGCTGTTGAACCCGTCGATCACCATGATGGTCGGGCTCTCGAAGAGCGAATGCTGATCGCTGTGCGACCAGTTCAGCTGCCCGCGCGTGTTGATGAAGAAGCGGCGGCCGAGCGGGCCGGCTTCCTGGATGCGGAGGTAATGGCCGCCGTCGTCGGACGAATATCCGCGTTCGAACTGGTCCCATTGCCCGATGCCGAGGTTCTTCGCGGTCGACTGCTCGTGGCTGTAGTTGAGGCGGAGCGTCTGGTCGCGCGTGATGGCGTAGTCGAACAGGCCGAACAGATACGTGTTGTCGCGCGGACGCCGTGGCGCGAGTCCTTCGACGAGCTCGCGGTCGGGCGTGTAGTAGTGGTAATACGGCGTGTCGTACGACGTGTTGGTCTGCGCGTTGATCGAGAACGACGCCTTCTGTTTGATCAGGGAGCCGCCGAGGCCGCCGGCGTAGTTCTGGAACTGTTCCGGCCCTTTGGGCTGCTGCGTGCCGAAGGGCAGCGCGGCCGGCGTCCCGCTCATCGATCCGTCGCGCAGCCGGACGTTGAGGTTGGTGCGGAGCGGGCCGATGCCCGGCTGCGTGATGATGTCGATGAAGAGCCCGCCCGCGAAGTGGTTCTCGGCCGCGAAGGCGTCGCGCGTGATGTGGATTGCCTTGATGGCGGTCTTCGGCGGCAGCCGGCCGCCCTCGAAACTGTCGACGCGGATCACGGCGTTGCCCCCCGCCATGTCCTGGAGCTGCTGCGCCATCTCGTCGGGATCGTCCGACAGCGCCGCGATCTGCTCGCGCGTGAGCGCGGTGCCGAACGTGGCGCGCCGGTCGGACGCGACTTCGCGCGCGTCGCGCGAGACCGTCACCGAATCCTGCAGTCCCTGAATCGCGAGCGTCGCGACGTGCTTGTTGTCGCCGCTCTTGAGCCGCACGCCTTTCAGCACGCGCGGCTCGAAGCCGGGAAACTCGACGTGAATGTCGTAGACGCCGGGCGCGAGCCCCGTGATCGTCGCCAGGCCCTTGTCGTTCGTCTTCTCCGGCTGCGCCGACGCGCCGGACGCGTCGGGCGCGGTTGCCGTCACGGTCGCGTTCTGGATGATCGCTCCAGTCTGGTCCACGACCGTGACGGATACACGCGCGTCCCGCGGCGTCTGGAGGAGGGGGGACGCCGCAAGCATCGCCATGAGCACTGCAATCATTTGCGAACCTCGAATCGTTTCGGATCGATCTTGGCGTTGACCTTGTAGCGGTCGAACGTCGTCTCTTCGACCGTGTCGGCGCCGACCGCGCGACGCAGCCTGAACGGGAACTGCATCCCGTCGACGTCGCGATAGTCGGCGAAGTAGAGGCGGTTCTCGGGCGGCGGCGCACCTCCCGGTCCGGCGCCTCGCGCCCCAGCGGGCGGCGCCCCAGCGGGCGGCGCACCAGCCGGCGCACCGGCAGGCGGACCCGCAGCACCCCGCGCACCCTCTGCACCGCGAGCACCCTCCGCACCCGGCGCACCTCCCGCACCCCGAGCACCCT
>Ga0066903_100001719_pt1 | contig 16425 bp, 13 predicted proteins | sample PanSoiMetaGPlot1_FD_67491 | JGI IMG/M metagenome (GOLD analysis project Ga0066903, IMG submission 67491) | Tropical forest soil microbial communities from Panama analyzed to predict greenhouse gas emissions - Panama Soil - Plot 1 (version 2) | ecosystem: Environmental > Terrestrial > Soil >... | reverse complement strand
CTCTAGCTGGACGCATGGTATAGGAGGGACCGCGCAGATTTTATTCCTTCGGTATCAAGTCGGGAAGCTTTTTCGACCCCTACTTCTTCACTCCGGCAGGTCGCGCAGCGCAGCGCGCGCCAAATCGGTGGATGACGAACTCTTGATCAACTCGCTGAAAACAGGTTTCGTATGCGGAAAACGCTGGCAAAGGTCAGTTGGTTCAGAGCGGCTGATTTCGTAATTCAAGCCTAACGAGTTGCGCATCGTTCCACGGCTTTGCACAGCATTACCGACGCAAGGTATTTGGCGATTCAGCATTCGCAGTGTGTTGCGCAGAATTGCGTGGTTTTGCGGTCAAATCTTGTCAGACCGTAGAAAACCGACCGTGAAAGCTTGGGGCGGTTTTGCGGGTGTTTTCCCGCGCGCAGACCGGTGACGCCGCACTCACATCCGTCTGGCGAGCTGCCACAGATTTTCCTTCGGCTTATCTCCTTTTGATGTGCTGGTATAGCGTTTGGCGCATCGGTGTCGCCTACGCCGGACAGGGGGAACTTAGTATTCACGCCGAACGATAGGGTGATGTCTGGAAGGCTATGCTTGAGAACTTTCGTTAACAGTGTCCAAAAAACACGCGGTGTGAGTTTTCGCTCGCTTCATATCCCGACCTCTAAAAAACTTGGCCTCGATTCAGGGAAGGAAAGACAAATCGTAATTCAAGGCCACTTATCTATCGATGCGCCGTCCCCACGCGGGACGAAAACCCAGCGCCCGCAAACCGAGACCGCCGCTGAACTCGATGCGCTTCTTCCTCAAAGCCTTCAAAGGTGAGTTCTGAAGATTTTGAAAGCTCTGCTCGCGCCACCGCAAGCCGCGAGAAGGCTACCTGACGATGAACGGAACGCGCGACGGTTGGCGGCTCGGATGTGAAGACTCGAGCACATCTGGAAAACGCCGTCCGCGACAATTCGGCGTGCGCTTGGCGTCCTATCTTCGCAGCGGAATCGGGCTAATTAAGCTTATAGACGGCACTGCCGAGCAAATCACGGCGGCGGAAGAACTGGCGTCCGAAGTGCCGTCCGTGATCGGCAGCACCGCTACCGCAGCAGCCGCACCGACACTGGCGTCCGGCAACGGCAGCAGTGCTACCGCGGAGGATGTCAACGAAATAAAGAAGGAAATACTCTCTCTAAAGGGGAGAGCGATTTCCTTTGGCATCACGAAGCCAAGCTGTTATTCGTGAAACCCTGCTAGCGCGTGGTTGATGTTTGGTGTTTTGTTGGTTGACAGTCGAAAACGTGTTCCGCCACTTCACAAGACGGCGCACTCGCGTGCAGCTGCTTACGTCGCATTTCACTCCTTGCGGACTAAACGCCAGACCGGTCCCGAGTCCTGCGGCTAATGGCTGCGGAAAATGACACAAGGTCACGAAGTTTGGAAAAGGCGTTGTCTCGGTTGAGAACTGTGAAGCCATCGCAGCCCCAACCCTCCGCGTTTGGATAGACTTCCGCCGGCTGCATCTGATCTCAAATCACTTGTCTGCAACGAGACGTCCCGGCGCTTTATGACCCTTAATCTCGATGCGGGAAAATATTCGGAGCGACTGCTAGCTGATTCAAAGTCAATGGTTTGCGTCGTATTGTCCCGACATATAGCGTATGGCATGTCACCTGATAAGCTACCGATGAGGTACGAGCGACATGCACGCTTGATTTCGGCCGGAATTTTTAGTTCCATCGAGATGTGATCCCCGCTGAGGACGACGTAACGTCGCTGAGTGCGGTTGCCGGCAACGCTTATCACGGCCGGGCGGCATTCACCACTACCCACTGGAGCGTGGTGCTGGAGGCGCAAGGCAAATCGCCAGCGGCAGAAGCGGCGCTCGAAAAGCTTTGCCGAAGCTATTGGTGGCCACTTTATGGATTCGTTAGGCGCCAAGGGTACAAGCCGGAGGAAGCGCAGGATCTCACTCAAGCTTTTTTTGCGCGGCTGCTTGAACGGCGGGACTTCGAGACGGTCCGACGCGAAAGGGGCCGTTTGCGTTCTTATCTGCTGGCGTCGATCAAGAATTTTCTCTCCAAGGCGCGGGATCGCGACATGACCGTCAAACGCGGCGAAGGCCGGGCCCTGATCTCTCTGGACGATTTGCTGGCCCGCGAGCGCGTCGATCAAGAGCCTGCCCACAGATTGAGCGCCGATCGCATTTACGAACGTCGTTGGGCGTTAACATTATTGGAGCAAGTGATGATGCGGCTCAGATCCGAATATGAAGCCGCCGGCAAACTCCAGTTATTCGATCGTTTGAAAGAATTGCTCGCTCGGGAATCCGGTCAGCCTTCGCAGGCTGAGATTGCTGCTAAAATGCAAATGACCGAAAACGCCGTGAAACAAGCGTTTCACCGCTTGCGCCATCGCTATCGGCAGTTGTTGCACGAAGAGATTGCCCACACGGTCGCGGTGCCGGAGGATGTCGAGGATGAGCTGCGACATTTCATCGCCGTATTGCAAACGTAACCTGTGAAAGAATTTCCGGCAGTACATGTGGGGACGATCAATCGGCCGGAAAACAGGATGACAAATGCCGGAAGAGTTTGCCCAGAATGCGGCGCCACCGTATTCGCGGATGCGCCGGAGGGAGTTTGCAGCGTGTGTTTGTTTCGGACTGGTCTCGCCTCAGCCGACAACGAAAGCGACGTGCCGCTTGAGCCAACAGTCGCGCGGATGTTGAAAGATTTCGGCGATTATGAATTACTCGAAGAAATCGGACGCGGTGGCCAGGGCGTGGTGTATCGCGCGCGGCAAAAAAGTCTTAACCGGATTGTAGCGCTCAAAGTGATTGGTCTCGCGCACTGGGCGACACAAGCACACGTGAAGCGCTTTCGGATGGAAGCGGAAGCCGCCGCCCATCTAGACGATCCGCGCATCGTTCCGATTTACGAAATTGGAGAGCGTGACGGCGCTTGCTACTACAGCATGAAATTCATCGAACGCGGGCAGCTCGACAAAATTATCGGCAGCGAGCCGATGCCAGGCCTCAAGGCGGCGGAACTAATGGCAAAGCTGGCGCACACGCTTCATCATGCCCACCAAAACGGTGTCCTGCACCGCGACGTTAAGCCGGGCAATATTTTGCTCGACGCAAAAGGCGAACCGCATTTGACCGATTTCGGTCTGGCGCGGTTGGTGGAAAAGGAGAGCACCGTCACGCGCACGCTGGAAGTGTTGGGCACACCAAGTTACATGGCGCCCGAGCAAGCCGCTGGTAACAACACGCTACTTACCCCCGCGACCGACGTTTATGGACTTGGCGCAGTGTTTTACCAATTGCTCACCGGCCATCCACCTTTCGCAGGTGGTACCACCTATGAAACTGTGCGCATGGTCTTGGAAACACAGCCGCGACAGCCACGACTCTACAATGCCAAAGTAGATCGCGACCTCGAGACGATTTGCTTGAAATGTCTCGAAAAAGAGCCGGCCAAACGCTACGCCTCGGCCGAGGCGGTCGCAGAAGAGATCGAGCGATTTCTGCGCCACGAACCGATTCAATCGCGTCGCTCTTCGCGATTGGAACATGTCTGGCGTTGGTGCAAGAGGAAACCGTTGGTGGCCAGCTTGGTTGCGGCACTTATCCTGGTCGTTGCCATTGGTTCTGTTGGTGTGCTCTTGGAATCGCGCCGTATTCAGAATGAAGAGGAACTCGTGCGGCGCGCTAATCTTTCCGAGCAAGAAAGAGCACGCTTGGACGCCGAACAGACAAACAATCCTGCTGCCTATGAGGCGTATCTGCGTGGCCGCGCGTTCGCGTTCGCAACCGGCTCTCAGTTGGTTGAGTCCGACCCGGACGGTGCGATTCGCTCATTTCAAGAGGCGGTGAAGTTGGATCCCAGTTTTGCACTGGCTTGGGCATATCTTTCCTGCGTGCAAAGCGAGAGATACTGGGTTGAAGCACTCGATGCCAGCCCGGCGCGGCTGGCCGCGGCCAAAGATGCCCTCGATCATGCGCTCGCACTTGGGCCAGACTTGCCCGAAACGCATCTTGCTCTCGGCTATTACCGCTATTACGGGCGGCGCGATTTCACCGGGGCGCTCGAGGAATTCCGGCGAGCCGAACAAAATCTTCCGAATGATTTTGATATCACCTTCGCGATCGCCACTATCCAACGACGCTTGGGACATTGGGAAGAAGCAATTGCGGAGTTCCGTCGCGCAATTCAACTTAACGCCCGTAATGTTCATGCGTACAACCAGCTCACGGTGACTTATGTAGCCCTGCACCGTTTTCCTGAAGCTCTGGCTACGGCTGACCGCGTCCTTGCGTGGGACCCGGCCGAAGGAGCCGCGCTCGGTATGAAAGCGAGTGTCTTCTGGGCAAGGGGAGACCTCCAGGCGGTGGAACCACTGCTGGCAAATCCCGGGTTCCCCCTGCGTGTACGTGGTATGCAGGCTTTGTTGCAGCGTCGTTATGCCGACGCCATACAAAACTTCTCAGGTGCGATAGCCGTTGACGCCCGCGGGCGTCCTGGCCGCAAGAAAAAACTTCTTCTAGCTCTCAGTCAGCAACGCGCTGGCGATAGCGCCGCGGCGCGCGCGACTTACCAAAAAGCGGCGCAGGATTTTCAACGCGAGCTCGGGGAGGTCGTGCCTGGTTCGCCTGCTGAGGCGGGAGCGCATGCGGCTTTGGGTATCGCCTATGCAGGTTTGGGCGAAGCGGCTAAGGCTGTCCCCGAAGGCCAAACAGCGATGGCCATGGATCCAACTTCCAAGGATCCGTCGGAAGGTCCCGATCACGAGGGGGACATGGCGAGAGTTTACGCTTTGCTTGGGGACGCCAACCACGCGGTTCCCATTCTCAAGCGGTTACTGCAAATCCCCTATCTGGATGTGACTCTGGGTACGCTTACTCCTACGTTGCTGCGACTCGATCCGATGTGGGACCAAATCCGCAACGATCCTCGTTTTCAGGAATTGGTTTCAGAGAAACAGCCGTAAACGTTGACGGATCGTTGAAGCGATAAGCGTTAAAGAGTTAAAGCCACCGTCGAGTTCTGACGCTGCAACGCTTGATCCGTTCAACGCTTTAAAGCGGCCTTTGTTTCGTCTCCCACCACTTTTCCGCGTAACCTCAGGCCAAATTTCCGGCTGTACATTTGTGAACGGCCAGAAATGACATCTCACGACGAGAAATCAAAGAAGCCGAAAACAACAGAAGGAATTAAGAAAATCATGAACAAACAAAACATTCTCGAGCTTCTAAAAACCGGGATAGGCGCTAAGAAATGCCGCCGCCTTGCCGCCGCAATTATCCTGACCGCCGCAGCGACGAGCTTCGCGCCAGCAGCTTGGGCACAGGCGACCACCTGGACGCCGGCAAATCCGATGAATAAGGCGCGCGCATTTTTCACGGCAACCAAACTCCTCAACGGCGATGTCCTGGTGGCTGGGGGGTATGATGGCACCACCGATCCAGCGATCTTCCCCGATGCTGAAATCTACAACTGGCGCACGGGGGATTGGACGCCGATAGCGCCTATGAACTTGGCTCGAGCCGCGGCCGTTGACGTGCGCCTCGAGGACGGCCGCGTGCTGGTCATCGGGGGCGCCGATGAGAACTTCAACTTCCTTGATAGCGCCGAAATCTACGACCCGAGCACAGGTGCCTGGTCATTTACGGGCTCGATGAATGAGCCGCGCTTCGAGGACTTCACAGCAGTGCTGCTGCCCGGGCGCAAGGTCCTCATCGCAGGCGGCTTTGGACCCCCGTTCGATGCACTGAACTCCGCCGAGATCTACGATGAGGCGACTAACACCTGGACTGCGACGGGAAGCATGAACGTCGCCCGTGGCGAGTTCGCGACGGTCGTGCTCCGCGATGGCCGCGTTCTGGCTGTGGGAGGCGTCGCGACGGACGAAACACCCATCGCTTCGGCGGAGATCTACAATCCAAGGACCGGCATCTGGACTTTAACCGGGAGCATGAGTACCGGGCGTAATGATCTTGCGCTTGTAGTTCTGCAGGACGGCAGGGTGTTGGCCGCCGGCGGGGGCATGGGAGATGAAGAGCTGCCCCGGTATGCTTCGGCAGAGATCTTCGATCCCCACACGGGGCAGTGGACTCCGACCGGCTCGATGACATCGCCCCGCAGCGAGACGGAGCATGCCGTGGTTCGTCTGCCCGACGGTCGGGTGCTGGTGCCCGGAGGCCACACAGCTCCGCATACGCCGGTGTCCAGTGCCGATCTCTATGACCCCCAGACAGGCACTTGGTCCGCGGCCAGCTTCATGAGCGTTCTCCGGGCCGGTCACGTCGCGGTACTTTTGAACGGCAATCGGGGCGTTTTGGTGATGGGAGGATACAGCGTCGAGGGTGGGGTGTCTACGACGAGTGTAGATATTTTCCGAACCCACTGACGCCGGTAAGCAAACAGCCAGCCGCAATTCGCAATCAGCCATCACGCTTCGCAGCGTGGCGGCTTTTTGTTTGCGTGGGCAAAGCGACAACTTCATGTAAGGGCGGGCGCAGCTCGTACTTTCACCGCATTCGTAGGCACTCTATTGAGAGGGGAAAATTATTCGGGATCGAGCCGGACAAGCACGCTCCCTCGGAATGAGCAACGATTAACCACGAACGAGACGAAGGACACAAAGAATTTGCTCGAGTGAGCGGCGCAACCGGCTGTCACACAATTGTAACTTGGCAATTATCGTGGCGCTCTCTATAAGCTGCGGAATCGGAGCTGATGTGCCTATGAATCCTGCGGACCTTTTTCGTCAAGAAAGTGATACGCTGCAGCTTGCGCCCGGCGATTTCCTTTTCCGCGAAGGCGATAAGCGTGACAAGATGTACGTCTTATTAGAAGGGGAAATGGATATTCGGCTCGGCGATTATGTTGTCGAGACCGCGAAGGAAGGGGCGCTCATTGGCGAGATGGCGTTGATCGATGATAGTCCGCGTGCTGCCAACGCCGTGGCGAAGACCGTCTGCCGGCTAGCGCCAATCGATAAACGGCGGTTCCATTTTCTCATTCAGCAGCACCCGCATTTCGCGACGCATGTGATGAAAGAGCTCGCTGATCGTCTCCGTCACATGAACGCAGCGGCGATGCGATAGAAAACCTCAACAGACGCACAGTGCTGCTTTCGTGGCAGCGCACTTGGCGGTATTCTTCTGGGGGCCTGAAAACGTGCGGAGTCTCTAATTTTTGCAGCCCTTGCGACGACTGGTTGCGGACATAACTGAATGAACCACGAAGGACGCGAAGAACACAAAGCATTTGCCCAGGTGCGGCGTTCGGGGCAGGTGTCACGCAATCGTAACTGGCGGATGACTTGCTTCGTCTGTACGCTCTGTCTCGCTGACCAAACTGCATTTATGAATGCTTCGGAGCTTTTTTGCCAGGAGACCAACACGCTGAAACTCGCGCCCGGCGATTTCCTTTTCCGCGAGGGTGACAGCGGTGAGGAGATGTACCTGTTATTGGAAGGGGAAATCGAGATCTTTCTTGGTGACTTTGTGATCGAGACGGCAGGGGCAGGCATGCTGATTGGTGAAATGGCATTGATCGAAGATAATCCCCGTACGGCCCACGCCGTGGCGAGGACCGCCTGTCGCTTGGCCAAAATCGATCGCCGCCGGTTTTATTTTCTTGTTCAGCAAACGCCGCATTTTGCGACGCATGTGATGAAAACGCTGGCTGATCGCCTGCGTCACATAAACGCTGTGGCGGCGGTGCGATAGGAAAAGTCTCGGCAAAACCACCGTGCTGCTTTCGTAGGGGCACACCCGGCGTTATTCTTCGTGGTGCGAAGAATTGCGCGGCTCCTGATTCTCATTGCGATTGCCGGAGTCGGTTGCGGACAAAGACCAACGGCTGCTGCCGACTTTGGAACTGAGCGCCAGCAGATGGTTCAGCAGCAACTGATGGCCCGTGGCATCAAGGACGAACGCCTGCTCGCTGCGATGGCAAAGGTTCCCCGCGAAGAATTCGTCCCACTGGAGTTGCGCTCCGACAGTTATGAAGATGGACCATTGCCGATCGGTCATGATCAAACGATTTCGCAGCCCTACATCGTGGCGTTCATGACGGAACAACTGCGGCTGAAGCCGAGCGATCGTGTTCTGGAGATTGGGACAGGCTCAGGTTATCAGGCGGCGATTCTGGCCGAGCTGGTGAATGAAATTTATTCCATCGAGATCGTTGAACCGTTGGCGAAAAATGCGGAAGCAACGCTGCAACGTCTCGGCTATAAAAATGTGAACATCAAAATCGGCGACGGCTACAAAGGTTGGCCAGACGCGGCGCCGTTCGATGCCATTATTGTGACTTGCGCTCCGGAGAAAGTTCCACAGCCGCTCGTTGACCAACTCAAAGAGGGCGGTCGCATGGTTATTCCCGTCGGAGAGCGGTTCGCTCAGGAGCTTTATCTGCTGGAAAAGAAAAACGGTCAGCTGAAAGAGAGCGTCACTTTACCCGTGCGTTTTGTGCCGATGGCGCGCGAGGCGACCAAACAAAAGTGATCAGGAATCGATGATCAGTGATTCCGCAGATGCTGTAGCGTGCGCTGTCTCAGCGCACTAGCGCCTAGCGTGGTAATGCGGATTCCGCTGAGGACAGCGGACACTACAGTATCACTTAATCGCCGCGAGCTTTTTTAGATCGACCCGCTTAAGCCATTCCTGCAATTCGCTGGGATCCTGATTCTGCAACTCGATCTGGATGAAGTAACGATTCGCGACCATCAGCCACAGAGTGGCGTGTTTACTTTCCTTTTCGAACGCTTCAAAGCCGGGGTTGCCGGCGATTGTGACAGATTTGCCGTAACCTTCGTCGCCTTCAGTGTTGGTATTCCACGCAGCAGTGGTGGCACTGACATAATCCGGGTTTGCAACCGAATCGAGTATGCTGATCGCAGCGGTTGGCGCTTTCCCCCCTTCGCCCTTGTGATAGTCGCGATGCACGTTTGTGATTTTGAATCCGCCGACGTCTTCGGTGGAACCCTCCGGTTTATCAGCGGCCCAGCCCGAGGGCGCCTCCGGTAAAACAGGAAGCAATTTCTGATAATCGACGGCCTCAGGCACGAGAATCGGTTCGTTCTGTGCCTGCGCGGCTCCGTGCACAAAGCCGATAAGCAATGTCAGCACGAAAAATCCGACCTCTGCCGAAAAACAAACGCGAGCCATTGTTTTCATGCGAGCGCGCTCCTTCGCGATTCGAGATTACCGTACCCGATTGACTTTACCTCGGCTGTCAAGACGCTTGCAGGATGCGCATATCAGAGTGCGCATCCACCTTCTTGTCTGACCCCATTTGTCGCCTCTCCCTTGTCAAGGGAGAGGGGAGGGTGAGGATTGCTTGGTCGTATTTACGCCATGCCGGAGAGCCCTCACCTTAATCCTGTCCCCTGCTTTGAGGGGAGAGGCGGCCCTTTGCGAAGCAGATCCATGCGCCGACCGACAAAAGTTTTAGGCGCAGCGGCGCGTCCCGGCGAAAAAGGCAAATTGCTGATAATTATTTGGATTTTCGCCGTAACGGCTCGCCTGATTTTAATCAATCAGCCCTACGTCGATCACTGGAGCTGGCGGCAGGCCGACGTCGCGGCGATTGCGCGCAATTTCAGCGAAGGAGGTTTTCGTTTCGCGTATCCACAAATCGATTGGACTGGCGATGCGACCGGCTACGTTGGAACGGAATTTCCGATTTTACCGTTTCTGGCGGCGATTTCTTACAAATTTACCGGCGTTCACGAATGGATCGGGCGCAGCCAGGCGGTAATTTTCTTCGCTGTTTCGCTACCGTTTTTCTTTTTGCTGGTACGGGAAGTCTTTGGAAGCACAGCAGCGGTTTGGGCCACGTTTTTTTTCGGTTTCGCGCCATTGAATGTTTTTACCGGCCGTTCGTTCATGCCGGACGTCCCATCGCTTAGCCTTGCCATCATCGGATTATATTTTTTCCTGCGTTGGGTGCGCGATCATGAATCGGTTTCGTTTTTTGCGGCTGCTATCGCGATTGCGCTATCGCTCTTGCTCAAGATTACCAGCATCGTTATCGCCGCACCAATTTTGTATTTGGAGTGCGCGGACATGTCCGCGCTTTCGAAAGCGGCGACATATCGCCGCACTCCAAAGCTCCTTTTGTTCGCGGCAATCGCATTGTTGCCATCTGTAATCTGGTACTGGCATGCGTACCAAATCGCGAGGACGTTTTATCCGCATCATTTATTCGGTGCCGGCGGGATTCGGATTGAAACCTTCTCGTGGTACTGGCGCATGGCTCGAGAGACTGCGACATCAAGTCTGACTCCGATCCTATCTGCCATGGCGCTCATCGGGTTGTTTGTAGCGCCGCGCCTGCAACGCTGTAGCACTGCGGGCAGGCCGCGATCGGGATATCGGGGCGTTTTCCATTGGTGGCTGGCTGCGATGATTCTCTTCTTTGTTGTAGTCGGCTACGGCAACCGCCATCCGTGGTACCACCTTCCTCTCGTACCGATCACCGCTGCATTTGCCAGTGCTGCTTGCGCCTTTCTTGGATCGAAGATGTCTTCGCGTCCTGTCGCAATAGCATTATCAATCCTGCTCGCGAGTTCCTTTGCAATTCTTTCTTACCTGTACGTGCGACCACTTTACGAATCGTCCGCCGGTCAACTTCGCGATGCTGGTCTGGAGCTAAACAAAATTACTGCGCCCGATGCGCTAATCGTTGCCGCGGACACTGGCGACCCAACGATTTTTTACTATGCACAGCGTAAGGGGTGGCACTTTCTACAGAAAGACGGCATCTACGCTGGTAATCCCAGCGACAGCCAGGAGGCCATTGGCAATCTTGAAGAGCTGCGCCGGAGTGGCGCCACACACGTTGTTTTGACCGCCAATACATTCTGGTGGCTGGCCTACTATCCCGAATTCGCGAAGCATCTGGCTCAAAATGCAACGCAGATAGATGCCACTCCAGAATTCAGAATCTACGAACTGACCGTCACAGCAAGATGACAGTATCCAGCCCTTCCGGTTTTCGGTAGCGTTGGTCAATTTTCATTTATGGGTTCAGCGAGACGGCGCAGCGCGCGGACTGGGTCGCCTCTCCCTTCGGAAGGGAGAGGAGGAAGGAGAGGGTTTGTCAGGGGCTGTTGTCGTGTGGTTGGTCCAACCCCTCACCTCTGTCTTCTTCCCTTCTCCAAGGCGGAGAGGCGGGCGCGCCGTGAACCCGAGAACTGCTGATGTACTCAATGAAGCACACAAAGGAGACGAGTTGAAACCCCGCCGTCAGCTCGGACTATTCGATGCCACGATGATTGTGATGGGCGGCATCGTGGGAGCAGGAATTTTCGCGAATCCTTCCGAAGTTGCGCACCGCGTTCACACATCCTTTCTGATCCTCGGCGTCTGGGTGTTGGGCGGTTTTATCGCGATGTGCGGCGCGTTTATCTGGGCTGAGCTTGCTACGCGCCTGCCCGCGGCGGCGGGTGGCCAATATGTTTACTTGCGCGAGGCGTATCATCCTGCGATCGCGTTTATGTACGGCTGGGGACTGCTTCTCGTCACGCAGACCGGCGGCATGGCTGCGGTGGCGGTGATTTTCGCTTCTTACTTTCGCGTGTTGACGGGAGCGGGTTGGAACGACGGCGCCATCGCAGCAATCACCCTGCTGGCGTTGATCGGCATAAACTGCTTGGGCGCGCGCGCAGGCAGCAATGTGCAGAGCGTTCTCATGTTGTTAAAAATCAGCGCGATCGCGGCACTCGTAGTGATCGGATTTGCGGTTGGCCATCCCGCGACCGCGGGACTGAAATCGGCAGCATTGCTTGGACAAGCGGCTTCACTTGGCCTTTTGAAAAGCATCGGCGCGGCGATGGTTCCCGTCGCTTTTGCCTATGGCGGGTGGCAGACCGCCACTTTTGTTGCGGGTGAAATGCGAGATGCCCGCCGCGACTTGTCGCGCGGGCTGCTTATTGGCGTGAGTGGCGTTGTGGTTCTTTATGTTGCAGTTAATCTCGCGTGTTTGCGCGTTCTCGGCCTGGCCGGACTCGATGCGACAACAACTCCCGCTTCCGATGTGATGCGAATTGCGGTCGGCGCGCGCGGCGCGGAATCGATTGCCTTCGCGATTACAATTTCCACTCTCGGATTTCTCAGCCAGGGCATGCTCACGGCTCCGCGCGTGTACTACGCGATGGCCCGTGACGGGCTTTTCTTTAAAAGCGTCGGGAAACTGTTCGGAAAATCGGGGGCGCCGGTAGTTGCAATTGTTCTTCAAGGATTGGCAGCAATCATGATCGCCTGTTCCGGAACGTATGGCCAGATTTTGAACTTCGAAGTAACTGTTGATTTCATTTTCTTCGGCATGACAGCGGCGGCTCTTTTCATGTTGCGCCGGCGCGGTATCGGGTCAGAGACAGTTACCACTCGCGTACCCGGGCACCCGTTCACGACCATGCTGTTTGTTTTGTCGTGCGCGGGAATTGTCGTGAGCGCGGTTATCGCATCGCCCCGCAATGGTGCGATAGCGCTATCCATTATGCTGGCCGCGCTACCGGTTTACTATTTTTGGAGCACAGTCAGGCGAGGAACCTCATGAGATATAAGCATTCGGCCTACATGCATTGGTCCAAGACCCAAAGCTGCGCGCGGTTCAATCTCGCAACTAGTGGCGTGGCGCCGTTTCCGCTGCGTGAACTGCCCGTGGATCTGCAGAAGCTAGAAATTAATGGCACGAACGACTACGGCTACGCGCCGTTGCATCAAGCCATCGCTGCGCATCACCGAGTCGATCCCGAATGCGTCGTAGAATCCGCAGGCACGTCCATGGCGAACCATCTCGCCATGGCAGCGATCATCGAACCCGGCGACGAAGTGTTAATCGAGCACCCAGCCTATGGACCGATGCTCGATGTCGCACAGTATCTGCAAGCAAACGTGAAACGCGTTCGGCGTGTCGAAGAAAATGGCTGGGCGATTGATCCAGCGGAGGTTCGTCGTTGCATGACGCCGAGGACGCGGCTCATCGTGATCACGAATCTTCACAATCCAACGAGCGTGCTTACGCCGGAGCCGGTTCTGCGCGAAATTGGCGATATCGCGCGGGGCGTTGGTGCGCTTGTGCTCGTGGATGAGGTTTATCTAGATGCGGTTTACGAGCACACGCCGCGCACGGCATTTCACCTCGGACCGGAGTTCGTAGTCACGAGTAGCCTAACGAAAGTTTACGGTGTCAGCGGTCTCCGATGCGGTTGGATCCTGGCGCAGCCTGATCTTGCGTGGAAGATGCGCCGCCTGAATGACCTTTACAGCGCCACGCCTGTTTATCCGGGTGAGTTGCTCAGCCTCGCCGCCTTCCAACATCTAGATCTTCTGCGTGAAAGAGCGCGGCGAATCGTTGAAGCCGATCGCAAATTGCTCCCGGAATTTTTGAAGCAACAGCACGGCATTTCTGCTGTGGAAACAGACTGGGGCACGACGTCGTTCCCGCGATTACTCAACGGAAATGCAGACGCTTTTCTGGAGCGCCTGCTATCGGAGTTCGATACCTCGGCGGTGCCGGGTCGCTTTTTTGAAATGCCTGATTACTTCCGCATCGGCATGGGCGTGAATACGGAAATGTTCGCGGAAGGCCTGAACCGAATTAGCAGTGTGCTCACGCAGAAGGGTAGGGGCGATTGACCTCAATCGCCTAGACTACTACGGGCGCGGTGGCGGCGTGGGACGAGACCTCGGGTTTGGGGCAGAGCTCGGTGTCGGCGTCGGCCTTGGAGTAGCAGTAGGCGTCGCTGTTACTGTTGGAGTAGCTGTCGGCGTGAACGTCGCAGTGGCAGTGGGCGTAGGTCTAGGCGAGGCGCAGCGGTCGCTGTAATGCCTCGTTTGCGGGTAGCTATAACCGTAATCGCCTACAGCCCAGACGTTGTCCATCGTGAATGCGTGGGCTGCTCTTAGGATCGAGTCGGAGTGGACTTGATGGAGGGCCGCTATACTCGACGCGCTACCGGTCCAGTGCAATTGAATTCGAAAGCCGCGTCAAGTTCGCCACGGCGAATCCGTCCTGTGGCCCCGACGGGTCGGGGCACTTCAAACGTCGCCGCGGCGGCCGAAAACATTCGTGTGAATTAGTGCGCGTTCGTGGTTATATGCGGTCGAAGGCTGAGACTCGCGAAGATGAAGGGTGCCGCTGATTTCGAGATTCGTCCGGCGCGCGTGGATGACGTGCCGATCATCTTGAAACTCATTCGCGATCTGGCGACGTACGAGCGCGCACCACACGAAGTCGTCGCGACGGAAACGCAGTTAGTCGATGTTTTGTTTGGCAAACGGCCGGTAGCAGAAGTGCTGCTCGCGTTTGAAGGCGAATCGCCGATCGGATTTGCAGTTTTCTTTTATAACTTTTCCACCTGGCTGGGACGGCCCGGTCTCTATCTCGAAGACTTATTCGTCCAGCCGCAGAAGCGCGGCAAAGGTTATGGCCGCGCGTTGCTGGTGGAGCTCGCGAAGACCGCGCGTGATCGCGGCTGTGGCCGGATGGAATGGGCCGTGCTCGATTGGAATGAGCCGGCGATCAAGTTCTATCGCGCTCTTGGCGCCAAGCCGATGGACGAATGGACCGTATTCCGACTAACACGCGATGGGATCGCCAAATTAGCCGATGCAGCCGAAACAGCTGCCACCACAAAGCAAATCGAGCACGATTAAGAGCAAGAGCAGGAGCAGGTAATCAAAGTGGCGAAGGAGAATACAAAGATTGAGGACTACGCATTTCTCAGCGATACGCAGACCGCTGCATTGGTGAGCCGGGATGGGTGCGTTGACTGGCTTTGTCTTCCGCGGTTTGAGTCGCCGGCGTGCTTTGCCTCGCTTCTGGGCGATACGAAAAACGGACACTGGCGGTTCTTTCCCGAGGAACAGATCGTTGAAACGCGTCGCCGTTACCGTGGTGATTCGCTTATCCTTGAAACAGAAATCGAAACTAAGACCGGCGCGGTGCGCCTGATTGATTTCATGCCGCCGCGTGGCGAGAACCCGGACATCATCCGCATCGTTGAAGGGTCGCGCGGCAAGGTAGCGATGCAGATGGAACTGATCATCCGCTTCGATTACGGGCACATCGTTCCGTGGGTGCGCAAACGGCATGGCGGGCTGGAAGCGATCGCCGGACCGGATGGCTTAATCTTGCGAACGCCGATTGAAACGCACGGCAAAGACCTGACCACCGTTGCGGAGTTTACCGTCGGCGAAGGCGAGCAAGTCCCGTTCGTGCTCACTTGGTTCGCTTCGCATAAGAATCCGCCAAGGGCGATTCATCCCGAGCATGCTCTGCGCGACACTGAAAGGTATTGGCGAGCATGGTCGGAGCAATTTCGAGGTCAAGGAAAGTGGCGCGATGCAGTGATGCGCTCGCTGATCGTACTTAAAGGATTAACCTACGCACCGACTGGCGGCCTCGTTGCCGCTGCGACAACATCGTTGCCTGAGCAAATTGGGGGGGCCCGCAACTGGGACTATCGTTACTGCTGGTTGCGAGACGCCACCTTCGCTTTGCTCTCGCTGTTGCGGCACGGGTATCGCGAGGAAGCCCAATGCTGGCGCGAGTGGCTGCTGCGCGCCGTCGCTGGCAGTCCTGCCCAGATGCAGATCATGTACGGTGTTCGCGGTGAGCGCCGCCTCGATGAAGTGGAAATTCTCTGGCTGTCAGGCTACGAAAAGTCTGTGCCGGTGCGCATCGGCAACGCTGCATCAAAACAGTTTCAGCTGGATGTGTATGGCGAGGTGTTGGCGACGATGTTTCAAGCCGATCGTGCGGGAATCAAAATGCAGGAGCCTGACTGGGCCATGATGGTGGAGCTAATGAAATTCCTGGAATCGAACTGGCACAAACTAGATGAAGGAATTTGGGAAGTGCGTGGTGGACGAAAACATTTTACGCACTCAAAGATGATGGCTTGGGTGGCGTTCGACTGTGCGATAAAACTGGTTGAAGAATGCGGTTGTGCGGCTGCCGAGCATTATGGCCGTTGGCGAAAGGTTAGAGAGCAAATTCACGCCGAGGTTTGTGAGCGCGGTTACAACCCGCGGCGGAAAGCGTTCACCCAGTATTACGGTTCCGACGCCCTCGATGCCAGTCTTCTTACCATGCCGCTCGTCGGTTTTCTGCCTGCAACGGACGAACGTGTTCGCAACACCATCGAGGCGATCGAACGGGAGCTGATGGAGGACGGCTTCGTCCTTCGTTATCGACCGCAGAAATGCGGCGTGGACGGATTACCAGGCGTGGAAGGTGTTTTTATCCCTTGCTCTTTCTGGCTCGCGGCTTGCTGGCATCTTCTCGACCGAAAGAAAGAAGCGCGCGAATTGTTCGAGCGCTTGCTCGAGCTGCGAAACGACCTGGGACTTCTCTCCGAGGAGTATGATCCGCGCGCTAAACGGCAGCTGGGGAATTTCCCGCAGGCATTTTCGCATGTCGC
>Ga0066903_100001718_pt1 | contig 16427 bp, 15 predicted proteins | sample PanSoiMetaGPlot1_FD_67491 | JGI IMG/M metagenome (GOLD analysis project Ga0066903, IMG submission 67491) | Tropical forest soil microbial communities from Panama analyzed to predict greenhouse gas emissions - Panama Soil - Plot 1 (version 2) | ecosystem: Environmental > Terrestrial > Soil >... | reverse complement strand
CGCTGCGACGAGGTAGGTGAACCGGAAACGGAGCGCCGCGCGTGCAGGGGGTCCCGTCCGCTCGAGGGCATGGGCGACGGGGACGAGGAGCCTGGGCAGACGGAGGGTCTGAGGGACGAAGAACGGTCGCAGCTCCACGCGTGGCAGGCCCGCCGCGTCGAGATCCGCGACGACTGCGGAGAGCTCGTACTGGCGCGGGTTCAGGTCGAAGACGAGCTTCTTCTCGGTGAAACCGGCCACGTGGCGGAAGAACGCGCGGCGGTCACGCGCGTAGTAGACGGCGCGAAAGAGGGTCGTCGCCGCGACCGGCTCCGGCGGCTCGTACGCGTTCAGGTCGCCGAGCTCGACCGGCGCACGTCGGCCGAGGCGTCTCCGCGCCTCGTCCACCATCTCGGCGGTCGAGTCGACTCCGCGATAGCGGAGGCCACGAGCGAGCAGCCGCTCGCCGAAGCCTCCGTCGCCGCAGGCAAGGTCGAGCACCTGGTCTCCCGGCTCGAGCCTCGGCCCGAGCTCGACGACGAGATCGGCACGATGGTGGAGGTAGGCGTCCGGGTCCGCGTATTGGCGCTCGCTCCACCTCGCCGCCTGCCGTGCGTACTTCTTCACCGTCAGAGGGCGAGCAGCCGCTCCGGATGCTTGCGGACGAAGCGGGCCATCCCGCGCGCGTGCCAGACCGTGTGCCGCGAGAGGAAGCGCCGGTCGATGACCGCGGCGTACTCGTGGGTCACGACCGCCTGCGGCACGTACCACCGCTCCCATCCGGCCCCCTGTGCCCGGTAGCACAGGTCGATGTCCTCGCAGTAGTGCCGGAAGCCGGCATCCCAGCCGCCGAGCTCCTTGAGCATCGTCCGCCTCATGAGCAGGAACGCCCCGAGCAGCCAGTCCGCCTGCACGGCCTCGGTCGGTTGCTCGTCCAGGAGGTAGTGCTCGCGCTGATGCTCGTATGGGGGCCGCAGGCGGCGGAGCGGCGTGCGCCGGACGAGCGTTCCGCGCACCGTGGGGAACCGGCGGCGTGACGGCTGCCACGCGCCGTCGGCCCAGCGCATCTGCGGGCCCGCGATGCCACAGCGGGGGTGGCCGTCCGCGAACGCCACGAGCGCGGCGACGGCGGCCGGCTCGGGCACGGCGTCCGGGTTGGCGGCGAGGACGTACTCGCCTCCGGTCGCGGCGATGCCGGCGTTCACGTTGGCTGCGAGCGAGAGGGCCCGCGGGTTCTCGAGCACGCGCACGCCCGCGGGCACGGCTCCGACCGAGCCGGGCAGGTTGGCGATGACGACCGACTCGTCGACCTGGGGAACGAGCGCCGGGAGCGAGCGGTCGAGCTCCTGCGCGTGGCCGTGGGAGACGACGACCGCGGAGACCTTCATCCGAGGACCTCGCGATAGACGTCCAGCGTCCGCTCGGCGGTCGCGCGCCAGCTGAACCGCTTTGCGCGCTCGAGACCCGCAGCCACCAGGCTCTCTCGTGCCGCGAGCGCGCGCCCGATCCCTTCGGCGGCCTCCCCCTCCGCCACGAGCACCGCAGCGTCGCCGGCGACCTCTTCGATGCCAGGCTCCCTCACCGCGACCACCGGGGTCCCACATGCCATCGCCTCGAGCACCGGGAGACCGAACCCCTCGAAAACCGACGTCTGCACGAGGCACGCGGCGCCCTGGTAGAGGCCGGCGAGGCGCTCGGGCTCGACGTAGCCCTCGACTTGCGCGCCGCGCCGGCGGAGCTCGGCGGCGAGCTCCCGCTCCTTCTCCGGTCCCGCGACCACGAGGCGCAATCCTCGCGCGGTCGCCGCCTCGAGCGCGGCCAGCTGGTCCTTCCTCCGCTCGATCGCTCCCACCGTGAGCACGTACGGCCCTCGTGACGCCGTGACTCGGAGCGGGTGCTCGCCGGGCGACAGGGGCCGGAAGATGGGGTCGACGCCGTTCGGGGTGACGACGACCCGCTCGGCCGGGATGCGGCAGGTCTCGACGAGATCGCGCTTCGTCCGCTCCGAGACGGTGAGCACGCCGGCGGCGTGACGAACGGCGTACGGAACGACGAGCCGGAAGACCTGCCGGTCCTTCCACCCCATGAGCTCCGGCCGGAGGACGAACGAGAGGTCGTGGACGGTGACCACGCAGGGACACGGCGGCCGGAGCGGCAATGCGTACTGCGTGTGCACGAGCCCCGCGCCGAGACGACGCAGGAGACGCGGAAGCAAGACCCCCATGCGCAGCTCCTGCACCGGCGTGGTCAGCTCGACGGCCCGCACTCCCTCCGGAACGAGCTCCGGCCGCCGCGCCACGGCTGCAAGCTCGATCCCCTCGGCTTCGGCGAGCGGCGGGAGCTGGGCGAGGAGGTTTCGGACGTAGGTCTCGTCCCCGGTACGCCGCCTCCCGAGCACGTCCGCGTCGATGACGACGAGCTTCATGCGAGCTCGCGCCAGAGCGTCTCGACGCCGTCGGCCGCCCGCTCCCACGTGAACTCGGCCGCGCGGGCGAGGCCGAGCTCGACGAGCTCCGCCCGCCGCTCCACCGCCTCGTGGAGACCCGCCGCGATGGAGTCGGCGTCGGTCGGATCGACGAGCACGGCCGCGCCAGCGGCGATCTCCTCCATCGCGGTCCCTCGCGAGGTCACGACCGGAGTCCCCGACGCCATCGCCTCGAGCACGGGCAGCCCGAAGCCTTCGTAGAGGGACGGGTAGAGGAGGCACGCCGCGCCCCGGTAGAGCTCGGCGAGCCGCGCATCCGAGACCTCGCCGGCCCAGCCCGGGACGTCCACGCCGCCCCAGCCGCGAGCGCCGACGACGCGGAGCCCGAGACCGGCGCGGCGTGCCGCCTCCACCGAGCGAGCGAGGTTCTTTCGGGGCTCGAGCGTGCCGACGGCGAGGACATCGCCGCTCTGCGCGAGCTCCTCGACGTGCCGTGCTGCAGGCCTGAAGATCGCGTCGACGCCGTTCGGGACGACCCGGATCCGCTCGGGCGGGACGGCCGCGAGCTCCTCGACCTCGCGCTTCGTGAACTCGGAGACGGCCACGATCGCGTCAGCACCGCGGAGCACACGTCGGAGCCCCGCCCGCCCGTACAGCCGGTGCCAGAGCGGAAACGCCTCGGGCGAGCGCAGGATCGCGAGATCGTGCACGGTGACGACGGCCGCAGCCCGCGCCGTGGTCGGCCCACGGAACGTGGTGCAGTGGAGGACGTCGACGCCGTCCCTGCGCCGGAGCGCGAGCGGGTACCAGACGGCGTCGCGAGCCGCGCTCGAGAGCGCTCCGGGGCCGCCGAACGACAGGAGCTCGAGCTCGAGCCGAGGCCGCGCCCGCAACTCGGCGAGCAGCCCGCGCACATGACGCGCCGTGCCCGCCCGCGTCTGCACGAGCGGCGAGACGTCGACACCGACCCTCACGCCGCCTCCTCCAGCCGCCGCGCGGCTTCACGTACGGCCTCCCGCGGCTCCGGGAACGCGAGCAGCTCGAGCGCTTCCTGCAGCGGGAGCCAGCGGAGGGCGACGTGCTCTTCGTCGAGCACCGGGTCCCAGCCGTCCGGGGCGGCCGCCGAGAAGGCGTCGACGCGGATGCGGCCGTGCGCCGCCTCGTACGCGAGCTCGATGTCGAGGCGTGTCACCGCGGCCCGGAGGCCCGTCTCCTCCGCAAGCTCGCGCGCGGCCGCCTGCTCCGCGGACTCCCCCGCCTCGACGCCGCCGGAGGGAAGATGCCAGTATCCGCCCCGCTCGGGCGCCCGGAGCAGGACGAGGTACTCGCCGCCGCGGTGCACGACGATCGCAACCTCGTGCGTCCTCACGCGGCGACGGCCTCCTCGAAGGCGGTCAGAAAGATCTCGCCGGACGCCCGCCAGCTGAAGGTGCTCGCATGGTCGAGGCCGAGCGCAGACAGCCGGTCGCGCTCGGTGAGCGCGCGGCGGATGCCGTCCGCGATCGCGCCCGGGTCCTCCGGATCGACCCGCACCGCCGCCTCACCGCAGGCCTCGTCGAGCGAGGGGTGGCTCGACGCCACGACGGGCGTCCCGGACGCCATGGCCTCGACGACCGGGATCCCGAAGCCTTCGAACCGGGACGGGTAGACGAGGACTGATGCGCCTCGGTAGAGCCGCGCGAGCTCGTCGTCGGGGACGAAGCCCAGCCGGCGAACGCCCGGTCGCTCGAGCAGCGGCTGCTCTCCCCAGCCCTCGGCGCCGACGACGACCAGCTCGAGCTCGTCGGCGAGGAGCGCGTGCGCCTCGAGCAGCGCCCCCAGGTTCTTGCGCGGCTCGAGCGTGGCGACGGTCAGCGCAAAGGGACGGCCCAGCTCGGCGCTCGGGCCGTCCGGGCGGAAGATCGTCCGCACCCCAGGATGCGCGACCCGCACGCGCTCGGGCGGCACGCGGAGCGTCGCCTCGACGTCCCGGCCCGTGTACGCCGAGTTGACGAACACGAGGTCGCAGGTGCGCGCGGCGTTCTCGAACTTGTGCGTGTGCATCGAGATCGTCCGCGCCGTGCACCAGTCGGGAAAGTGCAACGGGACGAGGTCGTGAATCGTCGTCGCGCGGACGCCGGCTGCCTGGGACGGGTACATCCAGTCGCTGAAGTGCAGCACGTCGACGCGTCCGATCAGGCGCTCGGCAGAAGGCCGCCCGAGGCGGCTCCAGAGCGTCCGGAGGGCGTGCGACGCGGGCAGGGGCCAGAGCCGGAGCTCGACGTCGATCCCGGCGAGCGCCGCTCGGATGCGACCCGGCCCTCTGAGGCTCGTCGGTGCGAAGGCGACGATCTCGTGCCGCCCGGCGGCAGCCTCCACCAGACCCTCGAGCGAGCCCCGGATGTAGTTCCCGATCCCGAGCGCCTCGTGACTCAGCGGGCTGACGTCGAACGCGATGCGCACCTCAAGTCCCCGGCCGGTAGAGGAAGCGGTTGAAGTGCGCCCCGAGGACCCGGTCGTCGGTGTTGCCATCCTCGACCTCGGCAGGCACGGCGGTCGGCGTGACGGTGAAGCCGACGCGGCAGCGGCCCGTCGCTCGCGACGGGGAGACCGGAACCTTCAGCACGGCGGCTCCCTTCGGCCGCACACGCACGCGCGCGACGGCCCCGCTCGGCGTGCGGGCCACGATGGTCTGCGGGCTCGAGAACAGGGTAGGGTCGCTCGAGACCGAGACGAGCAGCCTCCCCGCCCGGCAGCGGCGGCGGACCCACGTCACGTCGCGCCCGGACCAGGTGTCGTTCGGGTACAGACCGTCGATCCGAACCGCGGAGATGAGGGGCGGGTTCACGCGCCAGAGCGTGGTCCCCCAACCCGGATCGCGCGCGAGCGGCTTCCCGTCCGGCTCGAAGGACGAGTCGGCGACGACGTAGCGCGCGAGTATCGGCCTTCCGTCCGGCAGCGTCACGGCGCCCGTCGCAGGGTCGATCCGGACCCGCTGCTCGGGAAGGCCCCCCGGAGTCGCCCCTGCGAGGTCGTAGACCGGCCCGACGGCCCGGTTGAAGAACTCGTTCTCGTTCACGGTCAGGCGGTCGCCGCGCCCCGTCCAGACGAACGCGGCTGTTGCACCCCTCGGCATTGAGCGGTCGATCCAGTCGCGGTGGTCTGCCCGGATGCCCTGGAAGAGCACGTTCCGGGAGAAGCGCTCGAACCCGTGCGTCCCCCACCAGATCGGCTTGAATGCGGCGATCCAGAGCGCGAGCACGAGCAGTGGCAGCGCCACCGCGTACCGGCGCGGCACGAAGAGGAACGCAGCCGAGAGAGCCACGGCGAGCCCGAAGGCGAGCGGCCGGATCCAGCCCGACCCGACGTGGTCCTGCAGCGACCACCAGGGGAGCAGCATCAGCGTGTCCGTGATCGCCGACGTCCCGATGAAGCGGTGGAAGGGCAATAGGAGGACGAGCAAGGTCGCGACGCCGGCCGCGGCGGGCGCGAGAACCGGAGGCCTCGAGGCTCCGAGCTCGACCCAGACGAGCAGCGCGATGGCGAAGAGCGGGGCGACGTAGAAGAGGTTCCGCTCCTCGATCCGGCCGGAGAAGCGCGACGCGAAGACGGCGACCACCGGCAGGAAGCTCACGCTGAGCGACACGAGAACGGCGAGGAACCCCTGCACCGCTGGCTGCAGCGAGCGCGCCCGGCCGAGCAGCACGATCGTGGCGGCCAGCGGGATCACGAGCAGGTACAGCGCAAGCTCCTCCACGTGCCAGAGGAGGTAGTGCACCGCGCTGCTCACGTCGTAGCCGCGATTTCCGACCGGCGCGTACGCTCCCAGGAGGGCGCGCGGGGAGCGCCCGGTCGCGAGCTGGATCACGAGCAGGGTCGCGGCGAGCACGAGGAATGTGCCGTACAGCGCGCGATAGCGCGCGAACGTGTCGCGCACGCCGCGCCGCTCGAAGAGCGCGAGGACGAGCGGCGCGAGCAAGGCGGCCGGAACGATCGCGATCGCCTGCGTCCGAGTCCCGTACGCCACGGCGAGCAGCAGGGCGAGGAGCGCCACCCAGGGCAGCGACGGGCGCTCGAGCACCAGGACGAGAACGAGCGCGACGACGAGGAAGAGCGGGTAGAAGAGGTTCTCCGTCATGACCGTCCCCGTGTACGCCAGCGACGGCACGGAGACGGCGAGCAGCGCCGCGAGCAGTGCGAGCCACTGCCCGACCACACGGCGTGCGAGGAGGTACGCCGGCACGGCCGCGAGCGACATGACAACGGAGTTGACCACTTTCACCGCGGCGTACGCCCTGGGCAGGTTGTCGATCAGCGCGTAGACGGGGCTCAGGAGGAGTGGGTAGACGACTCCGTAGCCGGTATCGCGTACCCCGCGCACGAGCGGCTCGCCCTTGTCCGCGAAGCCGCGTGCGAGCTCCGCCCAGATGACCTCGTCGACCATGATGAACGGGGCCGCGATCCCGCGGGCGAGGACGATGCGGACGCCCGCAGAGACGACGACGATCGCGAGGAGCCAGAGCCAGACCGGGACTCGCCGCAGGCCGCTAGCGACCAAGCTCGACCTCGGCGAGACGCCGTGCGATCTCCCCCGCTTCTGCGCCAGCGGGTGAGATCCCGACATCGGCCGCGGCCTTGCTCACGTCTCGTAGCACCGCCTCGTTCACCGCATCGCCGCCTGCTGCTTCCTCGAGGGCGGCCGCATAGCGCTCCGCGACGCGCTCGAGGTCGTGCTCCCGGCGTGCGAGCTCGGCCCCCGAACGCCCCATCGCCTCCCGGACGTCCTCCCGCGAGGCGAGCAGCTCGAGCGCGGCCGCGAGCACGTCGCTCTCCTCTTCGTCGACCGGAACCTTCAGCGCGACAGCGTCCGGAAGCTCCGAGAACCAGCCGACGTCGCTGACGACGAGCGGCTTCCCGAGCGAGAGAGCACGGATCACGCTGCCGGAGGTCTCGCCCATGGTCGGGTGCCGCAGGTTCACGCAGACGTCGACGCCCGCGAGTAGCCGCCAGAGCCTCACCTCGTCGACCCATTCCTCGCGGACGAGGCCGCTCTCCGGGAGGCCGAGGCGCTGCAGGCGCCGCTCGAGGTCGAAGGCGGGAGCCGTGGGGCCGACGAGGAGCAGCGTCGCGTCCGGGTGCTCCTGGCGCAGCGGTGCGAAGGCCTCGAGCAGCTCGGGAATCCGCTTGCTCGCGTTCACCACGCCGAAGCAGCCGACGACCAGACCTTCGGCGACGCGCTCCGGCGCGACCCGCGGGACCGGCCACGCCGGGTGTGGGACGAGGGAGACCGGGCCTTCGTAGCCGGCGGCGCGGGCCCCGTCGCGCACCGTCGTGGAGTGGACGATGACGCCCGTCGCGTGTTCGAGCACGAACCAGGGGAGCGGGAAGTCCGCCGGCCGCGACTCCCAGAGCGGCGCGATGCGCTTGTCGAGCACGCCGTGCGCGAGCAGCCGGCCGACGACGCCGTGCTCGTGCTCCATCGCGTCGAGGTAGCCGTGCCCGTCCCGGCGGCCGACGGTCATGCCGGCGACGAGGTGGTGCAGCACGAAGTCATGGAGCACGACCACGCCCGGCCGGCGGCGGAGTGCGTCGACGATCCAGGCGTGGGCGTCCGGGTTGTTGCCGACGTGGTAGAGGGCGACGTCGGTTCCGCGAGGTGCGCGTCTCGAGCCGCGCCGCACGACGGTGAGATCGACCTTCGTCTCGAGCGCGGGGACGAGGAGCGCGCTGTAGTCGGCGACGCCCGTGCGCTCCGGCGGCAGCGGGCTGAAGTACGCGACCTTCATCCCAGGAGCCTCTCGAGCGCGCGGTCCCAGGTCACCTCGGCGGCAATGGCCTTCCCGGCCCGTCCGAGCGAGGCGGCCTCGTCCCGGTGCGCGCGGAGCCAGCCGGCCGCGCGCGCGAGCTCCGAGGCTTCGGGCGCGACAACGAGGCCGGTGCGGCGATCGGACACGATCTCGAGCGGCCCGCCCGCGTCGCTCGTCGTCAGCACCGGTTTCTCGGCGAGGAAGGCCTCGAACGGGACCATCCCGAAGTCCTCGTCGACCGGCGCGTAGTAGACGGCGAGGCACTGTCCGTACAGCGCCGCGAGCTCCTCGGGAGACACGCGGCCGGCAAAGCGGGCCCTGCCGTCGAGGCCGCGCTCGCGCGCGAGCGACTCGAGCCGCTCGCGGTCGGGACCTTCTCCTGCGACGACCACCTCGAGACTCGGATCGAGGGCTGCGGCCTCGAGCAGGAGGTCGATCCGCTTCGCGCGGTCGAGCCTGTTGACGGAGAGCACGAACTCGCCGTACGCATCGCAGCGATAGTCGAGGCCTTGCGGGGGATGCGGGAGCACCTCGGCCTCGAGCCCGGTCGAGCGCTCGAGCCGGTCGGCCACGTTCCTCGACGTCGCGAACAGCTTCGTCGCCTCGCCGAGCGCGATCCGGTCGAGCGCCTGCACCTTCCTTCGCAGCGCACGCTCCTCGGCCGAGTCGCCGAACTGGCCGAGCTCGGTGCCGTCGAGCTCGTACGCCTGCCGGAACTGGTGCACGAGCCAGACGCGCTTGTTCGGATGACGGGCGAGGTAGGAGGGGAACTTCGTCGCGACCACGAGGTCGACACGCGCCCCGTCGGCCTCCTCGAGGTCGAGGAGGCGCCAGAGGAACGACTGCGTCAGCACCTGCGTCCCCGGATACCACTTGAAGGGCACGGTCACGAGGTCGGCCTCGTGCCCGCGCCCGCGCAGCTCGGAGACGAGGCGGTCGGTGAAGATCTCGGTTCCGCCCCAGGCGAACGGGACCTGCGGGCGGAGGACGGCGATCCTCAAGGCGTCTGCGCGCGCAGCGCTTCCACCTCGGCCTCGAGGCGGTCGACCTGGGCCTGAAGGTCGTCGACCAGCCTGAGAGTCGCGGCGTTGAACGATCGCTGGTCATAGGCGAGCGGCTCGACGTACCAGCGCATCAGCTTGCGGAGCACGGCCTTCACCGGCGTGCCGAGCCCGCCCCGCACGCCGGGTCGGAGCCGGAGCGAACGGTCGGCGGAGACCGGCCACAGCCGCTCCGCCTCCGCGCGAGCCGCCCGCCGCTCGTCGCTGCTGCCGGAAGCAGCGCCGGGATCCGAGCCGGATCGTCGAACCTCCTCCTTCAACTGTTGGAAGAGCGCCTCCACATCGACGGAAATGCCTGCAGAATCCGCATTTTCGCCGTTGCTGGCGGGCATCGCGGCATTGTAACGGGGCAGTAGGATCGGCTCGTGCGAGTCGGGATCTCGCTCCTGACGCTTGCCCCCGGCGATCTCGGCGGCTCGGAGACCTACGCGCGGGCGCTCACGCGCACGCTGGCGTCGCAGGGGAAGCTCGAGTACGCCGCCCTCGTCCCCGAGCACGCGCCGGAAGCGGCCTCGGGGTTGCCGACGATCGCCGTTCACGAGCGTCTCGGGCTCCGCCGCGGGCCCGCGCGGCTCGCGTCCATGCGGCTGGCGACGCGTCTCGACCGCGCGTTCGCTGCCTCGCTCGACGAGCTGGACGTCCTCCACTATCCACTCACCGTCGCGATCCCCGCGGCGGGCGCGCCCGCGGTGGTGACGCTCCACGACCTCCAGCACCGCGACCTGCCGGAGAACTTCTCCCTGCCGCGCCGCGCCTTCCGGCGCTCCGACTACGACTGCGCAGCGAAGCGGGCCGCGGGGGTCGTGGTCCCGAGCGCGTTCGTCCGCGAGCATGCCGTCGATCGGCTCGGGCTCGATCCCGGGCGGGTGCACGTGATCGCCCACGGTGTCGATCACGCTCTCTTCTCGCCGGGAGAGGAGGCGCGGGAGCCGTTCCTGCTCTACCCCGCGCGCCCCTGGCCGCACAAGAACCACAACGGGCTCCTCGAGGCGTTCGTGCTCCTGCACGCGGAGATGCCCGAGCTCCGCCTCCTCCTGACCGGCGGCGGCCTCGAGGCCCTCGGGCCGCTTCCGGCAGGGGTCGAACACCTCGGCGAGGTTTCAGCCTCCACGCTGGCGACGCTCTACCGGACCGCTGCCTGTCTCGTCTTCCCGAGCCTGTACGAGGGCTTCGGCCTTCCTCCGCTGGAGGCGATGGCCTGCGGCTGTCCCGTCGCCTGCTCGGACGCGGCCTCGCTGCCCGAGGTGTGCGGCGAGGCAGCGGTCTACTTCGATCCCGGGAGCCCGGAGGCGATCGCGAACGGTGTGCGCGAGGCGCTCGCGCTCGGGGACGAGCTGCGGGTCCTCGGGGTGGAGCGCGCCGCCGGGTTCACCTGGGAGGAGACGGCGCGTCGGCACGAGGACGTCTACCGCTCCGTCGGCTCGTAGCCGCGGGATGCGCGTCGGCATCAGCCTGCTCACGCTCGTCCCGGGTGTGTCCGGCGGGAGCGAGACCTACGCCCGGGAGCTCGTGCGCGCGCTCGGGCGCGTCGGCCGTCACGAGTACCGGCTCTACCTGCCGTCGATCGCGGCCGACGTCGACGGCCTTCCGGGCGAGGTCGTACCCGAGTACCGCTCGTCCTGGTCGTTCGCAGGACGGCTGCGCGCGATGGCGCGGGCCTCGGTCTTCGGAGGGAGCATCCGCCGCCGCTTCGGCGCCGTCGACGTCCTCCACTTCCCGCTCAGCGTGATGATCCCGCCCGTCGAGGCAGGAGCGGCGACGACCGTCCTCGACGTCCAGCACGAGGAGCTGCCCGAGTTCTTCTCCCGCTCGGAACGGCTCTACCGGCACACGGTGTACGGGTGGACCGTCCGCCGGAGCCGGATCGTGGTCACGATCTCGAACCACGCCAAGCGCGCGATCGTCGAGCACCTCGGCGTCCCCGAGGAGCGCGTCCGGCCCATCTATTTCGGGATCGACCACGACCGCTTCTCCCCGACGGACGAGCCACGGGAGGAGTTCCTCCTCTACCCGGCGATCGGGTGGCCGCACAAGAACCATGTGCGGCTGTTCGAGGCGCTGGCGATCCTCCGCTCGCGCCACCCGGGGCTCGAGCTCGTGCTCACCGGCTACGAGGGGGCGACGCCCGACGGTGCCCGCTCGCTCGGGCGGGTGCCGCGCCAGGAGCTCATCGACCTGTACCGGCGCGCCGCCGCGGTCGTTTTCCCGAGCCTCTACGAGGGCTTCGGCCAGCCGCCGCTCGAGGCGATGGCCTGTGGCTGCCCGGTCGCCTGCTCGAACGCCGCCTCGCTGCCCGAGGTCTGCGGGGACGCGGCGCGACTCTTCGACCCGCGCTCCGTCGAGGAGATGGTCGAGGCCGTGGAGAAGGTCCTGGCCGATCCGGGCTCGTGGAGCGCGAAGGGCGTCGCCCGTGCCGCCGGCTTCACGTGGGAGGCGGCCGCCCGGGCGCACGACGACGTCTACGCCGAGCTCGCCTCCTGACGGTCCGAGAGCGCCGCGAGCTCCGCGTCGACGAGCAGCGCGACGAGCTCCTCGAAGGTCACGCTGGGCTTCCAGCGCAGCACCGTCCTCGCCTTCGCCGGATCGCCGACGAGGTCGTGCAGCTCGGCGACGCCGCGGCGTAGCGAGGGGTCCGAGACCACGTGCCGCTCGACGTCGAGACCTACCCGTTCGAACGCGGAGGAGACGAGGTCGCGGACGGAGTGGGTCTCGCCGCTCGCGACGATGAAGTCGGCGGGCTCCTCCTGCTGCAGCATCAGCCACATCGCGCGCACGTAGTCGGGTGCGTACCCCCAGTCGCGGCGGGCGTCCAGGTCCCCGAGCCGGAGCTCCCGTTCGAGCCCGAGCGAGATCGCCGCCGCCGCCCGCGCCACCTTGCGCGGCAGAAAGTCGAGCGGGCGCCGCGTCGACTCGTGGTTGTAGAGGATCCCGCAACAGGCGAAGAGCCCGTACCGGTCGCGGTAGCTGTGCGAGATGAAGTGGCCGTAGGCCTTGGCGACGCCGTAGGGCGTGACGGGGGAGAGCGGTGTCCGCTCCGTCTGCGGAGTCTCGAGCGGGCGGCCGAAGATCTCGCTCGACGACGCCTGGTAGAAGCGGATGCCCGGGTCGACCGCGCGAATCGCCTCGAGCATGGACGTCACTCCGACGGCGGCGAACTCCGCGGTCAGCACCGGCTCGTCCCAGGAGCGCGGGACGAACGAGGGCGCGGCGAGGTTGTAGACCTCCTGCGGCCGCGTCTCCTCGAGGGCGCGCACGAGCGAGGCGCGGTCGAGCAGATCGGCGTCGACGAGCCGGATGCGCTCGAGGACGCCGGCCAGGTTCACCGCGTAGGCCGAGGGCGCACGCCGCACGATGCCGGTCACCTCGTACCCCTGATCGAGGAGCAGCTCGGCGAGGAGCGAGCCGTCCTGGCCTCCCACTCCCGTGATGAGGGCGCGCCTCTCCGACAAGGGGGCGATGATACGCCGGTGGCCGGTTCGCTCACGGACTCGCTCCGCCGCACGCCGCCGAGCCTCCACGGCCAGCAGGAGTTCTGGGGCCTCGCCTGGGAGGCGCTCGACTGGCTGGAGCGGAACGTCCAGCCGGGGATGTCGACGCTCGAGACGGGCGCGGGCGCGAGCACGCTCGTCTTCGCCGCGCAGGGGGCGGTGCACCAGGCCGTCACGCCCGACCCCGAGGAGGAGCGGAACATCCGCGAGGCCTGCGCGGCTCGCGGAATCGACGACTCGAACCTGACCTTCCACATCGGCCGCTCGCAGGACGTCCTGGCGGCGCTCGAGAGCGCTCCCCTCGACCTCGTGCTCGTGGACGGCGCGCACGGCTTCCCGTACCCGATCCTCGACTGGTGGTACCTGGCACCGCTCGTGAAGGAGGGAGGCAGGATGCTCCTCGACGACGCCTACCTCTCACCCGTCGCCGCGATCGTCGACTACGTGCGCGCGAGCGACAGCTGGCAGCTCGAGGAGGCGGTCAGCTTCCGGACCGCGTGCATCCGCAAGCTGCGCGACGAGGAGCCGCCGGGCGACGCGGACGCGCTCGCCGCGCACGGGCGGATGCGCTTCTCCTATCTCCCTCCGGCGCGGCGAGTCGTCGCGTCCGCCCGGATGCGGATCTTCTCGACCCGAGCCGGGATCTGGCTCGTGCGCAAGCTGCGCACACCGAGCTAGCCGAGCGCGCGCAAGTACCGCCAGCTTGCCTGCAGGCCGCGCGGACGGAGGACGCCCAGCGCGCCGCAGTAGACGACGATCCCGACCGCGGCAGCCTCGAGCGGCGCGAGCCCGAGCGCGGGCAGAGCGAACGCGAGGACGCAGATCGCGCCGACGACGGCACCGGCGACGAGCAGTCCGCGGAAGGCAGCCGCGAGGACGTGCAGCTCCGCGAGCAGGACGGCGAGGATGGCGAAGGTCGTGATCGCGATCGAGGCGGCGAGGCCGTCGAGATGGAGCAGACGCTCCCCCGCCCAGGCGAGCGGGACCTGGAGCGCGAGCGCGCCGAGAGCGACCCACGGGAGCGCGCGTGTGCGGCCGACGACGAAGCAGAGCGGAAAGGAGACCGCCACGCCGACGGCGGCGATCGTCCACGGACTCAGGACGACGACGAGCCGCCCGAGCTCGGCCCCGACGTCCCCGGCATAGGAATGGCCGAGCACCGCCCCGACGACTTTCCCGCCTGCGAGCGCGAATACGCCCGCGGCCGCGCCGATGATCGTCAGTGCGATCCACGAGGCCGCGACGATGTGCTCGGCGACCGCCTTGGGGCCGAGGCCCCGCCGCGTGAGCGGCACGGAGGTGACGAGACCGAGCGACGCCGCGGCAACGGCGACGAGCGACGCCGCGGCGAGGTAGGCGTAGACGAAGCTCGTCGGCGCCCCGGTTCCGACGCGCGCCGCGAACGGGAGACACACGACGTAGAGGAGCTGCTGCGCGAGGGGGAGCGCAGCGCTGACGACGAACGAGCCGAGGCGCCTGAGCAACGGCGGGCCGCTCGGGCGCATCGCCGTTCCGGGCATCCGCGTGTGCAGCGCGCGAACGGCGAGCGCGACCGCCGGCACGAGGAAGGCGATGGTCCCGTTGAGCATCATCCCCCAGGCGACGGCGACGATCCCGTCGGGCCCGGCTCGCAGGACGATGAGCGTGAAGCCGAGGACGCTCCCGGCCGCATAGCCGACTGCAGCCGTGCCGTAGTCGTCGAGCGCCGCCAGCGCGCTCGCCATGAGCCCCGCGAACAGGTACGCGATCGCTGCGGGCACCATCCAGCGGAGGGCCTCGGCCGCGGTGCTGCGGGCCTCGCCGCCCTGGTGGCCGGTGAGGAGGTTGGCGAGTGGGCCGGAGGCGAAGGCGGAGAGCAGCAGGAGCGGGACCGCGAAGACGGCCAGCGCGAGCGCGTAGCCGGCGACCTCTCCGGCGAGCCGGTCCCCGTCCCTGGCGCGTGAGAGCTCGGGGAGGATCGCGACCCTGATCGCCTGCGCCGCGATGGTGATCACGACGAAGACGCCGTAGGCCGCCAGCAGCCCGTCGGTCTCGAGGCTGCGGCCGAACTTGCGCGCGATGAGGATCCCGACCGCCGCCGCCACCGCGGAAACCAGCAGCATCGAGGAGGCCGTGTACGCCCCGGCGCGCAGCGAGCCCCTGCCGGAGGCTTCTGTACGCTTGCTCACCGACGCGGAAGCGTACGCACCATGCCGAACGACAGCCTCTGGACAGGTAGCACGCTCGACGACCTCCGCCGCGAGTTCGGTGACGTATACAGAGGGCGCACGGTCCTCGTCACGGGGGCGGACGGATTCATGGGCTCGCACCTGACCGGGGCTCTCGTCGAGCTCGGAGCGACCGTCCATGCGTTCGTGCGGGCGAACTCGAGCGGCGCCCTCAACAACATCGGGTACCTGCGCGATCGCCTGAAAGTGCACTTCGCGGACCTGACGGACCGCACGTCGGTCGACTACCTGGTACGCGAGCTGCGAAGCACGCTGGACCGCCCGTACGTCTTCCACCTCGGCGCGCAGGCCCACGTGGGCGAGTCGTGGCACCGGCCGTACGAGACGGTCTCCGCGAACGTCCTGGGGACGATGAACCTGCTCCAGGCGATCGTCGACTGGGACCTCGAGCTCGAGAAGTTCGACACCGCCGGGACGTCCGAGGAGTACGGGAACGTGCACGAGGACGTGTCGCACCAGCACGACTTCGACGAGGCAGGCGGGCTGATCCTCCACGAGCGCTCGCCGATCAACCCGAAGTCGATCTACGCGACCTCTAAGGTCGCAGCGGACTTCCTCACCATGAACTACTACGACGCCTACGGGATCCCGGGCGTCGTCACGCGCATGTTCAACAACTACGGCCCGCGCCAGAACCCGCGCTACGTGACCGGGACGATCATCACGCAGGCCCTCGCGCGCGAGAACGTCGAGCTCGGGAACCTCGATCCGCTGCGCGACTTCTGCTTCTGCACCGACGGCGTCCGCGGGCACCTCACCGTTGCCGCCCAGGGGCTTCCCGGTGACGTCTACGTGTACGGGCAGGGCGAGAACACCTCGATGCGCGAGTGGGCGGACCTCATCATCAGGATCGGCGAGGAGAACGGCTACTGGCCGGCGGGCCGCTCGATCACGACGAGCGAGTCGCGCCTCCGTCCGGGCGCGAGCGACGTGCTCGCCCTCCGGGTCGGCCACGAGAAGCTGACGCGCGAGACGGGCTGGGAGCCGAAGGTCTCCTGGGAGGAGGGCATCGCGCAGACGATCCGCTGGTATGCCGAGAACCGCGACCGCTGGATCGGGCGCGTGGACTGGCTGCCGACCGGGAAACCTCTGGCGCGGACCTAGCCGCGGGGTTCACCGGGCGAGGAGCCGCTCGTCGCGCTCGCGCTCGTGCGCGAAACGCTCGCCGACAGGATCCTCCCGAAGCTGCCCGAGGAACCGGCGCAGCCGGCTCGTGTGCTGCCACGCCACCGCGGACCCGGCATTCCTGGCGACGGCGCTACCGGAGGCCGAGACGGAGACGGAGACGGAGACGAGAGGCTCGTACACGGGCTCCATGACCACACCTTGCGGATCGGGAACGAGTAAGCGCAAGTAGAGTTCGAAAACCGATGAATCATGGAAGCTAATCTCTTCCTGCGCGCCGAACTGCGTCACCTCGTGGCCCTCGACCTCGTCGTCCGCGAGCGCTCGTTCGCCCG
>Ga0066903_100001716_pt1 | contig 16434 bp, 17 predicted proteins | sample PanSoiMetaGPlot1_FD_67491 | JGI IMG/M metagenome (GOLD analysis project Ga0066903, IMG submission 67491) | Tropical forest soil microbial communities from Panama analyzed to predict greenhouse gas emissions - Panama Soil - Plot 1 (version 2) | ecosystem: Environmental > Terrestrial > Soil >... | reverse complement strand
ACGAGCTCGCCGACCTGTCGCCGAACTGGTACGGCATCCGGTATGACCGGCTCGAAGAGTCTGGTCTGCAATGGCCCTGTCCCGATCGCGACCACCCCGGCTCGCCGTACCTGCACGCGCCCGCGCCGGCACGCCCGGGGGGCGGCAAGTTCTGGCCGGTCGAGTACCAGCCGCCGATCGAGCTGCCCGACTCCGAGTATCCGCTGACGCTGTCGACGGGCCGGACGCTCTACCACTACAACTCGGCCACGATGACCATGCGCGAGGACGGGATCACCGACAAGCAGGTCGATCCTTTCTTCGAGATCTCCGCCGAGGACGCGTCTGCCCTCAAGCTGGCGGACGGGGACTGGGCGCGGTTGGTCTCGCGCCGGGGCGACCTCGAGGCGCGCGCGAAGATCACCGACCGCGTCTACCCGGGCCTCGTCTGGATGGCCCTCCACTTCGCCCAGGCCAAGGTGAACTGGCTCACGCACGACGTCGGCGACCCGCTGATCGGCACGCCGGAGTACAAGGTCAGCGCTGTCAGGGTGGAGCCGCTCCCAAGCGCAGTCCGCCCGGCCGCCAAGTAGCGGCCTGCTACAAGGAACCGAAGGTCGTGACCAGCCGCGGCCGGAATGGCCATGCGCGCGCCGACGGCTCGGCCGTGCCCGTAACGGTCGTGGCAGCGCCATGGATGCAGGGCTGGCTCGCGTTCCAGACATGTCCGGGGGACTGTCCCAGGACATGGCCAGGGCGGCCGGTAGAGGCCCGGCCCGCCGGTGGTTCGCGAGTACGATCGCGGGCGTGAAGATCCGCGCCGCCGTGCTGGAGGAGTTCGGGCAGCCGCTCGCGGTGCAGGAGGTCGAGCTCGCCGAGCCGAAGGCCGGCGAGGCACTCGTCCGGCTCGCCGCCTGCGGGGTCTGTCACACGGACCTGTACACGGCCTCCGGGGCCGACCCGACGGGCTACTCGCCCTGCGTGCTCGGACACGAGGGAGCCGGAGTCGTCGAGAAGGTCGGTGAGGGCGGCCGTGGGCTCGTCCAACCCGGCGACCACGTCGTCACGTTGTTCGCGCCCGAGTGCGGCGAGTGCATCCACTGCCTCAGCCCGCGGACGAACCGCTGCGTGGCCATCCGGGACATGCAGGGGCTCGGCTTCCTGCCCGACGGCACGACGCGCCTGCAGCGGAACGGCGAGCCGCTCCGGCACTTCATGGGCACGTCCACGTTCGCCGAGTACGCCGTCATCCCGGAGATCGCGCTGGCCAAGGTGAACCAGGATGCGCCGCTCGCCGGCTGCGCGCCCTTCGCCTGCGGGCTGTCGACTGGAATCGGCGCCGCCCTCTACACGGCTCACGTCCAGGAAGGATCGATCTGTGTCGTGTTCGGCTGCGGGCTCGTCGGCCTCGGCGCCGTGATCGGCTGCCGCCTCGCGGGCGCCGAACGGATCGTGGCGATCGACCTCTCCGAGCAGCGGCTCGAGGAGGCGCGTCATCACGGCGCGACCGAGACGCGTGTCGCCGCCGACGACACCGTTGACTGGATCCGCGGTGAGACCAGCGGGTTCGGCGCGGATTACACGTTCGAGGCGACCGGCCTCGTCGGGGTCATGCAGCAGGCGGCCGAATCCGCGCGCGAGGCCTGGGGCGTGGCGACGATGTGCGGCGTCGCCGGCAAGGGGGAGACGCTCGACATCGTGCCCCGGCTGCTGATCACCGGACGGCGCGTCACGGGCAGCTCCTTCGGCGGCGTGAAGGGCCGTTCTCAGGTGCCCGATCTCGTCGATCGCTGGCTCGCGGGAGAGATCGACGTGGACCGGCTCGTGACCGCGCGCGTCACGCTCGACGACGTGAACGACGCCTTCCACGCCATGGAGCAGCAGGAGGGCATCCGGACCGTGATCGAGTTCGCCTGATACGCCATACTCGGACCCCGGGGACAGGCAGGACATCGAAACGGAGGGGTGCGATGCGTTTCTTGGCGGTGGGACGAGGGCGCTGGCTCGCGGCGCTGGTTGTGGTAGCAGCGACGTTCGGGATCGCGAGCGCCGTGCAGGCGGACATACCGGACAACGGCGTGATCCACGGGTGCTACGGCAAGCCCGGCACGCCTCAGAGGGGGCAGCTGCGGGTACGGGATGCGAGCCAGGGAGAGCAGTGCCGCTTCTACGAGAACTCGCTCGCCTGGAGTCAAACCGGACCGACCGGTGCCACCGGCGCAACTGGCGCGACCGGACCGACAGGCCCGACCGGGCCGACGGGGCCGACCGGGGCGACCGGGGCATCCGCCGGCCCGACGGTACTGATCACCGACGGCTTCGCGGACTCCGTTCCCGTATCCCCGGGGGTGACCCTGATCACCCATACGGTGACGGCCGCGGAGGCGGGCCTGGCAATCCTGACCTCGCCGTTCGAGGTATCCGACAGAGATGGACTGGGCGGCGGCACGACGACCGTGTCCTGCCTTCTGCTCGTGAACGGCAACCTCGGGGTCTCCCACAGCGTGACGTTCAGCGACAACGGGGTAGTCGTCACTCCCGGCAATTCGGCGTCGATGACGAACATCGACCGTCACACGCTCGTCGCGGGAGACGTGGTCAGTGTCAGGTGCGACGCCACCGCCGGCGACGGCGGAGAGGGCCGCGCCAACGCCGAGCTCTTGCTCGAGCACGTCGGGAGCTAGTCGAGCGACTCCGTGAAGGCCGAGCTGGTCCAGCCGCTTCTACGCGGGCGTTTCGGGCGCCCTTACCGCTACGTGGGCGAAACGGAGTCGACCCAGGCGATCCTGGGGCCGGACGACCCCGAGGGCGCCGTCGCCGTCGCCGAGCACCAGACTGCTGGCCGCGGTCGGCTCGGCCGCCGCTGGGAAGCGCCGCCCGGGACGGCGATCACCGCGTCGGTGCTCCTCCGCCCACCGGACGGCTCGCCGATCCAGCAGCTCTCGCTGGTCGGCGGCCTGGCCGTGGCCGAGACGGTCGAGGACGCGCTTCAGCTCTCCGCCCAGCTCAAGTGGCCGAACGACGTCATGGTCGACCGGCGCAAGGTCGCCGGGATCCTCGCCGAGGCGCGCGAGGGCATCGTCGTGCTCGGGATCGGGCTGAACGTGAACCAGACGCGCGAGCAACTTCCGGAGGATGCGCGCGCCCCGGCGGCCTCGCTGCGGACGGTCGACGGCACCGAGCGCGACCGCGCGCCACTCCTCGTCGACCTCCTCGCCCGGCTCGAGATCCACTACGACGCCTGGGTCGCGGGCGGGCTCGACGCCGTCTTCGACGGCATCGGCTCGCGCGACTTCCTCCGCGGCCGGCGCGTCCGTCTCGGTGAAGACGAAGGCGTCGCCGGCGGCCTCGACCGGGCGGGCCGCCTCCTCGTGGACGGCCGCCCGGTCGAGTCCGGTGAGGTCGAGCTCGTCTAGCCCGAGTAGTGCACGTTGTTCGCGGGCACGATCTGCTGTTGGAACGCGAAGACGTCCCGGCTCTCGGGGTCGACGAGGGCCTTCACCCAGTGGACGTCGTTCGTGGTCGGCGCGTTGTCGCCGAACGTCTCGACGCGCGTGAAGTTCTCGATCCGAAGGCCGTTCTTGTCCTGAAGCGGCTTGTCCACGCGGAAGTAGTGCGAGTCGCCGTGGACGTAGACGACCGGCTTCCCGAGGTCGATCGTGAGCTGCCGCAGCTTCACGAGGAACGCCTGGTATCCGTCTGCATTGGCGTCGGTCTCGGCCAATGTCTTCGGGTTGCGCAGCGGCGCGCGCGTGCCGTCTGACCCGTCGAACCCGGGATCGGCCTGGCCGATGATCATCACGGCCGCGGCGTCCGTCGCCTTCGCCTCGTCGAACGTCTGCTGCAGCCACTGCTCGTCGGCGGCTTCGCGTGCCTGGTACTCCGCGGCGTCGCCGTTCGGGTCTCCGACGGAGGGATCCGCGGCGGATCCGCTCTTGCACAGGTTGTTGCACGTGCCCTGGATGTTCACCGTCGCGTAGACGACCTTGTGGAACACCCAGCGGCGGTTCTCGACGCACGGCTTGTTCGGCACCTCGGAGTTGGTGTTGTAGTCCCAGCCCACGCACAGCGGTGCCGTCTGCACCTCCTGGTCGAGCTGCTTCTTCCCATACGACTTGCTGGCGTACGGTCCCGAGAAGAGCAGGTCGCGCTCGTGCTGAAGGCGCTCGGTCGCATTGAAAGCCCCGTTCGACACGCGGTCACAGTCGGTCCAGTCGTTGTCGCCGGGTGTGAACATCGCCGGCTGCTTCAACGAGTTGAAGTAGCCGAGCCCCTGCGTGTAGATGTCGAGCGCCGGCGGCACCGCTGTGGCGCAGGTGGTCGGGGTCACCGAGTTCGCCGTGGCGCTCCCTGCCTTCAGGTCGCCGTCGTGAACCGAGAACTCGATGTCGGAGTTGTTCATGTCCGCGATCAGGTTCGGGACCCCGACCTGCGCCTGAGCGTCCGAATAGGGCAGGTCGCCCCAGAGCCCGATCGCATACTCGAATGTCTTGTTGTTGCCCTTGTCCTTGGCGGCGACGGCGAATCCCGCAGCGACGGCGGCGGCGATCAGGACGGCCGCCAGCGTCAGAAGCCTACGTCTCGACATGCTCCCTCCTGGTCGGTGATGGAACTCGGGCGAGCCTCGCCGCTCGGATAGAGCGAGTGGGTGACGATCCGGTGAGCGTCCGGTGACCAGGCGGCTCGTCAGCAGACGAGCCGGCCCGCGTTGATGCGGAAGTTGTCGAACGCCACCTTGACGTGCTCGGCGCCGAAGTCGGCCGCGAGCGAGCTGATCGAGAGCTGGATAACCGCCTCCGTATGCGGGCTCGGCGCATCGAGAAGCCGGATCCACCGGCCCTCGCGACGCACGAAGCCGCTGATCGTGTCACCGTGCTGCACGAGCCGCAGCGATCCTGCGAGGTCGTCGAAGGGCTCGTTCACGACGTCGGGCGGGAACCAGGCGAAGACCGTGTCCCCGCCCTGGTTGTGCCGGCCGATCGCCTGGGGCCAGCCGGTGCCGAAGTTCACGTGCACGCCGTTGCCCACGGGCCATTCCGGCAGCCGGTAGTCGACCTGCACATCGAAGTCGCCGTGCAGCGTGCAGCGGCTGATGACTCCCGCCCACATCGCCTGCGAAGGCGGGTCGACGTCGGACGTCGCTGGCACGTCGATGTCGAGCTCGCCGTCCTGCGACACGGTGGGCCCCTGGCCGCCGTGGGTCTCCTGCCAGAACCTGCTGTCGATCGCCGTGCCGTCGAAGCTGTCCAGGTACGGCACCGACCCGCTCGCGACCAGCGCCGCCTCTGCCTTGCGGTCGGGGATGCACGGCTGCCACGAGATGCAGGCGACGTCGACCTCGGTTCCCGGCGAATCGATCGAGACGGGATCCAGCTCGAGCCCGGTGATCCGCTCCGCGTAGCCCGGAAGTCCGGTGAGCCGGACCGCATAGGTGTGGAAGCGGCCGTCCAGGAACGGCGCGAAGAGCGCGCGCCGCTCGGGGGAGAACCCGAGCCCGCGGTTGGCCCAGCCGAGCCAGGCGACCTGCGAGGTCCTCGACGTCCATCGCGCGCGGACGTAGACGACGGGAACGGAGCGGGCGCTCCACCATCCCGCCGGTCCGTAGAGCCGCGACGCGGACGAGTCCGCGAGCACGCGCAGCGCGCCGCGGATCGGCGATCCTCGGTCCGTCGTCCCCGTGTACCACCAGTGCTGTCGGTCGGTGCGGAAGTGGTAGTCGGGCCGTGGGTCGGGCCGGTGTGCGTAGGCGTACGCGCGGATCTGGCGGAGCGAGCCGACGAGGAGCGTGTAGCTGTAGTCGTAGACCTGGTTCGCGTCGATCTCCTCGGTCGTCGACGAGGCGAGGTAGCCGTTGAGCCCCTCGTTGCCCCAGATGCCCGGGATTCCCGTGAACTGGACGAGGTCGGGCTTGAACAGGCCGATGCCGAAGCCCGTGTCGTCGACGACCGCCGCCCAGTGCTCGGTGGCGAGCCAGCTCGGTCCGGGCCGGAAGAAGTTGCCGGCGTCCTCGTCGATCTGGCGCACTGGCTGATGGGTGTAGGGCGCCGTGCCGTCGTAGGTGAGAACGCGGTAGGTGCGGCCCGTCGTGTAGAGCGCAGGCAGCTCCTGGGGCGAAGCTGCGTAGCGCGTCGCGTCGGAACGGAAGGCCGTGAGGCGATTGCGGACCTGGATCGCCCGCCCATCGAGCGTCACCCACTGTTCGAAGATGCACTCGCAAGGCCCCGTGCGTTCGTCGGCTGCGAGCGTCTTCGTGTAGATCGTCTGGCCGTCGTTCCGCGACGTGAGCACGGTCGTCTCGCCGCTCGAGAACGCGTGCCAGCCGGGGAAGCCGCCTTCGGAGTACGGGCCGGAGTAGTACGAGGGCTGGACGTCCTGGACGAGGTTCGTCGACGTGCCCGTAGCTGCGCCGACGAAAGTGATCTTGGCGCCGTTCGACAGGTCGACTCCGACGCGAACGGTGCTGTTGTCGAGAAAGGTCATGCCCTGATGGACGCCGGCAGCCGCCGGCGAGGACGCTGTCGTCGAGGAGACCAGGAGAGCGGTTGCGGTCAGAGCCAGAGCGACGAGGGTGCGCATGGCGTGCTCCTCACATCGGGGGTGGTCACGCCGAGACTCTCGGCGCCGCCCCTCATGCGCGGCTCACACCGCGCTCACGCACGCGTCAATGCTGGATCTGAACCGGAAAGTGGACGACGTGGATGGGCTTGCCGTTCGCGGCCGAATCCTCGTAGACCCGCAGTGTGCCCGTTCCGCTCGAGGTGGGGTTGAACGGCACTTTCAGGTCGAAGGTCCCTCGCGTCCCGCTCCCCGACGTCGCCGTGGCGAAGTGCTTGGCCAAGACCTTGCCCTGTGCGTCCTTGAGCTCGTACTGAAAGGTGGCCTCGAACGTGTTCGCCGAGCCGGCGAGGCGGATCGGGCTCGACAGGGACTGGAAGGGGAGCGGCAGTTCGACGAGGATCGCGGGCGTGAAGTCCTCGAAGCTCCCGCGCGTGTAGCTCTTGCCGTTGACCTGCACGGTCTGCGCGTTCGCGAACTGGGTCATCGTGTACACGACCTGCGCGAGCGGCGCGCCGTCCGGGACGTCGCCGTGCACCGTCAGGGTCCCGTTCGACCGGTCGACGCTCAGCGACGACTCGGACGAGACCTGGGTCGAGAGGCCGATCTGCTGCTCCGACGCGGTCGGGCCTTCCAGGAGCGCGTTCAGCGCGGCGCCTGCGACCGCCTGCGTCTTCGGCACGGTGCGGAGAACCGGCTGCACCTTGTCGTTGAGGAGGAAGTAGACGCGGAGCGAGGTCGAGGCGCCCGGCGTCGTCGACGACGGCGCGGTCACAGTCACCGTCACGGTCTTCGTCTCGCCTCCGCCGCCGCACGCCGCCAGGGCCACCACGAGGGCGATCGGCGACAATCGGAGAAGCGTGCGGCCGATCATCGGGATCACAGGGTACGCCGAGCAGGCGACGTGGGGCGTCTGGACGGAGCCTGCAGCGCTGATCCCGCTCTCCTACGTGCGCTCGGTCGAGCGGGCGGGCGGACGTGCGCTGATCGTCCCTCCGAGCGACGGCGGCGTCGAAGAGACGGTCGACCGGCTGGACGGGCTCGTCTTCTCCGGCGGCTCCGACGTCGACCCCGACGCGTACGGCGCGGAGCCGCACCCTGCGACGCTCGGAACACGACCGGAACGCGACCGCGCGGAGCTGGCCCTGCTGACGGCGGCGCTCGAGCGGGACATGCCCGTCCTCGCCATCTGCCGCGGCTCCCAGGTGCTCAACGTCGCTCTCGGCGGCGACCTCGAGCAGCACGTTCCCGACAGGGTCGGCCACGAGGGCCACAAGGAGGTTCCCGGCACGTTCTCCGAGCACGCCGTCAAGCCGGTGCCGGGTACGGTCCTGGCGCCGCTGATCGGTGACGGCACGACGGTGAAGTCGCATCATCACCAGGGCTACGGGAGACTCGGCCGCGGCCTCCGCGAGGCCGCGCGCGCCGAGGACGACACCGTCGAGGCGATCGACGACCCGACCCGCCGCTTCACGGTCGGGGTCCTCTGGCACCCGGAGGAGGGCGGCGATCTACGGCTCTTCGAGGCGCTCGTCCGGCAGGCCCGTGACTATCGCGCCGGCCTCTAGCCCGGACGGTAGGCTCGGACGGTGGCGGATACGTCGAAAGGAATCGAGGCCGCCGGTCTCGTCCGCGAGTTCAAGGGCGGCGTGGTGGCGGTCGCAGGCATCGAGCTCCACGTCGCCGAGGGGGAGATCTACGGCTTCCTCGGCCCGAACGGCGCCGGCAAGTCGACGACCGTGCACATGCTCACGACGCTGCTTCCGCCGACAGCAGGCCGCGCGACGGTGGCCGGCTTCGACATCGTCAAGCAGGGCCCGGCCGTTCGCCGTTCGATCGGCGCCGCGCTCCAGGAGGCCGCGCTCGACCCGGTCCTGACCGGCCGAGAGCACATGCGGCTCCAGACCGCGCTCCATGCCGTGGTCCGCGAGGAGCGGCAGGCACGCGGCGAGGAGCTGCTCGAGCGCGTCGGCCTGACGGCTGCGGCCGACCGCAAGGTGAAGACGTATTCGGGCGGGATGAAGCGCCGCCTCGACCTCGCGCTCGCCCTCGTCCACCGGCCGCGGCTGCTCTTCCTCGACGAGCCGACGACCGGCCTCGATCCGCAGTCGCGGAGCGCGCTCTGGCAGGAGGTCGCCCGCCTGGCCAAGGAGGACGGCGTCACGGTCTTCCTGACCACGCAGTACCTCGAGGAGGCCGACGTCCTCTGCGACCGCGTCGGGATCATCGACCAGGGCAAGATCGTCGCCGAGGGCACTCCGGCCGCCCTGAAGGCGACGATCGGTCGGCCCACCGTCGACGTCGTCCCCACAGACCACGAGCAGCGCCACCGGGTCGCCGACGTCCTTTCCCGGTTCGGTGACCTGACGCAGGCGTCGCCGCACGGCGTCGCCGTGCGGCTGGCCGGCGACGAGTTCGGGCTCGCCGACGTGATCCGGGCGCTCGACGCCGAGGAGCTCCACGTCGACCACCTGGAGCTGCACTCCCCGAGCCTCGACGACGTGTTCCTCGCCAAGACCGGCCGCACGCTGGAAGGGGCCGAGGGGGAGCAGCAGGCCGAGCTCGTCTCGTGAGCACGACGCTGAGTACGACTCTGGGCCAGATCGGCGACCTCGCGCGGCGCAGCATCACGCGCACGCTGCGACAGCCGTCCTACGTGATCCCGCCGCTGATCTTCCCGACCCTGCTCGTGGCCGTGAACGCCGCCGGGCTCCGTCCGTCGACGGCGCTCGAAGGCTTTCCGACCAACTCGTTCCTGGCCTTCGCCATCGCCGTGCCCTTCATCCAGGGGGCGCTCTTCTCGACGATGAACGCCGGCACCGACCTGGCGCGCGACATCCAGACGGGCTTCCTCAACCGCCTGGCGCTGACGCCCATGCGCGGGAGCGCGCTGCTCGTCGGGCACATGGCCGGCGTGATGACGCTCGGGCTGATCCAGTCGCTCTTCTACATCTGCTTCGCTCTCGCCGTCGGCGTGCGCTTCGAGGCCGGAGTCGGCGGCGCGTTCGTGATCCTCGCGCTGGCGACCACGATCGCAGCCGCATTCGGGATGCTCGGCGCCTTTCTGGCCCTCCGCACCGGTTCGGGCGAGTCGATCCAGGCCACGTTCCCGTTCCTGTTCGTCTTCCTGTTCATCTCCTCGATGAACACGCCGCGCAACCTGATCGCCGTGCACTGGTTCAAGGTGGCTGCGACGATCAACCCCGTTTCGTACCTGATCGAGGGTGTGCGCAGCCTCGTCATCGTCGGATGGGACGAGACCGCGCTTCTGCGCGCCTTCGCGGTTGCCCTGACGATCGGCGCGATCTCGATCGTGCTGGCATCCCATGCGCTCGGCCAGAGGATGGCGCGGACGTGACCCGCTCGGAGTTCCGCTCCTACCGTTCGATCGCCCTCGGCCTCGCGTGGCGCACCGTGCACAACGCGATCACGCAGCCGAACATCGTCATCCCGACGCTGGCGTTCCCGTTCTTCTTCTTCGTCGCCTTCGCAGGCGGGCTCTCGCAACTTCAGCACCTGCCCGGCTTCGACTTCAAGCACGGATACACGGCCTTTCAGTTCGTGTTCGTGATGCTGCAGTCGGCCGCGTTCGGCGGCGTTTTCACGGGCTTCGGGATCGCCCGCGACTTCGAGTATGGCTTCGCGCGGCGCCTGATGCTCGCAGCGCCGTACCGGAGTGCGCTCGTCGTCGGGTACGGGCTGTCGGCGATCGTCCGCTGGGCTCTCGTGGCCGCGGCGCTGACCATTGCCGCCTTTGCAGTGGGGATGGACGTCGGCGGGAACGGAGTCGCGCTTCCCGGTCTCTACGGGCTGGCCGTCCTCGTGAACATGACCGCGCTCCTCTGGTCGGCGGGGATCGCGATGCGGCTGCGGACGATCCAGGCCGGGCCCGCGATGCAGATGCCGGTCTTCCTGGCTCTCTTCTTCGCCCCTGTCTACGTTCCGCTGACGCTGCTATCCGGCTGGATCCACGCTGTCGCGACGGCGAACCCCGTGACGTACTTCCTCGAGGCCGGCCGGAGCTTCGTCTCGGGCGACACGGTGCATGCGGGGCTCGCCTACGGCGCCGCGGCGGCTCTTGCCGTTCTGTTCAGCGTCTGGGCGTACCGGGGCCTGCGGAGCGCTGAGGCAGCAGGGGGCTAGGCGCCTCGATCCCGGCCGTTGTCCACGGCCGCCAGCGCGGCGTCGAGCGTGTCGTGGATGGGCACCAACCGCGCGCCCTCGATCAGGGTGAGCAGGCGTGCGACGTTGGCTTGCGGACGAGCGAGTGTCAGGTCGAGCGTCGCTGCGCGCGCGAGGATCGTGTGCAGCCCGTGTGAGTCGATGAACTCGAGCTCCCCGAGGTCGAGGACGATCGGCCCGTCGTGGGCCACGCCGTCCAGCGCCTCGTCGAGCCTCGGACTCGTCGCCATATCGAGCTCGCCGGCCAGCGCGAGGACGCTGACGTTGCCATGTTGCCGGCGCGTGACGTGAAACTCGCCGGGGTGCAGCTGCCGAGCCTCCATGTCCGACCTCCACGAGACCCGTTATTATCAACGTCCAAACTAGCGCGACAAAGGTAGCGCGACAAAAATCGTACGACAAAAAGAGCATATATGTCAAGAGCCAAGAACGAAAGGCCCTGGACGTTCGTCACGAGCCACACCCAGGTCCTGCTCTGCATCGCCCGCGACCCCGACGTGCGGATGCGCGATGTCGCCGCCGCTGTCGGCATCACGGAGCGCGCAGCCCAGCGGATCCTCGCCGACCTCGTCGAGTCCGGTTATGTCGAGCGGACACGGCTCGGACGGCGCAACCACTACAGGGTGAACGACACGAAGGCGATGCGCCACCAGGCGCAGGACGGCCACGAGATCGGCGGATTGCTCGAGCTCCTCAGGCTCGAGCCGGAAGCCGAGCGGTACTGAGCCTGCGGCGCCGCCTACAGGGTCGCGAAGTGGATCGCGAGCCAGATGACGGACGCCCCCGCGATGTTCATCAGGCCGGTTAGCACCTTCGGGTGCCGGTGGTGGCTCTCCGGGAGGAGGTCGCTTGCTCCGATGTAGAGGAAGAAGCCGCAGAAGAGCGACAGCAGGATGCCGAGCTGCGTGTCCGTGAGTGTGAAGAAATAGGTCGAGATCACGCCGAGGAGCGGCGCGACGGCGTCCAGCAGGAGCCACCTGAGTGCGCGGATGCCCTTGCCGCGGTTCTTGAGGATCACGCTCACGGTGTTGATCCCGTCCGAGAAGTCGTGGGCGAGGACGGCCGCCGCGACGACCACGCCCACGGTCGTCGAGACCTTGAACGCGAGGCCGATCCCGACGCCGTCGAGGAAGCTGTGCAGCGAGAGGCTCGCGGCGCCGAGCGTGCCTTGCCGGTGGTGCCCGTGAGGGCTCATCGCCTCGTCCTCGGGGTGCAAGAGCAGGACGCGGTTCAGGAACATGAACGCGAAGAAGCCGACCGCCACGAAGAGTGTGATCGTCGGAGCCGAGTAGTCCTTTCCGGCCAGGTCGAAGGCTTCCGGCAGCAGGTCGAAGAGCGCGACCCCGAGGACCGCTCCGGCGCTGAACCCGAGGATCAGGTGGAGCTTGTCCTGGTACCTGAGCGCAAACAGGCCGCCGAGCAGCGTGGCCACGACAGCGGCGAAACCGAGCACGAGAGCCATGTCACAAACAGCATTGCGACGCGAGGCGCATTGTTGCAAGTAACTTGCACTTAGTGAGGAAAACGCGCGTGAGCCAGCTCGTGGTCGACCTGCTCCAGACGTACGCGAAGCCGCTTTCGCTCGCGGAGCTCCACGGCCGTGTGCAGGAGCGGTTGCCGCGGACGGCGTTCTCGACCATCTACCGCGTCGTCGCCCGCCTCGAGGCCGAGGGCAAGGTGGAACGCGTCGACTGGCGCGAGCGCGGCAGCCGGTATGAGTGGGCCGAGCTACCGCACCACCATCACATCCTCTGCGGGATCTGCGGCAGGAGCGTCGACATCGACGACACCGACCTCGGCTTCAGTGAGGAGCGGATCCGGACCGCGACCGGGTTCCTCGTCAACCACCACTCGATCGAGCTCGAGGGGATTTGCCCGGACTGCCAACGCTCTCCTGCCCGAGCCGTCGAGCCCACGCCGAGGCGCTGAATCGTCACATTCGCGTCTCACACGCGTGACGATTTCGCCGCTAGCCTCAAAGACGGGGGAAGCGGGGCCGAAGGCCCCCCGGGGGAACTAACTGTGTGAGTGCGTCGGCGGCGCGTCAGGCGTCGAGCAAGCCGGCGTCGATCGCGGCTACGAGGCCCGCGACCACGCCGCAGCGCGGGGCGAAGCTCGCCGTCTCGACGTACTCGGCGGGCGAGTGGTCGTCCCCGCCGACCGGGCCGAGGCCGTCGAGGGTCGGGATGCCGTGGCTGGCGGTCCACGAACCGTCGGAGACGCCGCCGGCGACCGCCTCGCCGAACTCGTGGCCGAGCGCCCTGCCGAACGCGATCGCCTGCTCGGCCAGCCGCGCGATCGCCGGCGTGCGCTCGAACGGCGGGGGGCCGCCGAGGTCCTCGTAGCGGAGGCTGATTCCGTCGTACGCCGGGAAGTCGGCGATCCTCCCGGTCACCCAGTCGAGGTCGCCCTGAGTTGCCGCCCGCACGTCCGCGGCCAGGAAGCCCCGGCTCGGAACGGTGTTCAGGCCCTCGCCCGCCTCGAGCGCCGTGACCTGCAGGGTCGTGCCCTCGCGGGCCGCATCCAGTTCGGCCAGCCTTAGAGCTTCGCGCGCCAACGCGAGCGCTACGTTCCGCCCCGCTCGCGGCGCTTCGCCCGCGTGGGCGGCGCGGCCTTCCGCGTGCACGCGCAACCAGGCCGCGCCCTTGCGCGCCGACACGACTTCGCCGCCCGGGCGGCCGCACTCGAGGCAGAGCACGGCATCGAAGCCTGCCAAGCGGTCGAGCGTCGCCGGTGGCCCGGGGCGCGACTCCTCGTCCGGAACCGACACGACCTCGACGAGCCCGAACGGCCGCGGTCCGACCGCCAGCGCCCGCGTCGTGTGCAGCGCGACTGCGACGCCACCCTTCATGTCCGCGACGCCCGGCCCGTAGCAGCGCTCTTCCTCCCGGCGGAACGGCCGCGCCGCGGCTGTCCCGAGCGGATAGACCGTGTCGTGGTGCCCGAGCAACGCGACCCGTGCCCGGCCCGGGCCGCGCAGCGTGGCGTGCAGGTAGAGCCCCCCGGCGGATGGAACGAGCCTTGACTCGAGCCCGTAGCGCTCGGCTGTGCCGGCGAGCAACCGCGCCATCCCGTCCAGCGCCTCGACCTCGCCGCCGGGGGTGTCGACGTCGACCCACGTGGCCAGATCGGCGAGCAGCAGCTCGAGCTCGCTACCGACGAGATCGCGGACGCGGACGGCTTCGTCGGATGCTCTCACCGCTCGGGACAGTCTGTAGAGTCGCGGCAGGACGCGCTTCTGGCACCCGCTCACGGACATGGGCCTTCCTAGCGGAGGGCGGTGAGCGCGGCAACAGCCGCCTGAGACGACAAAGGCCCGCTTCCGCGGGCCTCAGTCCTTGTACGGATCGACCACGTCCCGGCCGGCCATGGCGACGCCCAGCGGCCGGAGCGTGTGCTTGACGCGGATCGTGTCCGCGTGGGCGGCGAGAACGTCCGGAAGGCGCTTGTAGACCTCCGGCGCCTCGTCCGCGCCGCCGCCGACGAGCACGATGCCCTGCTCGCGTAGGCGGGCCTGAACCGCCGGCCAGTCCACGAGGCCGGGCTTGACCTGCTCCTCGACGAACCACTTACGGAGCTTGGAGCCGTGCTCGGGGCACGTTCCCGGCTCGTCCGCGACGTACGGGCAGTCGCGGTGCCCGCAGGCCCAGCGCTTGCGCCGCCGGACCCGGCCGGCCGCCTGCGAGCGGCTCATGACCCGGCCGGCGCCGTGCACGGTCGAGTACAGCGCCTGCTCGTTCACGGGCGACCCGACGCCCTCGAGGATGACCGACTCGTCGCCCATCGATCCGCCGACGAAGCCCTCCTGGCCCGGGCGGGCCGGCGTGCACCCCTTCCGGATCACCCAGTACGTGCGGCCGAAATGCTCCTCCCGCCACGCGAAGTTGTGGTGGTTGTGCACTTCGTGGACGGCCTCGGCGCCGAGGATCCCGAGCGCCTTGTCGACCACGACGTCGCGGCCTGCGTAGGCGTACTCGCCGGCCAGTTCCATCGCCGAGACGTAGGCGTCGCCGAGCTCGGACCCGACCGCGAACAGCACCGGCGGCGAGTCCATCTCGCCTTCGACCGCCCGGTCGCCGAACCGCTTGCCCTCGGCGAGCGCGAGGAACCCGGACGCCGTCTTGTGCCCGAACCCCCGCGAGCCGAAGTGCACGCCGACCCAGATCCGGCCCTTCTCGTCCTCCATCAGGTTGACGTAGTGGTTTCCGGCACCGACGGTGCCCAGCTGCGACCCGGCGAGCTGGGCCAACGCCCGCTGCGGCCCGAAGTCTGCGCTGCGGATCTTCTCCAGCACCGGGTGGTCGACTCGCTCCCGCGCCGCAACGCCCATGCCGAACGAGATCCGGCGCGTGATCTCTTCCATGATCTTCTCGACGCCGCCGAGCGCGTCGAGGTCGGCACACGTGAGTGCGGTCTGCGCGGCCTTGTTTCCGCACCCGATGTCGTAGCCCACGCCCGAAGGCGAGACGTAGCCCTCGTAGGCGATGCCGCCGCCGATCGGCTGGCTGTAGCCGGGGTGGTGGTCGGCGCAGAGCACGCCGAAGTCGGCGTCGCCCGCTTGCATGCACCGCTCGAGCTGCTTCAGGCTCCGCTCGTCGACGGGACCGAACGTCTTGATCGTCGCCATCTGACCTCCCTTCCATTCTGACTAAGGAGACACCGGGCGGAGTCGAACCGCCGTCCCGCGCTTTGCAGGCGCGTGCCTCGCCGCTCGGCCACGGTGTCGTGAAAGCCTCCGAGAGGACTCGAACCTCTGCGCCCGGGTTCGAAGCCCGGTGCTCTTCCGGCTGAGCTACGGAGGCGTGAGTACGGGCGGAGGGAGTCGAACCCCCATGGGCCGAGGCCCGCCGGCTTCTGAGGCCGGTGCGTCTTGCCTGTTCCGCCACGCCCGCATGTGGCGCCGTCGCCTGACCGGTCGGCGACGGCGCAGTCGGCCTGTGAGCGGGCCGGCGGGCCGGGCCGCGCCTAACGCGGACCGCCGCCGCTGCCGCCGGCAGGCATTCGTGCCTGGAGCGTCATGGCTCGTACCTCCTTCGCGGAGGCGGCCGTCCTCGCAGACGTCTTGGACGACCGTCTGCGCGTGTTCCGAGTGAGCGTCCGTATGGACGCGGGTCAACTGCGGCACGCGGAGTGCGCCGTCACGTTGTTGACCCAGCATGGGACCTCCCTTCTGTTGCTTCGCGGACGCGTGCTCGCGCCAGCGCCAGGTGGCCGGCCGGGCTCGAACCGGCGCCTCGGGGCTCACAACCCCGGGTGCTGCCGACTACACCACGGCCACCACGAATCGACGGCGCCGCCGCCTGGACCGCTCGGCGACGGCGCGCCTTCCTCTCCGGAGCGGGTGTCGTGCCCGACTCCTCATGCGGCCGGCCGCTCGTGCGGCAGCTTCGGCCGCAGCTGCTCGAGCCGCGCCTGCCGGCGGGCCTCGAGCTGGATCACCTTGGCCGGCCGCTGGGGCTCCGGCTTGGGCCGGGCCAGGACCAGATGCAGATGCCGATGCATCGTCGCCTCCTCTCGTGATGTCGAAGGGCGCCCGCCGGGCGCCCTCTTCGATCAGAGGGCGCCGCGGGCGAAGTCGGAGATCAGCTGCGGCGTCGCCGTGTCGAAGCCGACGACGTCGAGCATCCCCGGGTCCGCGGGATCTGCGATCGAGAAACCGTTCGAGACCATCCCGACCACGACCAGCCGCGCGTCGATGTCCGACGCGTCCCGGTAGTC
>Ga0066903_100001715_pt1 | contig 16436 bp, 11 predicted proteins | sample PanSoiMetaGPlot1_FD_67491 | JGI IMG/M metagenome (GOLD analysis project Ga0066903, IMG submission 67491) | Tropical forest soil microbial communities from Panama analyzed to predict greenhouse gas emissions - Panama Soil - Plot 1 (version 2) | ecosystem: Environmental > Terrestrial > Soil >... | reverse complement strand
GGAAAGGTAATGGCGTGACGCCTCACATCGCCAGATCGCAGGCGGTCGCTGCCCTCTTTGACCCCCAATCGGTCGCAATCATTGGCGCTTCGACTAACCCGCACGGCCTGGGTGCCCGCCCGCTCGCTCTGTTGCGAGCGCGTGGGTATCAGGGCGCAGTTTTCCCCGTCAACCGCTCACATTCCGTTGTTCAGGGTGAACGGGCGTATCCGAGCATCGGAGACGTGCCCGAACCCGTCGACGTCGCGATGGTTGCCGTGCCCGCCAGGCTCGTTCCTGGGGTTCTGCGTGAGTGCGCAGCCGCTGGGGTGAAGCTGGCCGCGGTCGTCAGCTCGGGGTTTGGCGAGGGACAGGGAGGAGGCCTCGAGCTCGCTGAGGAAGTCCGTAAGGATGTGCTAGCCACCGGCATGCGCGTTCTTGGGCCAAACTGTGAGGGATTTGCCAGCCTTCGCGCTCAAGCGCCGGTGACGTTCAGTCCCGTGTTGGACTACGAGAAAAGCGGCGCGCCGCTCAAGTCCGGCGGGGTCACTGTGCTATCGCAAAGTGGCGGGCTCGGCTTCGCGGTCGCGCAGTGGGGGAGCGAAGTCGGTATCGGCTTCAATTACATCGTCAGTACCGGAAATGAAATTGATCTCGATATCCTGGACATAGCCGCCGAGGCAGTCGAGGACACTAGCACAAACATAGTCGTCATGCTGCTGGAGGGCTTCCGCGAACCGGTGCGAATGCGCACGATCGCGGATCGTGCTCTAGTTCTCGGCAAGATCTTCATGATCGTCAAACTGGGCGTGTCAGATGCGGGCCTGCGGGGAGCCTTCGCGCATACCCGTCACGACGCAGGAACTCCTTCTGAGTACGGGCGACTCCTCGACCATCCGGCGATTCAGCGGATCGCCGATGCCGACATCCTGATCGACCTTCTTCAGGCCTGGTCAAAATGTCCGCCGATGGCTGGCCTGAAGGTGGCAGTTGTCACGACCTCGGGTGGCGCCGGGGTGTGGACATCGGACGCCTGCCGCATCGAGGGGCTTCAGCTTCCGATCCTCAGCCCGGCGACCCAGGCGAAGCTGGCCAATCACATGCCCGCGTACGGGTCGCCTATCAACCCCGTAGACCTCACGGCTCAATTTATCGCGGGAGGACAGTTCGCACCTGCGCTACAGATCCTGGTCGACTCCGGCGAAGTGGATGGGATCGTGCTAGTTACATCCCTGTCTTCGCCGGGACGTTTGGAGAACGAACAGGAGGCATTGACTGCACTGGTCGAACGAAGCCCAATTCCGCTGGTCGTGTACGCGTATACGCGGCCACCCCGGTCGTGCATCGACCTGCTTGAGGAAACAGGACTCGCCTGGTACACGGCGGCGCACCGGGCAGCCAGAGGTCTCGCTTCCCTCGTCACATCGAATGCCTTGGCCTCAAGCGCGGCCACACCGCAGCGAATGAAATCACATTGATATTCAGACTTACTTTCTGAATTGATTTTTCTGTGATATAGTCTGAAAAAGAAGTAACGCATTATCGATATTGTCGGCGCATGACATCAGATGATTCTCGCGCCAATATCACTGCCATCGAGTGGCCGTATCGTGACCTGGACACGCGGCTGACCGGCGTGCTCTGCCGGGACCAGGCAATTTCTGGCGCACGCCCCGGTGTGCTTCTTGTCCATGGGGGGGCCGGCCTGGATGATCACGCCCGCACGCAGGCTAGGCGGTACGCGGCGCTCGGGTACGTCGTCTTTGCCTGCGACATGCTCGGCGACGGCGTGCGAGGCGACCGGGCCCGTGTTACGTGCTGCCTGAGAGCGCTCCGAGACGACCCGCCGCTGATGGTGCGCAGGGCACGGGCGGGCCTCCGCGCGCTGTCGCGCTGTCCCGGCACCGACGGTCGGGTCGCCGCGATCGGATTCTGCTTCGGCGGCATGGTAGCGCTCGCGCTCGCCCGGTCCGGGGAACCCATGGCGGGCGCCGTGAGCATCCACGGCAGCCTGGCCACCAGCAAGCCAGCTCAGCCCGGTGCGGTCCGGGCCCGCCTGCTGGTCTGCCACGGCGCCATGGATCCGCACGTGGTGCTCAGCGATGTGACGGCGCTCGCCGAGGAGATGGACGGCGCCAGAGCGGACTGGCAGCTGATCATGTACGGCGGCGCGCTGCACGGCTTCACCCATTCGGACGTGACACCGGGTGCCATCCCCGGTGTTGCCTACGACCACGCCGCTGACGGCCGGTCCTTTTCAGCGACCCGGGACTTCCTCGCTGATGCCTTCGCCGCCGACTGTGTCAGCGAAATGGCCCGACGATGAGCCGTCATCATTCGCAGAACGCCGCCGACTCAGCTCGGGGCAGCGTGTTAGGCAAGGCGCGCGCGGCCAGACGGCGCGGCCTGGGTCGACTGACGAATCACAAACTCGGGCTCAAAAATGACCTGCCGGTGCTGGTGGCCCTGAGTGTCGTCGGCCTCTTCCAGGAGCAGCCGGGCTGCGGTGCGACCGAGCTCCAACCTGGGCTGGCGCACCGAGGTTAGTGGCACAGCAGCGGCAGCGGCGAACTCGATGTCGTCATAACCGACGATGGAGATGTCCTCAGGTACCCGTATCCGGTTGCGGGTCATTTCCTGCAGGACACCGAGTGCCATGAGGTCGTTGGCGCAGAACACCGCTGTCGGCCGGGATGTCGCAGGCATCTCGGCAATCGCCGCCCCTGCCCACATCCCGGACGCGACGTTGAGCGCGGATGCCTCGATCAACAGCAGCGAATCTCGCGGGCGGCCAGCCCGCTGCAGCGCGCGCAGCGCTCCCTCGTGCCGATCGGCGACCTGCCGGATTGCCGGCGGCCCGCTGATGTATGCGATCTGCTCATGCCCATTCTCGACCAGGTGCGTCACCGCCAAGTCGCCGCCGAGCACGTCGTCGACAGCCACTGCGCACTGGCCATGCGACGGGGCTCTGCTGTCGAGCAGCACCACCGGGGTACCTCGCCGCTGCAGCCGTTCGAGGGTGGCACCCGCGCCAACGGGCGTTATCAGCACGCCCTGCACTCGGTGCTCCTCGAGCAGTTCAAGATAGCGCTGCTCCTTGCCTTCCTGCTCGTCGCTGTTGCACAGAATCACCGCCAGCCCGGCTTTGCTGACCTCGTCTTCAACGCCTCGTGCAAGGTCTGTGAAGAACGGGTTGGCGACGTCCAGCACGACGAGTCCGATCGTTCTGCTGCGCCCCGCTCGCAGCTGGCGCGCCGACTCGTTCCGGACGAATCCGAGTTCCCGGATCGCGGTGTTAACCCGGTCCCGTGTTTGCTGTGCGACAAGTTGTGGCCGGTTGAGGACGTTTGAGACCGTGCCGACGGAGACGCCCGCTTCTGCAGCAACCTCCCGGATGCTGACCGCCTCGCTTACCAACTTCACCGCTCCATAGTGGACTGACTCAGAGTTTCACGTGCTCGGCTAGAACGTGTCAAACGGCGTAATGTCCCGGTGAGGCTGACCAGTTAGGCACCTGTAAGTCCAGTCCTGCCTGCCGGGCGGCAGCTGACCACAAGCGGTCTGTGCCAGCGGGCTTGAAACGCTGCAGGCCCGCACCCGCGCAGTTTGAGCGCACCAGCTGTCGCATCCCTTCGTGGGTATCCGGCGCGGCACCCAGCGCACGCGCCTGAACCAGCACATTGCCCAGAGCCGTGGCTTCCGCTGGGCCGGCGACGACCGGCAGCCCGATCGCATCCGCAGTGAGCTGGCATAGGAGCCGGTTGCGGGAGCCCCCACCGACGATATGCACGACGTCGGCGTGCTGGCCGGACAGCGACTGCGCGGTCAGCACCGCCCGCCGATGGGCCAGAGCCAAGCTGTCCATGATGCACCGTACGATCTCGCCGTGCGTCGTGGGAGCGGCCGCGCCGCGTGCGTTCAGCCAGTCGGTGATTCGCGACGGCATGTCGCCAGGCGGCATGAAGACGGGGTCGTCTGCGTCGATGACAAAGCGCAGCGGCTCGGCTCCGGCGGCTTCAGCGAGCAGCGAGCCGAGCGGCGGGGCCGATGCTCCCCAGTGCCGTAGGCACTCCTGCAGCAGCCACAAGCCGGTGACGTTCCGCAGGTAACGGATGGTCCCGTCGAGCCCAACTTCGTTTGTGAAGTTCGCCAGCCTGCTCTCGTCAGTCAGGACGGGGGCCGCCAGTTCCATTCCAACCAGTGACCAGGTTCCGCAGGATATGTAGGCGAAGTACGGCCCTGATGCGGGCACAGCAGCCACCGCCGAGGCGGTGTCGTGAGACCCGACTGCGACGAGTGGCACGGCGGTAGCGACATCTGCGGTGATCGGGCCGATGACATCTCCTGGACGACGTATCGGCGGAAACAACGCGGGCGAGATTCCTGCCTGCCTCATGATCCCAGCGGCCCACGTCTGGCTTGAAGCATCGAGCAAGGAGGTCGTCGAGGCGTTCGTCAACTCGGCGCCGACAGACCCTGTGAGCCAGTACGCGAACAGGTCAGGGATAAGCAGCAGTGTCCGCGCGCTCGCCATAGCCGGTGTGCCCGCGGCGGCGGCGAGCTGGTAGATCGTGTTGAACGCCATGTGCTGGATGCCGGTGACTGCGTACAGATCGGCGGGTGACACGGGAATCGTTACGCCCTGGGTGCGCGCGTCACGGTAGTGCACGGGGTTGCTTATCAGCGCCCCGGTAGCGTCCAGCAAGCCGTAGTCCACTCCCCAGGAGTCGATGCCCACACTGGCCAGCGGGAATGATGCCGCTGCCGCGCGCAACCCCGACAGAACCGAGTTGTACAGCCCGAGGATGTCCCAGTACAGCGTCCCGCCGACGGCTACGGGCTCATTGGGGAACCTGCTTACCTCGCGGAGCTGGATGCGGGACTTCGAGAGCTGTCCCGTCATTACTCGGCCGGCTGAGGCGCCCATGTCGACAGCGGCCACGACAGCTTCAGTCACGCAAGTCCTTGCGGTGCTGCCCGGGCCACTGCATGTATGAAGGCGCGGAATCCCACCCAGCCGATATCGGACATCTAGCGCAGAGCCTCCCAATCATCGCAGGAAAGCTGCTGCTATGCCTGCGTCGACTGGGATCAGCAGGCCGGTCGTAAGCGACAGGTCGCCGCTGCACAGCGCGAACACCGCAGCAGCAACGTGGTCGGGCAGCACTTCCCGCTTCAGCAGCGTGCGCCCGGCGTAGTACGCGCCGAGTTCAGACTCTGGCACCCCGTACACCGCAGCCCGGGATGCGCCCCAGCCGCCCGCGAAAATCCCGGATCCGCGCACTACTCCGTCGGGGTTGATCCCGTTGACTCTTATTCCGTGCTCTCCGAGCTCGGCCGCGAGCAGCCGTACCTGGTGCGCCTGATCGGCCTTGGCGGCGCCATAAGCGATATTGGCGGGACCGGCGAAAACAGCGTTCTTGCTGCAGATGTAAATGATGTCGCCGCCAATTCCCTGGGCAGCCATCAACCTTGCGGCCTCTCGGGAAATCAGAAACGACCCACGGGCCATGACGTCGTGCAGCAGGTCCCAGTCAGCGGATGAGGTCTCCACAAGAGGCTTAGAGATCGACAGGCCTGCGTTACTGACCACCAGGTCCACGCCGCCAAAGGCCAGCGCCGTTGCTGCGAACACCGCGGTCACGCTTTCCTCGCGCGCCACGTCGGCGGTCACTGCGACAGCAGTGTCAGCGTTCCCGATGCCGGAGGCAACGGTCGACGCCGACCCTCCATCCCGGTCCGCGACGACCACGCATGCGCCCTCGTGGGCCAGCCGCTGAACGATGGCCCGACCTATGCCAGATCCGCCTCCTGTTACCAGCGCCACACGTCCCGCCAGCGCCTTGGGCCCCGGGCGCCGCCGAAGCTTCGCCTCCTCGAGTTCCCAGTATTCGATCCGGAATTTCTCGCTCTCGGGGATCGGCTGGTAGGCAGATATTGCCTCAGCTCCGCGCATGACGTTGATGGCGTTCAGGTAGAACTCGCCAGCTACTCGCGCGGTCTGCTTGTCCTGGCCGAAGCTCAGCATTCCGATGCCTGGCAAAAGGACGATGGCCGGGTCGGCGCCACGCATAGGTGGAGACGATGCGTCGGCGTACCGCTCGTAGTATGACCGGTAGTCCTCGCGGTAGTGCGCATGGAGTTGCCGCAGCCGATCGATGACGCCATCCAGGGGAGCGTCTGGCGCCAGGTCCAGTACCATCGGGCGCACCTTGGTACGCAGGAAGTGGTCCGGGCACGATGTGCCGAGGGCCGCCAGCGAAGGGTGCCTCTCGCGAGCCAGGAAGTCTAGAACCGCCGGGTCATCGGTGAAGTGTCCCAGCTGCGGCGCGTCCTTGGAGACCAGCCCTCGGATAATCGGAGCCAGGCTGGCGGCTCGCGCCCGACGGTCTGCAGGCCGCAGTGTCTGGTGGATGGTCTCCCCGAACGGCCGGGGCCTCCCGCGCTCGTCGATGAAATTCTGCGCGGTTGCGATGATCTCCAGCGAGTGCGCCTCGCACTCATCACTGGTGTCACCCCACGCGGTGATGCCGTGACCGCCGAGGATGACGCCGATGGCTGCCGGATGCTCGCGGCGTATCGCGGCGATATCCAGGCCCAGCTGAAAGCCGGGCCGGCGCCACGGTACCCAGGCCACCCGGTCGCCGAAACACGCGCGTGTCAGCTCCTCGCCGTCTACCGAGGTGGCGAGCGCGATGCCAGCGTCAGGGTGCAGGTGGTCGACGTGCGCCGTGTCGACCAGGCCGTGCATCGCGGTGTCGATCGAGGGCGCGGCGCCGCCTTTGCCGAAGACGCAGTAGTCGAGCATGGCGACCATGTCGTCTTCGCGCTCCGGGCCGGGATAGACGGCCGTGAGCGCGCGGAGGCGGTCCAGCCTCAGGACGGCTAGCCCCTCTTCGGTGAGCGTGCCGAGATCGCCGCCCGACCCCTTCACCCACAGCAGCTCGACCGGCTCGCCGGTCGACGGATCGACTCCCTTCCCCTTCGCGGAAGTGTTGCCGCCTGCGTAGTTCGTGTTGCGCCGGTCCGCGCCGAGCCGGTGGCTTCGGGCGATCAGCCCGGCCCTCGAGTCAGCCATCGGGTCGCGGAGCATCAGGCTCCCCATCCCGACTGCGTGCCGCCCCAGCGGTCCGCTTCGATTCGCTCCTGGTAGCCGCTGCGGGCATAGGCCGCCATCGGGTCGGCGGGCAGGCCGCGGGATTCGCGCCATTCCGCTAGTGCTGGTCGCACATCGGTGTAGAACGCGTCCATCAGGATTCCGTTCGCCGTGAGCACATCGCCGGCAGCCTGAGCCGCCCCCAGCGCCACGGTGTCGACGAGTAGCGCGCGGGCGGTCATCTCCTGCACGTTCAGCACACTGCGAATCTGACCAGGAATCTTCTTCTCAATGTTGTGGCACTGGTCGAGCATGAAGGCCACGTCCGGATTGGCGTAACCGCCGCCGCGAATCACCTCGAAGAGAATTCGGAACAGCTGGAACGGATCCGCGGCGCCGACGATAAGGTCATCATCAGCGTAAAACCGGGAGTTGAAGTCGAACGAACCGAGCTTTCCGAGCCGCAGCAGCTGCGCGACGATGAATTCGATGTTTGTCCCCGGGGCGTGGTGCCCGGTGTCAAGGCACACCATCGCGCGGTCGCCGAGCGCCGCAACCTGAACGTAGCTGGTGCCCCAGTCCGGAACATCCGTGTGATAGAACGCCGGCTCAAAGAATTTGTACTCCAGCACGAGACGCTGGTGCGCACCGATCCGATCGTAGATCCTGGCAAGCGAGTCCGCGAGACGTTCTTGGCGCGCGCGGATGTCGTCCTGGCCCGGGTAGTTCGTGCCGTCCGCGAGCCAGATTTTTAGATCCCTCGAGCCGGTTTCGTTCATCACGTCGATGCACTTGTAGTGATGGTCGATCGCCTTCTGACGGATCTTCGGATCCGAATGGGTCACCGAGCCGAGCTTGTAGGCGTCATCTTGGAAGGTGTTGGAGTTGATCGTGCCGAGTGCGACCTCGTTGTCCTCGGCGTGCTTCGCAAGATCCGGGAACGAATTGACCGTATCCCAGGGGACGTGGAGGGCAACCGTTGGTGCAAGCCCGGTGAACTTGTGCACCTGCGCCGCGTCCGAGATCTTTTCGAACGGATCCCTCGGTACTCCGGGGGACCCGAACACCCTGAAACGCGTGCCGGAGTTCCCAAACGCCCACGAGGGAAGTTCGATGGCGAGCGCTTCGAGTGCTGTTGTGACGCCGGTGAGGTCAGTCATTTCCGCTCATTCGCTTCGGTGCTTGACGGTTAGCCCTGGGTTCCGCTGCTAGTGGATCGCGCCGGCCGCTTGCGGTAGCGGCACGGTGACCGACGTGTGGCTCTCGTCCAGCGGCCGGTCGTCGTGGCCGGGGAGACGTAGCACGCCAACGATCCCCTCCGGAAGGTCGACGTTGACCGTGAATTGGTCGGCCGAAACGATCCAATGCACGGCGACCGGGCCGTGCGGGGTCTCGAGTGTTGCCTCGGCCTCGGTGAGGCCGCCACCGGGTTGCGGGGCGACCAGCACCTTCACGTAGCCGGGCGCGAGTGGAGCGACGCCACCGACGACCCGGTGCATCCAGTCGGCGACCGCGCCGAGCGCGTAGTGGTTGAAGGAGGTCATCTGGCCAGGGTTTATGGTGCCGTCCGGGAGCATCGAATCCCATCGTTCCCAGACAGTGGTCGCGCCCATCGTTACCGGATACAGCCAGGACGGGCACTCGCGCTCAAGGAGGAGCTTGTACGCCTGGTCGGTGTGGCCAGTCCTCGTGAGAGCGTCAGTGATGAACGGGGTTCCGGCGAACCCGGTGGAGATGCGGTAACTGGCCTGTGCGCACAGTTCGGCGAGCCGGTCAGCGGCCAGCGTCTCGTCGGCCGCATCCAGCAGGCCGAACACGATCGCGAGGGCGTAGACGGTGGTGCAGTCGCTGAAGACGCGACCTCCGGTGACGTAGTGCTCGTTGAATGCTGCACGAAGGCTGGCCGCAAGATCCGCGAACTCGGCGTGCTCTGCTTGCCGGCCAAGGATCTTGGCCGTCTCAGCCACGATCATGGCGGATCGGAAGGCACACGCAGTTGCGACGACACCTTTGTCAGCCTTCGCCCTGGCTGGGTCGTCCGGCGGAGCATCGGGATCGAGCCAGTCGCCGAACTGGAAGCCGGTCTGCCATAGTCCGTTCGGCGAGAGCAGGGAACGGACGTGGCGCACGTGCGCCGCCATGGACTCGAACTGACGGCGAAGCACCCGCTCGTCGCCGTACGCCTGATAGAGGGTCCACGGAACCCACACGCCGGCGTCGCTCCAGAGCGCGGTCGACTCGACCTGCCGGCGACCATCGGGGAGTCCCTGGAACTTCAGCACGTCGGGAACGACGTAGGGGATGATGCCGTCGTGGTGCGCCTGCTCAAGTGCGAGGTCGGCTAGCCAGTCGCTGAGGAACGCGTCGACGTCGTACAAGAACGCGGCCGTCGGCGCGAATGCGGCGATGTCACCGGTCCATCCCAGGCGCTCGTCGCGCTGGGGGCAGTCGGTCGGGACGTCGACGAAATTGCCACGCATTCCCCAGACGACGTTGTCGTGGAACTGGTTCAGCAGCGGATCGGAGGTGCGGAAAGTACCGATCCGTTTGAGCTCAGAACCGATCGCGACCGCGGTGAGGTCCTCGGGCTTGAGTTCCCCTGGCCAGCCCGATATCTCTGCGTACCGGAAGCCGTGGAAGGTGAAGGTGGGTTCGAATTCGTCACGCTCGCCGCTGAGAATGAATCTGTCAGTTGCGAGGGCCGTACGGAGCGGTCGAGTTCCGAGTTCCCCGCGCTCGAGAACCTCGGCGTGCCTGACGGTGACCTCCGCTCCCGCGGGTCCCTGTACCGTGACGCGCACCCATCCGACTAGATTCTGGCCGAAGTCCACGAGCGTCTTCCCGGATGGCGACGTCGTGATCTCCTTCACTGGAAGCTCGTTCCACCGCACGGTGCGGGGGCCGACGTATGGCGTGAGGATCTTCGTGTCGAAGCCGAGGACATGAACGCCGACCCAGTTCTCGCTGGCGAACCCCGGCCGTAGCCACGAGTCGTCACGCAGCCGCGCGTCGATGGTCTCGCCGTCGTACAGGTCGTTGGCGACCACAGCGCTCGGGCCAGCAGTCCAGCTCCGGTCTGTTGCGATGACCTGAATCGTGCCATCGTCGAACGTGACCTCGAGCTGGGCGAACGCGCCGAGCTCTGCGCCGTAAAAAGCTGACCGTCCCGACCAGCCCAGTCGCCCGCGGAACCAGCCGTTGCCCAGGGCCATGCCTAGCACGTTGCTGGGCTGGACTAGGCCAGTGACGTCATAGGTTGCGTACCGGAGACGCCACTCGTAGCTGCTCCAGCCGGGCGTGAGAAGGTCGTCTGCGATGCGGCGGCCGTTGAGCCAGGTCTCGGCGACGCCCAGGGCGGTGACGGTGAGCGTGGCGCTCGCAACAGCCCCGTGACCGGCCTCGAGCATGAATTCGTGTCGCAGCAGCGGCGCGCCATCAAAGTCCTCGTCGGCGGCGATCATCAGCGCTTGCCAGCTCATTTGGGATATCTCCATTTTGAGTATTGGTTGTTCTCGGTCTTCGAATTTGGTTGCAGGCTCGACCTCCCGAGTCGACGGGTCGCGTCGGCGAGCGGCCACGGTGTCCGGCAGCGATGTCAGCCCTTAATGGCCCCGCTCGTGAGGCCGGCGACGATCTGCCGGTTGGAGAAGATGTAGGCGATCAGGGGCGGGATCGTGATGAGAAGGATGTCCATGAACAGCAGGTTGTAGAAGCTCAGGTTCTGGCTCTGGAAGGTAAACAGAGTGAGCTGGACCGTCGCGTGCTCGTTGCCCGGCAGAAAATAGAGCGGGCCGGCAAAGTCGTTGAAGACGAATACGGCCTGGACCACGGCCACCGTCACGACGACGGGCCGTAGCAATGGCAGGACAACCCGGAAGAACAGACTGAACGGACCGGCGCCGTCGATCACAGCCGCTTCGTCGAGCTCACGAGGAATGGTGCCCACGAAGGCGCGGAAGAGCAGGATGGAGAAGGACAGCCCGAAGGTGGCCTCGATCAGGATCATTCCTGGCAATGTTCCGAACAGCCGGAGACGCTGCAGAACCCAGATGGTCGGTACTACAGCCGGCGGCACGATCAGTCCGGCCAGGACGAAGAAGTTGACGACCCCATTCCACTTGCTCTTCCGCCGCGCAAGCACATAGCCGGCCATCGCCGCGAGAATGACCATGATCGTGACAGACGTCACGGTCAGGATCGCGCTGTTGAGGAAGGCGCGCCAGATGATTCCTGAGTTCGTCTGGAGCACGGCGCTAAGGTTTGAGATGAACTGCCAGTGTCTCGGCCACGAGAACGCAAGGCTCGACGCATCGGCCGGAGCTTTCGACGCCTGGAGAACCACAAATATGAATGGAATGAGGAAGACGACGACAGAAACGATGATCGCGATGATGCCTACTGTCCAGGCACGGACGCGTACCCGGGTCATAGTTGCACCTGCTTTCTGTTGAGCACATACGTAAGTGGCACCATGATCACTGTGACGACGAGGAACAGCACGACGTTCCCGGCAGCTGAGAGGCCATAGAAGCCGGCCTGGTATTCCTTGTAAATCACGGATGCAATCACGTCACTCGTGAAGCCGGGTCCGCCGCCAGTGGTGGCCCAGATGATGTCGAAGGATCGGAGTCCGCCGATCAGAGAGAGGATGATGACGGTCGCCGTCGCCCCTCGCGAGAGCGGGATGGTGATCTCGCGCAAGATCCTCCATGCCCCGGCGCCATCGATCCTCGCGGCCTCGAAGTACTCACGCGGAATGGCGACTATGCCTGCCATGAAGATGAGGGTCGCAATGCCGACACCCTTCCAGATGTCGACGGCCGCGATCGTGTAGATGGCGAGGTGTGGATCGGTGAACCAACCCGGCTGCGGCAGTCCGAAGAATCGGAGGACGGCATTGACCATGCCGTGGAAGGGGTCGAGCAGCGACTTGTACATGATTCCGACACCGATTGTCGAAACTAGTACGGGAAAGAACACGACTGCTCGCAGATAACCGCGACCAATCACGGGGCCAGTCAGGAGCACGGCCAGGAAGAACCCGATGAGGACCTTAGCCCCGGATGTGATGACGCCGTACAGCAATGTGTGGATGAAGCTCGTGTAGAGCTGCGGATTCTGGAAGAACTCTACGAAGTTGCCGAACCCTATAAAGTGCGAGTCGAACAGTGACCACCGGGTCAATGAGAAGTAGAACGACGCGACGGACGGGATGGCGAAGAACACTACATACAGCACGATTGTCGGGATAAAGAAAGACCTTGGATAGTACGACTTGATCGTCCGCCGGTTCTTCGACACACGAGGCTCGGTGATGACGTCAGCCGCCCGGTTCGCGGCCGCGGTGTTGGTCGTCGACACGATGTACTCCTCGTCGGGTTCACTGCTGAGGCGCGGCACGCGGGGTCGATGGCCTCTGGTCATCGACCCCGCGTGTTCAGACGCTATGCCTCAGGGGCATGACGATCGCCCGGTCTACCAGCCGGGGAGTCCGAGCTGCTGGGCCTCAGCCTTGACGTCATTGTCGTAGAGGACGGCGCCCGCCGCTGCCTTGGTGATGCCGGAGCCGACCTGAACGAGGATCTTCTCGAGGTTCGGTCCCTTGATCGGCGAGAGGAATTCCAGCGCCAGGCCGGTCTTTCCGTCGGCCTGATACTTGGCCTCATCTGCCACCAGCGCCGGGGCGTTGCTCGGAACCGTGCACGTGCTGATCGCGAACGGACCAGAAGGAACGCCGCCCGACGACTTCTGGATGTCGCAGCCGGTCGGTGAGTTGATGAAGGCGACGAGCTTCTTGGCCGCATCGAGCTTGGCACCCGTCGTCGACTTCGGAATGTACGCTCCGCCTGCTTCCCAGACCGTCGCGTGTGCGTCACCCGAGTCGGGCGGCATCGCGAAGTAACCGATGTCGTTTACCTGGCTCGGGTTGCTCTGCACCACGTTGGAGATCACCACGGTGATCATCGGGTACTGCGCCGCCTGGCCGGTGGCGAGCTCCTTGAGTGCATTCACGTTCGTCAGCGAGGCGTAGTCCTTGTTCATCAGGCCCATGTCGAAGATCTGCTCAGTGTGCGTGAAACCGGCCAGCGCCGGCGGGTTCACGTACTTCGCCTTGTCGTGCGTGTAGTTGGTCGCCCAGTTGGGATCCTGTGCGCTGACATTCGCGAAATCGGCGAGCACGAAGAGCTGGCTGGTCCAGGTGTCCCCATAGGACGCCAGCACGGGGATGATGCCGGCGGCCTTGATCTTCTGGCTGTTGCTGATGAACTGCGCCCAGGTCGTCGGCACCGAGAGGCCGAGCCTCGCATAGACCTTCTTGTTGTACATGATGCCGCCGTCGAAGGTGCTGCCGTTCGGAGCGCCGTACAGGCCATTGGACGTGCTGACCGTCTTCTTGAAGTCGGAGGTGAGGTCTTTCACCCAGGGCTGGTCGGTGAGCGGCTGCAGCGTTTGGTCGGGGTGCAGGGCCTGGAACAGGGACCCCGTGTTGTACAGGAACACGTCGTCCATGGTCCCTGTCGACAAGCGGGTCTTGACGAGGTTATCGCCATCGGTTCCGCCTGGACGAGTGTCGACCTTAACCGTGATCGTCGGGTTGGCCTTGTGGAACGCGTGCGCGATATCGTTCGCGAACTTCGTGGCTGCGGGATCATTTCCTCCCGCCATCAATGAAATGGTTGTCGGGCCGCTCGAGCTGTTTGCGCTCGATGAGCAGGCGGCGAGCGCCGCGCCCAGGAGGGCAACGCAGCCGAGCGCGGCGACAACGCGGGACGTCGTCCGTCTCGAGAACATCAAGTACCTCCTTGTAATGTGCCGTCCCAGAGCCGCGATTCGGGCGCGCGCTGAATCGCTTCACCTGAAGCTAGGCAGTTGCGTGGCGCTCGTCAATCGGCAGACTGTAACGATTCAGACGCGACGCGGCACGCGCGTGCGTCCGAAGAGCCGACCCTGAGCTGCGATCCTAAATGGTGTAGTCCCACCGATGACCCAGCCAATGCCCGTAAAACGGGCACTGAATCGCCAGATTGGCAGCAAGCCCCGGCGAGGGGCGCAATACTGCCTCAGTGACTGATCGCGAGCTAGAAGGCTGGTACCAGGATCCCTTCGGGCTGCACGACCTCCGGTACTACCACGCAGGCCGCCCGACCCGGCTGGTACGGGACGGCGTTCATGAGTTCTACGAGCAGCCGGCGCCGCGGGACGCGCCGCAGGCCGGGCCGGCGCACTCTGCCGCGAACTGGGGCCGCAGGAATTCCACCGCACCCGGATACAGAGGCGGAGCCAGCGGAGTTGGACCTGGACCCAGCGCATACGGGAGCGGGGCCGACCCGCCCGCAGGTCAGCGAGACGGTGGCAGGCCAGGGGCATACGGAAGAGAGCCTGGCCAGTACGCCGGCCAGCCCTACGGTGGCGGGCCAGGCGGCTACCGAACAGGCTCGGGCGGTCCCGACGAGCATCAGCTCAGCCATGGACCCTCGCACCGGCGCATCGACGGCGCCCCGCGCCGCACAGCAAGGAAACGCATCGCCGCACCGGCAGCAGTCGCGGTTGCGGTTGCGGTTGCGGTCGTGGCACTTGTCGCGCTGCGCGGCAACGGCAGCAACCTGAGCCTCACCCCGACCGCGTTCGTCAGCAAGGCGGCGACGCAGACCATGGCGCAGAAGACAGCTGACGTCACCCTGTCGGGCACCGTTCAGGCGAGTGGCAAGACCGCGGCCGTGCATGGCACCGGTCAGCTCGACCTAGCCGGAAGGAAAGTCAGCCTGAACCTGAGTGCCAGCGTGCCAGGTGGCGGTGCCTTCGATGAGCACGAGATCGTGGCCGGCGGGACCGTCTACCTGCAGTTCGTCGTCGCGGGACAGAACCTCTTCCAGGCGGCTACGGGCAAGCCGTGGCTAGCAATACCGATCGGCCAGGCGCTGCAGTCGGGCTCGACGGGTTCCGACAGCAATCCAGCCTCGTCGCTGGCGATCCTCCAGCAGAAGGGCGCCAAGGTCACGCCTCTCGGGTCGCGCAACATCAACGGTCAGCAGTGCGATGGCTACCGGGTGATGCCGACAAGGCAGGCGATGATCGCAGGCGCCGAACAGGAGTGGGCTAAGGCCGGCCTGTCAGAGGCGCAGACGAGCAGCGCACTTCAGCAACTCCGGAATGTGACACCGCCGACGATTACCGTCTGGTTTCATCCGCAGCAGCAGCTAGCCTGCCAGATGAATTTCGATATTCAGACGAGCGGCCTGACGTCCGGCTCGACCAGCGCGAACATGACCATGACCTTCACGAATTACGGCGCGCCGGTGCACATCAGCCCGCCAGCAGCCTCAGACACGGCCGGTCCGCAGCAGCTGCGGCCGTCCGGGCAGTAGGCGGCGTAGCGCGGTCGGGACTGCCGGAGGTGCTAGCTGTCCCCAGGTCGCTAGCCCGTGATCGTCGATCAGCGCACAGAGGCGTCGCGGGCCTTGGTGGCCGTGCTCTCGTCGACCGGGGTCTTCTGGTCGCCTTCGGGGATGATGGCCCAGGCCACAAGGTAGGCCAGGATGCCCGCGCCACCTGTGATCACCGCGATTGCGGCTACGATCACCCGGATCAGGGTCACGTCTGAGCCGAGGTAATCGGCGAGCCCAGCGCAAACCCCGGCCACCATGCGGCCCTCACGCTTGCGTACCAGGACCTTGGTTCCGCTTCCCGAGTTCATCTCAGCCCCCTCCGGTCGGCACAGCAAGCCGCCGTCGGCAGCTCAGCCGACCTGACTCTCAGCTTACGCAGGTCAAGAATCAGGGTCACTCAAGGACCTCCGGGCTGCTGCAGCCGCTGCGGTGTGAGCTGTCATGCAGACAGGCAGCCCACCGACGTTATGCAGCTCCTCGGCCGATTAGCCGGCGTACATTAGCTGGACATCAATCCCGTTGATGGGCCGCCGACGCGGCCTCACATGCACTCGCCACGCGAAGGTGATCAGACGTCGAGATGGAAACAGAAATGACATCGCCGAAGGTGGCCGTTATCACCGGGGGAGCGAGCGGTATCGGATTCGCGACAGGCCGCGGGCTTGCTGAACGAGGCTGGAACATCGTCTTGGCAGACGTCGAGGAAAATCGTCTGGCGGCTGCGGTAAGGGAATTGGGGACCATCAGCCAGGCAATAGGAGTGAGCACAGACGTTCGTGACTACGACGCTGTTCAGGCGCTCGCCGAGGGCGCTTACGAACACTTCGGTCACGTGGACATGGTGTTCAACAACGCTGGGGTCGCCACCAGCGGAGAGATCGCTGAGATGACCCACGACGACTGGAAGTGGATCATAGATGTGGACCTATGGGGGCCCATTCATGGTGTCGAGGCCTTTCTGCCGAGGATGCTGG
>Ga0066903_100001714_pt1 | contig 16437 bp, 15 predicted proteins | sample PanSoiMetaGPlot1_FD_67491 | JGI IMG/M metagenome (GOLD analysis project Ga0066903, IMG submission 67491) | Tropical forest soil microbial communities from Panama analyzed to predict greenhouse gas emissions - Panama Soil - Plot 1 (version 2) | ecosystem: Environmental > Terrestrial > Soil >... | reverse complement strand
CGCTGTCGACCCGGCCCCTCGACCCCGTCATCGACGAGGAGCTGGACAAGTTCGAGGAGGGCGTCCGCCAATACCTTGCCGGTGAGCTCGAGGAGGACGTCTTCCGCGTCTTCCGGCTGAACCAGGGCATCTACGGCCAGCGCCAGGGCGGCCACAACCAGATGGTGCGGGTCAAGGTTCCGCACGGGTCGCTCGACCCCGAGCAGCTGGAGATGCTCGCCTACCTCGCCGACGAGTATTCGCGGGGGTGGGCGCACCTCACCACGCGCCAGAACGTGCAGATGCACTTCGTGCAGCTGGAGCAGACGCCCGAGGTGCTGCGGCACCTGGCGTCCGTCGACCTCACGACCCGCGAGGCGTGCGGCGACACCGTGCGCAACGTGACCGGTTGCCACCTCGCCGGCGCGTGCCCGTTCGAGGTGCTCGACATCAGCCCGTGGGCGAAGGCAACCACCGAGTTCTTCCTGCGCAACCCGTACGCGCAGCGCCTGCCCCGCAAGTTCAAGATCAACTTCTCGGGCTGCGTCACCGATTGCGGCCAGGCCATGTTCAACGACGTCGGCGTGATCGGCGTGAACCGACCCAAGCCCGACGGCACGCTCGAGCCCGGCTTCAAGGTGTTCGTCGCCGGTGGTCTCGGCGCCAACCCGCACCCGGCGCAGGCGCTCGAGGAGTTCACGCCACGAGAGCAGCTGATGCCGACGCTCGAGGCGATCGTGCGCGTGTTCGACCACTACGGCAACCGCGACAACAAGCTCCGGGCACGCATGAAGTGGCTCGTCGACACGATGGGCATGGACGAGCTGCGCGAGCGCATCTTCAAGGAGCGCAAGTTCCTGCCCGCCGCCACGAGCTACCGGGGCGGTCTGCCGGATAGGGTCCGGGAGCACGGCGACGCGCCGGCCGGCACGGGCACGGGCCCGGTGACCCAGGTCGGCGAGGCACCGGTCGACTTCCTCGGGCTCACCCAGTACGACCGCTGGGAGAAGGCGAACGTCGTGCGCGGCCGCGCCAACGGCACCGTGAGCGCCTACGCCTACGCCCGTCTCGGCGACATCACCTCGGACCAGTTCCGCGCCCTGGCGGACCTGCAGCGCGACTTCGGCTTCGACGTCCGGGTCACGAACCGGCAGAACTTCGCCCTTCGCGGCCTGACCGAGGAGCAGCTCCCCGATCTCCACGCCCGGCTGGCGGAGATCGGCATGGCGGAGCCCGGCGCCGAGCTCGCCCGCGACGTCGTGGCGTGCCCGGGCGCCGACACCTGCAACCTCGCCGTCACGCAGTCACGTGGCCTCGCCGACGACATCGGCAAGGCGCTGGAGAGCGCCGGGCTCGCCGACGTCGGCGGCGTCCGGGTGAACATCTCCGGCTGCACCAACTCGTGCGGCCAGCACCACATCTCCGACATCGGCTTCGTCGGCATCGAGCGCCGCGCCCACGGCCGGGCCGCACCCGGCTACCAGATGCTGCTGGGCGGCAAGGTCGGGCACACGGAAATCGCGTTCGGGGAGAAGGCCGCGAAGCTCCCCGCCAAGCGGGCGTCCGAGGCGGTCGTCCGCATCGTCGGCAAGTTCGCCGGCGAGCGCGTGGCCGGCGAGACGTTCGGCGAGTGGCTGGAGCGGTCGGGCGGCGCCGCCGCCGTCGGCACCACCATCAAGGACCTCGACAACTTCCCGACGCCGGAAGAAGCGCCCGAGTTCTACGTCGACTTCGACGAGACCGGCCCGTACGAGAAGGACGTCGGCTCCGGGGAGTGCGCCGGCGTATGACCGCGACCGCTGCGCCCATCCCCGACCTGGGCGAGCTCGCCGACGTGTCGGCATCGCTCGAGTCGGCGCCCGCGTCCGCGATCGTCGAGTGGGCCTGGGAAGAGTACGGCGACGATCTCGTGCTGGCGGCGTCGTTCCAGGACTGTGTGCTGATCGACCTCGCCGTGCAGGCTGCGCCCGAGCTCGAGGTCGTGTTCCTCGACACGCAGTACCACTTCGCCGAGACGCTCTGGTACGTCGACGTGGTTCGCAAGCGGTACGGCTTGAACCTGCGGGTGATGGAGCCGGAGATCGCGCCGGACAACCGGTGGCAGCGCGACCCGGACGCGTGCTGCGCGCTCCGGAAGGTCGAGCCCCTCGGGCGTGCCCTCGAAGGCAAGGCGGCGTGGATGACCGGGCTGCGGCGGGTCGAGACGCCGGCCCGGGCGAACGCGCCGATCGTGTCGTACGACGTGGGGCGCGGGATCGTGAAGGTGAACCCCCTCGCGACCTGGACCGACGTCGACGTCGAGGGCTACGTGCGCGATCGGGAGCTGCCGGAGCACCCGCTGGCCGACCGCGGGTACCGGTCGATCGGCTGCTGGCCCTGCAGCCGCCCCGTCGACCACGGCGAGGACGCCCGGGCCGGGCGCTGGGCGGGCACCGACAAGATCGAGTGCGGCCTGCACGCGTAGGCCGTCTCCGCCGATGACCGCCCCCGATCCCACGCCGGTGGCGCACGCCGCCCGCCCGGGCCGTGGCCACCGTCAGCTCTCGCACCTCGGCGCGCTCGAGGCGGAATCGATGCACATCATCCGCGAGGTCGCAGCCGAGTTCGAGCGTCCGGTGCTGCTCTTCTCGGGCGGCAAGGACTCGGCCGTGATGCTGCGGCTGGCCGAGAAGGCGTTCTCCCCCGCCCCGATCCCGTTCCCCGTCATGCACGTCGACACCGGGCACAACTTCCCCGAAGCACTCGAGTTTCGCGACCGGCGGATCGCCGAGCTCGGCGTCCGGCTGGTCGTGGCGTCGGTTCCCGACGCCATCGCGGCCGGTCGGGTCGTCGAGGAGCGGGAGGGCGCGTCGCGCAACCGGCTCCAGACCACGGTCCTGCTCGAGGCGATCGCCGAGCACCGTTTCGACGCCGTGTTCGGGGGCGGGCGCCGCGACGAGGAGAAGGCGCGGGCCAAGGAGCGCGTGTTCTCGCACCGCGACGAGTTCGGCCAATGGGACCCGAAGAACCAGCGACCCGAGCTGTGGAACCTCTACAACGGCCGTCATCGCGGCGGCGAGCACCTGCGCGTGTTCCCGCTGTCCAACTGGACCGAGCTGGACGTGTGGCAGTACGTCGACACCGACGGCGTCGAGCTCCCGTCCATCTACTACGCGCACCGGCGGGAGGTGTTCCGCCGCGACGGGATGCTCATGGCCGTGGGGCCCTACCTCGCGATGCGGGACGGGGAAGAGCCGTTCGAGGCGATGGTGCGGTTCCGCACCGTCGGCGACATGAGCTGCACTGCCGCCGTCGAATCGAGCGCCGCCACCGCCGAGGCGATCGTCGTCGAGATCGCCGCGTCGCGCATCACCGAGCGGGGCGCGACCCGCGCCGACGATCGCTTCTCCGAAGCGGCAATGGAGGACCGGAAGCGGGAGGGGTACTTCTAGTGGAGCTGCTGCGGCTAGCGACCGCCGGCTCCGTCGACGACGGCAAGAGCACGCTCATTGGCCGGTTGCTGTACGACTCGAAGCAGATCCTCGAGGATCAGCTCGAGGCGGTCGAGCGCACGAGTCGTGCGCGCGGCGACGAGTACACCGACCTCGCGCTGCTCACGGACGGGCTCCGGGCCGAGCGCGAGCAGGGCATCACGATCGACGTCGCCTATCGCTACTTCTCCACGCCGAAGCGCAAGTTCATCATCGCCGACACCCCCGGCCACATCCAGTACACGCGCAACATGGTGACCGGCGCGTCGACGGCGAACCTTGCTCTGATCCTCGTCGACGCGCGCAAGGGAATCCTCGAGCAGTCGAAGCGTCATGCGTTCATCGCGTCACTGCTGCGCATCCCCCACCTCGTGCTGTGTGTGAACAAGATGGACCTCGTCGAATACGAGCCCTCCGTGTTCGAGGAGATCAAGGACGAGTTCACGGATTGGGCGAGCCGGCTGGACATCACCGACCTGACGTTCATCCCGATCTCGGCGCTCCACGGCGACAACGTCGTCGACCGCTCGATGAACATGGACTGGTACGACGGGCCCTCGCTCCTCCATCACCTCGAGGAGGTGTACATCGCGTCGGACCGGAACCTGATCGACTGCAGGTTCCCCGTCCAGTACGTGATCCGGCCCAAGAGCAACGCCCACCACGACTACCGCGGGTACGCCGGGATGATCGCCGGGGGTGTGTTCAAGCCCGGCGACGACGTCGTGGTGCTCCCGTCCGGCTTCACCTCGACGATCCGTTCGATCGAGACGGGCGACGGGCCCGTCGAGGAGGCGTTCCCGCCGATGTCGGTCACGATGACGCTGGACGACGACGTCGACGTGAGCCGGGGCGACATGATCTGCCGCCCGCACAACCACGCCACGTGCGGCCAGGAGCTCGACGCCATGGTGTGCTGGCTCACGGACCGCTCCGAGCTGCGCGCCGGCGCCAAGCTGGCGCTCAAGCACACCACGCGCTCGGCCCGCGCGCTCGTCCGTGATCTGCTGTACCGGCTCGACGTGAACGAGCTGCACCGCGACGAAGACACCGGCGCACTCGAGCTCAACGAGATCGGCAGGATCACGCTGCGCACGACGGCACCGCTGTTCTTCGACGAGTACCGCCGCAACCGCAGCACCGGTAGCTTCATCCTGATCGACGAGGCGACCAACAACACCGTCGGTGCGGGGATGATCCTCGGCGAGCCCGACTGACGACCGGCGCGGGAGCGCGCGGTGTCCAACATCGGAGCCGCCGTCCACGACAGAATGGCCCCGTGGCAGACGAGCAACGCCCGAAGCCGATCGATCGCATGCTCGGGTTCGTCCCGATGGACGCGGTTCTGCGTCACGTCGACGTGCAGGCCATCATCGACCGGCTCGACCTGAACGAAGTCATCGACCGCATCGACCTCAACGAGGTGCTGGACCGGGTCGACATCGACCGACTGGCGGCGAGGCTCGACCTGAACGCGCTGATCGGCCAGATCGACGTGAATGCGATCGTGGACCGGGTCGACATCAACGCCGTCGTCGATCGAGTCGACATCGAGGACCTCGTCGCGCGCACGGAGTTCGGCCGGCTGGTCATGCAGTCGACCACCGGCATCGTGACGAGGACGCTCGACGTCGCCCGTTCGACGGGTGTCGGCCTGGACCAGTTCGTGATCCGGTGGGTCGACCGGGTGCTGCGCCGCCCGCGCGGCGCTTCGTCGGGCGGGCCCTCGAGGCTGGTGGCGTCGTCATGAGCCGGTCGAGGACACGCGAGCCGGAGCCGAGCCTGACCGGCCACTACGCCGGCGTGGTCACGCGCCTGACCTCGTACGTCATCGACTCCTTCGCCGTCTCCGCGATCTTCTCGCTCGTCACCGCCGGGCTGATCTGGCTGGCGGAGCTCGTCAGCGGCAACAACTACGACGCCGCCGACCTCGGCTCCGTCGCGGGCGGGGTGATCTTCCTCGTCTGGATCTTCTTGTACTTCTGGTTGCCCATGTCCATCTGGGGCAAGACGATCGGGATGGCGATCCTCGGCCTGGAGCTGGTCCGCCGTAACGGCGACCGCGTCGGCGCCGGGCGCGTCGCCATCCGCGTGGTCACGTTCCCGATCTCGTTCCTCATCTTCGGGCTCGGGTTCCTCGGCATCCTGATCGGACGCGAGCACCGAGCGCTGCACGACGTCTTCGCCGGCACGACGATCGTGTACGCCTGGGACGCGCGGGCCGCGAGGCTGCGGTTCCTCGCGACGCACCGGACCGCTTCGTAACCACATCGAGGGCGGGTGCGCCTCCCTGCGAAGATGGCGGGATGACAGTCCACGAGGTCGCCGAAGAAGGCTTCGGACGAGAAGCCGCGACCTACGAGCGGGTGCGCCCGTCGTATCCGGCGGACGCGGTGGCGTGGCTGGCCGATAACCTCCGCATTCAGCCCGACCGGACGGTGCTGGACCTCGCCGCCGGCACCGGGAAGCTCACGCGACTCCTGGCGCCGCTCGGGGCGACCCTGTTCGCCGCCGAGCCCGTCGACGGGATGCGCGGCGCGTTCGCCGCCTCCGTCCGCGGCGTCCCCTTGGTCGCCGCGATCGCGGAGCTGCTCCCGGTTGCGACGGCGTCGCTCGATGCCATCACCGTGGCGCAGGCGTTCCATTGGTTCGATGCGGAGCGGGCCTTCGACGAGTTTGCACGAGCGCTGCGTCCGGGGGGTCGGATCGGGTTGATCTGGAACGCACGGGACCGGTCGCAGGATTGGGTGAACGAGGTGTGGTCGATCATGGACCGGGTCGAGAAGCGCGCCCCATGGCGAGACCACGAGCACTGGCGCGATTCGGCCCTCGGAAACCGCTTCGGGTTCGGGCCGCTGCACACCGAGACGTTCCGGCACGCGCAGGAGATCACTCCGGACGGGGTGATCGAAAGGATCATGTCCGTGAGTCACGTCGCCGTGCTGCCGCCGGCGGAGCGCGAGCGAGTGCTCGACGACGTCCGGCGCGTGCTCGCCACCCATCCCGACGCGAAAGGACGCCAGGAGCTGCACATCCCGTACCGCGTCGACGCGTACTGGTGCGAGCGCCGATGAGCCGGCGCACGCTGCGAACGGGCGCCGCCATCGCGGCCGGGCAGACCGCCGGTTGGCTGTCACGGGTCACCGGACGCGGCCAGGGCGCGACGATCAGCGGCCGGGTCATCAACGCCCTGGCGCCCGACGCGCTCGGGCAATTGGCGCACGGGCAACGGGTGGCGCTCGTCTCGGCAACGAACGGCAAGACCACGACGACGCGGCTGCTCGCCGCCGCCGTGGCCCGCACCGGCGAGCCGGTCGTGAGCAATGCGACCGGCGCCAACCTCACGTCGGGCATCGCACCGATCCTGGCCAATGCCGAGGCGCCGGGCCTCGCCGTCCTCGAGGTCGACGAGCGGGTGCTACCGCGGGTCGTGGACCCGCTCGGCGTCGAGCTGCTCGTGCTCGGGAACCTGAGCCGGGACCAGCTCGACCGCTACGGCGAGGTGCACGCCGTCGGCGACCTGTGGCGACACACCGCGGACGCGCACCCGGATCTGCGGGTCGTCGCCAACGCCTCCGATCCGCACGTGGTGTGGGCGGCGACGCCGGCGAAGACGACCTGGGTCGACCTCGGCCTCGGCTGGCGCAACGACGCCGCCACCTGCCCGAACTGCGCGGCCCTCCTGCGCTGGAGCGCCGACCGGTTCGACTGCCCGTCGTGCGGGTTCGGCCAGCCGGCGACGCCGAACCGGCTCGACGGCGACAGCCTGGTGCTCGACGGCACCCGTGTCCCGCTGCGACTCGCGCTCCCCGGCCGGTGGAACCTCGCCAACGCCGCGCTGGCCGTCACCGCGGCCACGACGCACTACGGCGTGGATCCCGCCGACGCCGCCGACGCCGCCGCCACGATCACGACCGTCGCCGGCCGGTACATGACGGTTGCGCTCCCCGATGCGCGGCTTGCGCGGGTCCTGCTGGCGAAGAACCCGGCGGGCTGGTCCGAGGTGCTGCACCACCTGTCGGAGCGCGACACGTCGGTCGTGATCGCCGTGAACGCCCGCATCGCCGACGGCAAGGACCCGTCGTGGTTGTGGGACGTGCCCTACGAGCTGCTGCGCGGCCAGCCGGTCGCCGCCGCCGGCGAGCGTGCGCTGGACGTCGCGGTGCGGCTCAAGTACGCCGACGTCGAGCACATCGTCGAGCGCGACCCGTTGGCGGCGGCGGCGAGGCTTCCCGGCGCCGGCGTCGACATCGTTGCGTCGTACACCCAGTTCTCCGCTCTCTACCGGAGGCACGGGTGAGCACGACGCGGGAGTCCGCGGTCCGGGTCGGCCTGGTGTACCCCGAGCTTCTCGGCACCTACGGCGACCGCGGCAACGCCGTCGTCCTCGTCCAACGGCTCCGCTGGCGGGACCACCGGGCCGAGCTGGTCGAGATCACCGCCGGCGCGCCGATCCCCGGTTCCCTCGACGTCTATCTCTTCGGCGGCGGCGAGGACGATCCGCAGGTGATGGCGTCGGCGGGCATGCGGAGCTCCCGCGCCGCGATCGACCGGGCGCGCGCGGAGGGCGCTGCTGTGCTGGCGGTGTGCGCGGGGTTCCAGCTCATCGGCCACAGCTACGAGGCCGCCGACGGAACGATGATCGACGGCCTCGGGCTGGTCGACGCCGTCACCCGCGCCGGGCCCAACCGGCTCATCGGGGAGCTGGTCGTCGAGCCCGACCCGCCGCTTCCGATCCTCACCGGGTTCGAGAACCACGGCGGCCGCACGACGCTCGGCCCGGGCGAACAGCCGCTGGGACGGGTGCTCGCGCGCACGGGCAGCGGCGGTAACACCGAGGGGCTCGTGGGTGACCGGCTGATCGGCACGTACATGCACGGACCGGTGCTCCCGCGGAATCCCGCGCTGGCCGACCACATCCTGTCCTGGGTGGTCGGCGACCTCGAGCCGCTCGACTCGACACGCGAGGAGCAATTGCGCGCCGCTCAGCTGCACGCCGGCACCGCGCGCGGCATGCGCAAGTGGTGGCAGGAACGCGTCCTCGCGCGGGGCTAGACCGCTAGTCCGCGATCTCGCGGATCTTCTCGATCTTCTCGTCGGCCTGGTTGGCGTCGGTGCCCTGGATCTGGAGGAGCTCCTCGCGGGTGCGTTCGGCCTCGGCCTCGGCGCCCTCGTCGGCTGCGGCCAGCCGGGCCTCGATGCCCTCGGCCATGATCCGCTCGCCTTCGTCGACGAGCGCGTCGACCATGTCGACCTCCGGCACCACCCGCACGACCTTGCCCTTCACGAACAGGTGCCCCCTGCCGCGCCCGGCGGCGATCCCGAGGTCCGCCTCACGCGCTTCACCGGGCCCGTTCACGACGCACCCCATCACCGCGACCTGCAGCGGGATGTTGCGATCGGCGAGCGCGGCCTGGGCGTCGTTCGCGACGCGGATCACGTCGACCTCGGCACGCCCGCAGCTCGGGCACGCGATCAGGTCGAGGCCCTTGCGCTCGCGGAGGCCGAGCGCCTCGAGCAACTGCCGCCCGGCGCGCGCCTCCTCGACCGGGTCGGCGGTCAGCGAGAAGCGGATCGTGTCGCCGATGCCCTCGGAGAGCAGCGTGCCGATCCCGGCGGTCGACTTGACCAACCCGCCGGGGAGCGGTCCCGCCTCGGTGACCCCGAGGTGCAGGGGGAAGTCGACCGTCTCGGACAGAAGACGGTATGCGTCGATCATCACCGGGACGTTGGAGGCCTTCACCGAGATCTTGACGTCCTCGAAGCCGACGTCGGCGAAGTAGGCGAGCTCGCGCTCCGCCGAGGCGACGAGCGCCTCGGGGGTCGCGCCCTCGTACTGCTGCGCGATGTCGGGGTCGAGGCTGCCGGCGTTCACGCCGATGCGGATCGGGAGCCCCCGATCCTTCGCCTCGCGCGCGACGGTCTTGATCTGGTCGGGCTTGCGGATGTTGCCGGGATTGAGCCGGAGCGCCTGCACGCCGGCCTCCATCGCCGCCAGCGCCAACTTGTACTGGAAGTGGATGTCGGCGACGAGCGGGACGGGCGAACGAGGGACGATCTGCGCCAGCCCCTCGGCGGCCTCCTCTTCGTTGCAGGTGCACCGCACGATGTCGGCGCCGGCGGCGGCGAGGGCGTACACCTGGCTCAGCGTGCCCTCGACGTCGGCCGTCTTCGTGGTCGTCATCGACTGCACCGAGATCGGTGCGCCTCCACCGACGGGCACGTCGCCGACGCGGATCTGCCGGGTCGCCTTGCGCTCGTACATCACCACCAACCTTATTGTCGCCCTCACAAGCTCGGGCTTTGCGGCGACGTTCGGCAAAGCCGCCGTGCGCCGCGAGCCTACGGGCGCGCCCCGGGCCCCACGAAGCGTGCCCGGACGGATCCGGTCAGGATCCGGTGAAGATCTGGCGAAGGTCGAGGAACATTGCCGACAGACCGAGGGTGAGGAAGACGACCAGCACCAGCGCCGTCACCGGCACGAGCTTGCGGAAGTCGACTCGCACGACGCGCCCACGGATCTTCGACGCCACCTGCTCGTAGATCACGACGGCAGCGTGCCCACCGTCGAACGGCAGCAACGGGATGAGGTTGAACAGGGCGACGATCAGGTTGATGGCGCCGAGCAGGAACAGCAGGCTCCAGACGTTGCCGCCGACGAGCTCCCCGCCGATGTCGACGATGCCGATGATCGAGCGCGGGCGGTCGTTGGACGCAGGGCTCCCCTGCTTGGGCGCGTCGCCGGTGAAGTTCTTGCTGTAGTTCTCGATGCCTGAGGGCGAAAAGAGACGACCGATGCCGGCGGCGGTGTCGCGCGTCATCTGGCCCATCGTCGAGAACGACTCGGGAATGCCCTCGATGGGATTGAACGACTCGTACGTCGCGACGCTCTGGCTGACCGAGACGCCGATGATCCCGCTGTTGTCGCTGCCGCTGCGCTCCTTCGGAACCGCGGTGAGCGTCGTGGTGCCGCCGTCGCGTTGCACCACGATCGTCGTCGGCTGTCCGACGCGGTGCTGCAGCGCTTGGGCGATGTCGCGGTCGACGTCGAGGCGCTGCCCGTCGATGCCGACGATGCGGTCGCCGTCCCGCACACCCGCCGCCGCCGCCGGGCTGTCGGGCAGGACGCGCTCGACTTTCGCCTCGAGAGTGTTGGGGAGTCCGCGTCCGAGCAACGCGGCGTAGATGAGGACGAAGGCGAGGATCAGGTTCACCGAGACGCCGGCGAGGATGACGGTCAGCCGGTTGCCGAACGTGCCGTGCCGGAACGTGCGCGGCTCCTCCTCGGGATCGATGTCCTCGAGGTTGCTCATCCCGACGATGCGGACGTACCCGCCGGCGGGGATGGCCTTCACGCCGTACTCGGTCTCACCGCGGCGGAACGACCAGACTCGGGGCCCGAACCCGAGGAAGAACTCGGTCACCTTCATGCCCGCCCGCTTGGCCGTGAAGTAGTGCCCGGCCTCGTGCAGCATGATCAGCGCGACGATGCCGAAGATGATCGCGAGGGTGTCGATCGTCGACGGCCGCAGGATCGCGAGGAGGATCAGCCCGAGCAGGACGAGCAGGAGCGAGATGCCCGCCCCGCGGCGGGTGACGTCCGAGCCGGCTTCCTCGAGGGGATCCTTCACGCGGCGCTGCTCCGTTCGACGGCGTCCCGGGCGCGCTCGCGCGCGAGCCGGTCCGCTTCGAGAACGTCGGCGACCTCGTCGACGTTCCCGGTGCCCCGCTGCATGACGTCCTCGACCACGGCGGCGATTCCGAGCCAGGGGATCCGTCCTGCGAGGAAGGCCTCGACCGCGACCTCGTTGGCGGCGCTGAGCGTGGCGGGAGCACCGCCGCCCGCCCGGCCGGCTGCGTAGGCGAGCCCGAGGCAGGGAAAGGCATCGAGGTCGGGCGGCTCGAAGGTGAGTGACCCGAGTCGGGCCCAGTCGATGGCCCCGAAGGGCTGATCGAGCCGGTCGGGGGCGCCCAGCGCGAGGCCGATCGGGAGGCGCATGTCGGGCTGGGAGAGCTGGGCGATGGTGGCGCCGTCGGTGAACTCGACCATTCCGTGCACGATGGACTGAGGGTGGACGACGACCTCGACGTGGTCGAAGTCGACGCCGAACAGCTCGTGCGCCTCGATGACCTCGAGGCCCTTGTTCATGAGTGTCGACGAGTCGATCGTGATCTTGGCGCCCATGTTCCAGGTCGGGTGCTGCAGCGCGTCGGCGACGGTGACGCGTTCGAGCTCGGGCCGCGATCGGCCGCGGAACGGCCCGCCGCTGGCGGTCAGCAGGATGCGCCGGACCTCGTGCGGCGCGCCGGCCCGCAGCGCCTGGTAGACGGCGGAGTGCTCCGAGTCGACGGGCACGATCTCGCCGCCGCCCTTCCCGCGCACCTTGGCGACGACGGGCCCGCCGGCGATGAGGCTCTCCTTGTTGGCCAGCGCCAGCCGCTTGCCGTGCTCCAGCGCGGCCAGCGTGGCGGGGAGCCCGGCGAAGCCCACGACGGCATTGAGCACGACGTCGGCGTCGGGCAAGGAGGCGAGGGCCGCCAGCGCGTCGGACGCGTCCACGCCGAGGTGCACGCGATCCGCCGCCACGTCGAACTCGGCGGCCTGACGCGACAGCAGCTCCTCGTTGCGACCGGCGGCGAGCGCGAGGACGCGATAACGGTCGCGGTGCGATGCGATGACGTCCAGAGCCTGGGTCCCGATGGATCCGGTCGATCCGAGCAGGACGACGGTCGTCGCCCGACCGCTCATGCGATCTTGAGCTGAATGGCCAGGTAGTAGACGGCCGGGAGGCAGAAGAGCATCGCGTCGAACCGGTCGAGGACGCCGCCGTGCCCGGGCAGGAGCGTCCCGAGGTCTTTGATCCCGAGGTCGCGCTTGATCATCGACTCGCAGAGGTCCCCGATCGGGGCGACGATCGCGACGATGAGCCCGAGGGCGAGCCCGTGGCTGATCGACCCGTTCCAAGGCGCGAGGAGCGTGCCGACGATCCCGCCGAGCACGATGGCGGCGACCATCCCACCGAACAGGCCTTCCCACGTCTTGTTGGGCGACAGTCGCGGTGACATGCGGCTGCGCCCGAACTGCGATCCGATGAAGTAGCCGAACACGTCGTACGCGATGGCGCAGAGCGCGAGGCCGATGACGAGCCCGATGCCGTCGGGGGAGCTGAGGAGGAGCCCGGCGAAGGCGCCGAAGATCCCGATGTACCCGAAGCCGAGCAGCGTGATCGCGATGTTGACGATGGGCCGCGCTTTGACGACCTCGAGCATGTACCAGAGCATCGTGAACGCGACGACGAGGATGGTCACGAGCGGGAACGCGTCGGGTCCGTCGGTGTACGCGATGCCGACGATCGACACGCACCCCAGGAGCCCGATGACCGTGGCCGGGTGGTAGCCGGCACGCCGGAAGGCCTCGTAGAGCTCGAACGCGGCGACGCCGACGATCAGTGCGACCAGGATCGTCGTCGCTCCTCGTCCGATCTTGAACACGACCAGCGCCACGACGGCGATCGCAGCGGCCGTGAGCAGTCGAGTGATCAGATCGGGCGGCGGTCGGTGATCCGCGACGGGAGCCGGCTCCTCCTCCTCGAGCGTGCCGGGGGGAGGCGTGCGGCGGACCGGGCGGCGGCGCCCGTTGCCGCGGCGCCGGCGGGCGGCGACCTCGGCCTCGAACGCCGCGTCGTCATCGTCCTCCTCGGGAAGGTCGCGGTCGCGCAGTGCACCGAGCGCCAGGGAGTCGTCCTTCCGGAGCTCGGAGTCGGAGAAGTCCGGCTCCGACCAGTCGCTGTCGTCGGTGCGGTACCGAGGTGTCTGGCCGCTCCTGGACCAGCTCTCCAAGTCGTCGTCGTCGCGGGCGGCGGGCTGCTCACCGGAGATCACGTGCGGCACTTCGCCCGTCGGCGGCTCCGTCCAGTGCGGAAGCTGCACCGGGCCGCCGGCCTCGGGCGGCGCGGCCGGGCGCACGCGTGACTCGGGCGGCGGCGTCGCGGCGGCATTGCGACGGGCGGCGCGCCGTCCGCGACGGGTGCGGGGCGCGGACTCCGGTTCGGTCAAGCCCTGGGACGACGCCGACCACGTCGCGTCATCGTCGGTCTCGGCGTTGCCCTGGGCGTCGGCGAACGACCCGCCCCAGAGCTCATCCGAGTCGTCTGCGCCGCGCCGACCACGACGCGGAACCGGCCGAGGCCCGGGACGCGTCGCCTCGTCGTCGGGACCGAGCACCCGCACGCCTTCAGCTTCGCTGCGCGGCCGCTCTTCGTCGTCGAAACCGAGCGGGTCGCGCTCGTGATCGTCGCGCCAGTCGGACACGGCACCCCTTCCGGTCCGAACCCAGGCTAGACCCTGACTCCGTCGGGGTCGCGAATAGGGCTGACCGGGACTCCGGCTCCCCGCCGGGGTGCCCTTAGACCGCGGCGGCGGCGGCTTTGCCGACCGCCGACGCAGAGCCGGAGCTTGCGACGGCGACGATCAAACCTCGAGGAGCTCCTGTTCCTTGTGCTCGAGCATCTGGTCGATCTCCTCGACCGTCGCGTGCGTGGCCTTCTCGAGGTCCTTCTCGGCCCGGTCGAGGTCGTTCTTCGAGATGTCGCCGTCCTTCTCGAGCGCTTCGAGGTCGTGGCGCGTCTGGCGCCGGATGTTGCGTACTGCGACCCGGCCCTCCTCGGCCCGGTTTCGCACGACCTTCACGAGATCGCGGCGCCGTTCCTCGGTCAGCGGCGGGAACACGAGCCGTACGACCTGTCCGTCGTTGGAGGGGTTGATGCCGAGGTCGCTGGCCTGGATCGCCTTCTCGATCGCCTTCATCGAGCCTTTGTCGTACGGCGAGATGACCAGCACTCGCGGCTCGGGCACGGTGATGCCGGCGAGCTGCTGCAGCGGCACCTCGGCGCCGTAGGCGTCGACCTTGAGCTTCTCGACGAGGCCCGGGGTCGCGCGACCGGTGCGGATCCCTCCGAACTCCTCCTGCAGGTGCGAGACGGCCTTCCGCATCTTCTCGCGGCACTCGTCGAACGCGAGCTTCCGCATCTCGTCGCCCGTGTCACTCATCGCGCCTCGGCTTTCTCGGTGCTGACCAGCGTGCCGATCGGCTCGCCGACCAGTGCCCGGTGGATGTTCCCCGGCGCGCTCACGTCGAAGACGATGATCGGCAGCTCGTTGTCCATGCAGAACGTGATCGCCGTGGAGTCCATCACCTGCAGGCGCCGATTCAGCACTTCGAAGTGGGTGACCTGCTCGAGTTTCACCGCCGTCGGGTCCCGGCGGGGGTCGGCGCTGTAGACGCCGTCGACGCCGGAGTGCGTGCCCTTCAGGATGGCGGCAGCGCCGATCTCGGCGGCACGCAACGCGGCGGTGGTGTCCGTCGTGAAGTACGGGTTGCCCGTGCCGGCGGCGAACACGACGACCCGCCCCTTCTCGAGGTGGCGCATGGCGCGCCGCGGGATGTACGGCTCGGCGATCTGGGCCATGGTGATCGCGGTCTGGACACGCGTCGGCTGGCCGACGCCCTCGAGCGCGTCCTGCAACGCGAGCGCGTTGATCACGGTCGCGAGCATGCCCATGTAGTCGGCGCGAGCGCGGTCCATCCCGCGGTCGGCGCCGGGCATGCCGCGGAAGATGTTGCCTCCGCCGACGACGACTGCGATCTCGACACCGAGCTCGGAGTTGGCCGCCGCGACCTCGTCGGCGATGCGCTGCACCACGCCGGCGTCGATGCCCCAGCCCGTCCCGGCGTCGGCGAACACCTCGCCCGAGAGCTTCAGCACCACCCGGTCGTACCTGGACGCCTCCCCCACGCGTCTCCTTCGTTCCCGTCGCCGCTCCGACTCGGCGCCTACTCGGCGCCGACCTGGATCCGCACGAACCGGCGGACCGTCGCCTCCTTGCCGAGCTCGCCGAGCAGCTTGCCGACGGAGGTCTTCGGCTCGCGGATGAACGGCTGCTCGACGAGCACGGTGCTCTTGTAGAAGCCGTTGAGCCGGCCCTCGACGATCTTGGGGACCGCCTGCTCGGGCTTTCCCTCGTTGCGGGTGAGCTCCTCGAGCACGGCCCGCTCCTTCTCGACGACGTCGGCCGGCACATCCTCCCGCGTCACGTACTGCGGCGCTGCCGACGCCACATGCAGGGCGATGTCGTGTGCGATCTCGCGAGCGCGGGCGTCGGACGCGTCGACGCCGCCGACCTCCACGAGGACGCCGATCGTCCCCCGGTCGTTCTGGATGTGCTTGTACCCGTCGACGATGCCGTCGCCGGACTCGATGCGGGCCACCCGACCGACCGAGACGTTCTCGCCGAGCTTGGCGCCGAGCTGCTTCACCGCATCGCCGACCGTCCCGCCTTCGAACGCCTTGCCGTCGAGGTCGGCGTCGCCCTGCTCCGCCACCAGCTTCGCGAGCGCCGCGACCACGCCGCGGAAGTCGGCGCCCTTGGCGACGAAGTCGGTCTCGCAGTTCAGCTCGACGATCGCGCCGACCGCGCCCTCGACGACCACGTCGACGGCGCCGTCCTCGGCTTCGCGCCCGGCACGCTTGGCCGCTCCCGCCAGTCCCTGCGTGCGGAGCCAGTCCTTGGCGCCCTCGACGTCCCCGTCGCACTCCTCGAGCGCCTTCTTGCAGTCGAGCATCCCGGCGCCGGTCTGCTTGCGCAGCGCGGCGATGTCCTTGGCCGAGACCTCAGCCATTGCCCGCGCCTCCACCGTCGGTCGTGGTCGCCTCCGCCGGGACCTCCTCGGCCTTCGGCGCGGCCTCGGTCTCCCCGTCGCCCGCGGTGTCGGGCGGCGGCGGGGGCTGCTTCTTCTTCGCGTCGCGCAGACGGGCCTCGCGCTGCTCCTGCGCCTTGGCGGCCTCGGTGCGCGCGCGGCGCTGCTCGTCGGCCTTGCGCCGCTCCGCCTCGGGGTCCGGCGGCGGCTTCTCGGCCTCGTCGGACTTGGGCGGGCGCACGCCCTTACGTTGGGCGAGCTGGCGGCCCTCCTCGACGGCGTCGGCGACCA
>Ga0066903_100001713_pt1 | contig 16438 bp, 17 predicted proteins | sample PanSoiMetaGPlot1_FD_67491 | JGI IMG/M metagenome (GOLD analysis project Ga0066903, IMG submission 67491) | Tropical forest soil microbial communities from Panama analyzed to predict greenhouse gas emissions - Panama Soil - Plot 1 (version 2) | ecosystem: Environmental > Terrestrial > Soil >... | reverse complement strand
TGCTCGGCTTGTTTCTCGATGACGCTGAAGATACCGGCGGGCGTCTCGCGTCCCTTCTGGCCGCTCGACACCGGCGCCCGCAGGATTAAGCCGCTGGCGTCGTAGACAGTGATCTGCTGGTGGCGCAGCGAAACGATGGCCATGATCGGTGCGCCCGCGATGCTCGAGTGGACAAACGCCCCTGGGCGTTCGTTCCGGCCGCTCGCGGCGCACGCTTGATCGCCCAGCGCGACCACAGCAGCCCAACTCGCGATAGCAAAGTGCACAGGCCGCAGCCAAGTCGACCTGCGTTTTGGGTTGAGAAAACAAGAGGTCATGCCTGTCACATCCAATCGGCCACGCCGGCTACGCGGGAACTAGCAACGCCATGCCCTCCGCAGCCCTCTGGTCGAACCCGGTAAGCCGAGCCACGACATGGGTCAAGGGTGCGTGGCCCTGGCAAAAGCACTATTTCGTTTCACGTAAGTCCACGAAAACGGACATCCGTCACGGACGATCTCATCGATCAACATCAGGTCGGCATTCTCTTCGGCGCAGCGCGACCGCGCCGTCTCGATCACGAAATCTGCCTGCTTCGAGTCGAGAGCCAGGTGCCAATGCCGCGGCAGCATCGGTCCTACCATTTGTTCTCGGTAAGGAATGCAAATGAGAATGCCCGGTGGATTCGGCGTCGAGGTTTCGGCGCTGTCGAGACGGTGTTCGAGTCGGTGCAAGGCTTCGGTGGCCGCGGCTCCCCAATAGTCGAGTTCGAACCGGCCGCAAGCGCCTGAGGTGCCGCCGGCGAACGCGTTCATGGCGACGTATTCGAGCGGATGCAGTCTCGCGAGATCGATCACCAAGCCCGGGACGTATACTGCGGCCACCATCGCGATCGCAATACGGGTGCGGGGGAGCAATCGCAGGAGGCGCACAAACGCCCAGCCCGCGAGCAGCGCAAGCATCGGAATGACAAATAGCGTGTGGCGGACGCCGTCGTAAAGGGTCGCGTGCCGGATCACAAGAAAGCCGACCGGCGCAAGTGCCGCTACCCATACCAGCAGAATGCACCGGCTGCGCGCCAGCAGCAAGACCGGGCGTCGCAGGCCGAAAACGCCGTGATTCATCGCGAATGCGAGGCTGATGCGCAAAAATCGAATGGCGTTGTGAAAGGCAAAGAGAAGGGCAAGTGCGAGCAGGCCCAGGAAGCCCACGGGCAGGCGTGCAAACCATTGCTCAGGAATGTAGAACGACGGCAAAGCGTCGGTTCGCACTTCGTCACCCCAATGTGCAAACCCGAACTGCTCAGAAATATGAGCAAAGTGCGCGTAGGCGATCCTGAATTGCTCGAGTGGATTGCCTATCTGAAGCCAGGGCCAAAGCGCGACAGCAATTACCCACCCGATCGCAATCACGACCGCGGTACGGATCGTTATGGCCCAAAGCTGCGAATGCGCCGCCCTCCCGTTCAGAGCGAGCGCTTCGAGCCCGCACAACGCCATCGCACCGACAAGATAGGCGTGGGTAATGACTCCGCCCGTGCGCGTGCCGATCGCCAGCCCGGTGGCCAAACCCGCGCAAATCGTTGTCGACCAAGTTGGCACCACCCGCCGAGCCATAAGAATGATGGCAAGTGTTGCCAAACCCATCGCGGCGAGAAAAGGAACGTCAATTGGGCTAAAAAACAGCCCGCCATACAAGTAACCGGTGATCAAGCACACTATGAGGCCCGCCGGTCCGGCCCAACGGCCGACTGAGAAGCGTGCAATCGGCAGCAATGTGGCGAGCCCAGTGATTCCTATCAGGAATGTCATCGCGTGGCGAACCGTCACCTGGTCCGCAAGCCCAAGCGATTGCACCAGTGCTGTCAGCATCTGGAACCAAGGTCCGTAATACCAAAGGGAAAATTCGACGGTTTCAAAATGCGAGCGGTCAGTAAAGCCACTTGTATACCAAGCGAGGGCTTTGGGACCGTAGTCGTCGGTGTTGAACTCGTCTATTGTCATCCCATAATGGCCCGCAGTCGCAAGCCCGATGACGAGAGCCGCGGCGAGCACGGCCGCGCCAGCCAGGACGTCGGTGCCGACTTCGATAGCCACGCCACTCGTTCGCATTATGGGGCGATCCAGCGCGTCGATTTCACCGGTCACGGATTGCTTCCTCTAAACGCATTCCACCAACCTGCGGGGCTTCCATTTGATGCAATTCGAGACTGTCATTTCACAGTCGGATTCCCTGCTGCCTGACTAATCGGGAAAAGCTCTCCCCGAGACGGGCTGCGGCAGAGCTGACCGTTCCGAGAACCGGCGACGCGCTTCAGCCAGGGCGATCATTCGCGCCATGACGGTGACGAGTTCCATCTGGCTGCGAAGTTTGAGGTGAAGATTGAGAAGAACGATCAGGCTGATGCACACCCAAATATAAAGGATGAGATCGACGCCGCGCCCCACGCCCGCCCATATGGCTACTTGCGTCGCGTGATCAGGCGTCCAGGTGAAATAGAGTCCCGCAGCCGCCGCAATAATTGAAAGCCAGGCCACGACGGGCGAGCGACGCCGCTCGCTTGCGGCGTAGGCGACAACGCCGATCAGCAACATCGATATGACAGTCTGAGCTATCACCGATAAAGCCTGCGTGCAAAGAGGTCGAGGAGGATCATCAGCGCGTCGCCGACTGTTTGTCCTTTGGCCAACGAATAAGCGCTGTACTCTATGGTGACGGGCACTTCGATATAGCGCAGGCCGCTTGCGGCGATCTGGCTCAGTATTTCGGAGGCATGGGCCATCCGGTTCTGCCGCAACCGGAGAGTGCTTGCGCCGCGGCGCGTCATGGCGCGCAGGCCATTGTGGGTATCAGAGATCCGCAGACGGGTCGTCAGCTGGGTGAAGAGAGTCGCCGCTTTCAGCAGAACGCGTCGCGACACCGGCATTCGATCCGAGCAACCGAGAAACCGGCTACCCAGCGCGAAATCCACATCGGCGGTTCTGATCGCTTCGATCAGCTTTTCAATGTCCGCCGCTCGGTGTTGACCGTCGGCATCAAACGTCACGATGACGTCGGCTCCTCTCTCAAGTGCGAAATCGATCCCCGTCTGTAGCGCAGCCCCCTGACCGAGATTGATCGGGTGTCGGACAAGCACGTGGGCCGCCGCCGCCGCCTCGGCGGTGCGATCAGATGAGCCGTCGTCCACCACCGCGATGGTGTATCCGCGTCTCTCAACTTCGTTGATGACGCGACCGATAACGCTCGCCTCATTGTAAGCGGCGATTACGACCCACACTCGCACCGGTGACCTCTTTGGTTGTGCACGGCACTGTTTGCGGTCATGCTCAAATGTTCCCGCCTTATCCGACCACAAGGACGAGACCTAACACGATTGCCGCGATCCCAAATGTGAGCCGCAGATTGATCGGCTCATCAAACAGCCATCCGCCAAGCATTGGCGTGATCGCGAAGGCGAGCGCGACAAACGGATAGGCGCGCGACAGCGGAGTGAAGGTCAGAATCCAAACCCACCAGACGGCGAGCGCGCAATAAAACGCAAAGGCGACGAAAAAGTAGGTATTTCCCAGGAGACTTGTCAGTTGTTCCCCTACCGCGGCGCTTGCCGGAAACCGTTGCGCAGCCATTTTGAATAGAACCTGTCCGCCAGACATGCCGACCGCATAGGTACCCAGCAACACGACCTGCGCAAGGGTGAGACGATCATTGGTCATGAGAGCGGCTTTCGCAGCACGACGCGCATGGCGTCGAACAGATTGAGCGGCAGGCCGACGCCGGCGGCGAGCCACTGAGTGCGCACGGAAAGATGGAGCATGCGACGAATCTGAAACACGATGAGCGAGAGAGGCACGACCTTCCAGGGATGATCTACCCGTTCGATAGTTAGTCCGAGCAACTTTGCCAGACGAATGATGCTCTCGCGGCCAAAGAACCACAGGTGTTGCGGCGGCGTCATAAGCCTCCAATATCTGCCGCACAGCCGCGCCGCCACCGAACCGAAATCACCAGTCGTGATCACAATGATGCCGCCCGGAGCAAGATGCCGGCTCAATAAAGCCAGCGTTCCGCGCGGGTCGGGCAGATGCTCGATGACGTCGAGCATTACAATGACATCCACCTTCTGGTCTCGGTGCAGGGTCGTCTCGTCGGCCACCCCTGGCAATACCGACAAACCGGATCTCTGGCAGTACATCGCGGCCTCTGTCGCGAGCTCAATTCCAGAAACATCAAAATATTTCTTGGCTTCATGCAGAAAAAAGCCATAGGCACATCCGATTTCCAGCAGTCGCCCGCCGGCGTACCATTTGCGGATAAATGCCACTGTCCTTGCAAACTCTCTCCGCAATACCGGTTCGGCAGCGAGATAGTCGTCGTAACCGTCCGACTGCTGTCCGGAGAAATACTTTGCGGTGTAATAACTTTCCGGGTCAAAGGCCGGCGCTTTGGCTTGCCCGATGCGGCAGGTCCGGCACTGCAGAATATTGCAGCCATTCAAGGAATAGAGAAATCGTTGTTCGGTGACCTGGGCGCAGGCGGGACACTCGCGCGGCACAATTCCTTCTGCTGCCATGCGGCTCAAAGCTCGAGTGGACGACGGCCGCATTTCTACCAACTCAGCGACTATCGTGCGTTATCGACGGATAAGCCGGTCGGCCGTCATGAGCTGAAGACGGGCCATCGCAAGGTGTTGTCAAGAGGCGCAAAGACATGACCGGTGCCCCACTCACTCGTTGCTCTGGTGCTCCAATTTTCAAAAATTCTGCTGAAGCCAAGGGAAAGCGGGCGCACGATGTTTGCTGGCGTCGCGCGCTAAGTCGATAACCCGACAGAGCCAAGAATGTTCCCAAAGCGCATAAGAATTTTTTGGCAGGTATTTCAACGAGAAGGGTGATTTCAGCAAGTCGCCGCCGCAATGCGGTCTTAAAGCGGGGACCGAGATAAGGCCATCCTGCTCGTGGCGTTTTGTCATCCGCACATAGCTGTCTCGAATCTTGGTTGAGGAGCCAATTGCCGCGATGCGACGGCGCTCCTCCGCCCGGTGGCGGTAACGTTCTGCTCGATTCCATGCGTCCAACGTCACCTCCCCCAACCGGGCAGGAGGGCGAGCCGCATAGAGCCCCGCACGCTTCGCATCTCCGTTAGGTTGGAAGCATGCAGTGGCTAATCGCCGTTCACGTGGTCTGGTGTTCTGACTTCTTCGACTTCAGCGAGTGTGCTGTAATGCTCTGCAATTCGCAGATAGTGGTTTCGATTTTCAGTCGAGGAGCTAATTGCCGCGAGGCGGATATAACGCTTCGCGAGATCGCGGTAATGTTCTGCTCGTTTCAAGCCATTCGACATGATGCACCTCCTTCTCGGCGCAAATGATGATGGCTGCGCAGTTTGGCGAGCGGCGGCTTGGTCGCATTGAGCAGCGACCCGCGCCGCATTCGGCGCGGGTCCTTTAAATCATGAGTGGCTGAGAGACCAGTCGAGAACGTGGTCGCCCTTGAACGACAATGCAAGTAATGTCGCCGCTACGCCTCGACAATGGCCACTATTTCCATCGATCTCGGATCAACGATCACGATTTGATCCCCGATCAAGAAATATTCAAAGCCACGCCATGCCGGTTCGATTTCCACAATGGTCCGCGGAAGAGCGGCGAACCGCACGGTGCGTGGCACTCGGGCGCCGACTGATACGCTGAAGTGTGGGCTGCTCACCCGCGGGGCGTTTCGTTGATGGATGACAACGTCGTGTATTCGGGTGCGGTTTTCGCGTGTGAGATTGACGCCTGCTCTCGTCCCAGCCGCACCTTGGACGGTGGTTGCGCGATTCTCTTCGAGCCTATTCTGTCCGGACGAACGGTTTGTTCGATCTTCGCGCGGTGCCTGGCCAGTTGTACGGTCGTGCTCCGGCGCACGATTCAGTCGATCCTCGCGCGGCGCCTGGCCGGTAGTGCGGTTTCGTTCGTTCCGTTCGGACCTCAGCGGCTGTTCGGTCCTGCTGCGCTCCTGCTGCGAGTTGCGCTCGCCCGGCCGGTTCTGTCCCTCCTCCCGTGAAGCCCGTCCGGTCGTCTCGGTGCGGCCTCGGTTTTGCGGTTGCTCGCCGACGCCGGTCGGCCCCTGGTTGCGGCTCGCGGGTGCGTTCTTTGGCGCCATTTTCTCGGCCGGTGCGCCACGTTCCTGTTGAGGCATACGTTCCTGTTGAGCCGTGGAAGCACTAGTTGCGGCCACAAGCGCGACAGCTGCGCTCGCTACCAACAAGTTGGCTCTATTCATCTTATCCTCCGTAGAGTTGTCGCCAGCGTTTTGGCGAGATTAGCCATGGCTCCGTGCTTTTAAGCGGGGTTCGACGGATGGGGCGGTCATGCTTGGCCTGCCGCCGGCCATCGGCGAGGCGTCATGCGAACGCCGACAGGCTTGAACAGGCCGCTACATCAGTAGTCGTAACCGCAAACCCACCTGTAGCCGTACGGCGTCCACGCGTAGCATGGGTCATCGTAATAGCCGTAGGCACCGAGGCCCAAGCCGAGGCCAAACGCGGGTAGGCCGAAGCGCGCGAAGCGGTGACGGCGAAAGCCAGGCTCGAAGCCACGGCCAGCAAAGCCACCCCTCGCAAAAGTGCGAGGTCCACCGACAAACCCAGGCGTGGCAAAACTGCGAGCACCACCACGGGCCGCGAAGCTACCTCCGCCAAGCCCGCCGTGGCTGAAACCTCCGCCCCCATGACCTCCGCCACCGTGTTCTGCCGCCAAGGCATCTGCTGGAATTGCTACAGCCCCCATAAGGCTGGTTGCAGCGAGCACGATTGCAATCCTCCGTAACATAGCGGTACTCCCTTCCCGCCCAGCCCTCCAGTGGTCCAACGTGGTCATCCGAAGATGACTTACTCCAACGATGAACCTGCGGCCGCCGACGCAATCCGCAACGCATTGAGCCTATCAAATCTACCGTGATCTAGACCCTAATACCTCCCATCAGTGCAAAGCGACCTTGTACCTTTGCCGGCGCTTGACCGAGCTGTATGAAACGTGGCGGCAGTGTGGACGTGTCCATACGAGCTCGCGCATGCCGACGCTTCGCATCTTGCCAAGCATCGCCAAAGGTGGATTGTGCGAGCGGGTCCTCGCTCAACCATCGTTCGCTTCGCAGAGGCCGCAGCATTACATATGGCGCACGGGCGCCCGCATCGAGCTCCTATAAACATCGGAGATATCGGACAAGTAGCGTGCCCGCCGGCGTTTCTCGCGAGCGGTTCAAGGTGACGACGTTCGTCTTATGGCTTGATTGCCAGCGCGCAGAATCCGTTGCTTTTGTGCTCGACAACTCTCAGTTCGGTGAAGCCTGCGGTGACAACTGTGTCACGCAATCCATCTTTCAATTGGCCGGAGTAGGACGTAAAGCCCAGCGCGATCCTGACCCCGGATTTCATTACCCTTCGGATTTCCTTAATCCAACCACCGCGTCCGGCCAAACCTGCATCGAATTGATTGTCAGCACCTTATCAAAGTGATTGTCCTCGAACGGCAAGCTCTCGGCAGAACCACGCTGCAGCTCGACGTGACCACTCTGAACGGCAGCGACGTTTCGAGTGCGGGCTTGTTCAACCATTTCCGCCGACGGATCGATACCTACGATATAGCCTGATGTGCGAGGTTCGAGAGACGGTCAATAACGACGCCGGGCCCGAAGCCCACCTCCAATACGCGATCGTTTGTCGCGATCTAAGGGAGTCGATCACCCAGGCACCAAATTCCGCATTTATACGCGCCATGATGAGGCCGCCTAACATGCCCAAGCCGCCCTGTCGCCGGCCAAACATGCGTGTCAGAATAGTCCTTGCGATGTTCATCGGTACGCTTCGTTCAAACTGCCGTGCCGAGCAGCCGCGGTAGTTTTGTCGTGCCAACGCTCTGGCAGTCGGATCCAATCTGCTTCATACCGCATGCCGTGGCCTGATTGATCTACGCGGCGACGTAGCGTGTGAGGTGGCAGCTCTTATGAGCGAGCCCACTCTGGGTCGGCGTTATGTCGTGCTTTGGCCCCAGTCATTTCTTTGGCAAAATCCAACCATGGCCCCTCTAAGCCGATCTACCATCCTCCTGAACTCCGCCTCACTCAGCTCCGACTGAAGTGGCTCGACGATAGTGGCGGCGATATTCTCGAAATCGATATCAGCCGCAGTGCGCGCCTTATCGAAGCGTTCGAAAGCGCTGTTAATCTGGCCCACAACATGTTCCAGTTCTCGCGTGCCTAATTTAGCTGCTAGTGGTTCTACGATGCGCTCGGCCAACATCGCAATTTCACAGCGCATGTCGAAACCTGAATTCATTACTTCCCGTCTTTCGGGCGCGCCGGTCATTACAGGAGCTGCTGCGCTCCTGCTTGGCATGGGGCCTGTGACTTTTCCTCGAGCGAATAGCCGCTGCCACAAAGAGTGAAGGATGATGCTGAATACATTCGCCACAGCGATCGCTACCAAGCAGCTACTCAACAGGTACGTGGTCTATTCAATCTTCATGATCATTAAAATGTTCTAGAGGTCTGACGATCTTGATTGAACAACATTATTACGTCTTCATAAGTGAGTTGCCGTCGAAGCCTATCTTCAGCCTGTGTCCAGTATTCATTGAACGCTTTGAGGTCTTCAGGCATTTGATAGGGGTTGTGATCTCCAAGGGGCTTGATGGCCGGTTGAGCTTCAGGCGTTGTCGCGGGTGGTGTCGGTGCACTTGAAGGTGCGGCCTCAACGATGCGAGGTGTCCACCTAACGTCACGTGTCGTCTGTTCATCCCTACCCTTGAGGCGTCCAGTTGTGCCTTTAGGCGGCTGCCCAGGTGCCGTCGGCGTTAAAGCAGTAGGATGAACCCCTACGGCTTTCCCCTGGCCGTCGGGCTCGCCTGGGACACCTTGAGGGGTTTTTTCAGGCGTTGCGCCAACACTGCCTAACCCTATGTCAATCAGCCACCGGATGGCTTCAGACAGGTTAGGCTGACCAGGTTGGTCCTTTGCCCAAGCTAAAACAGCTTGCCGCGTTTCTATTGGCAGGCGCAGTGCGACAAGCAGATCAGCTGCAATCGCTGGTCGGCCTTTTTCCCTTTTGCGTATAGCATTTTCTTTGGGTTTGCCGTGCTTCCTCATATGGACAAGTTTGACAGGTAGCTACCGCCGCAGTGCCCACCTACCGTGACCGCGACCTCCAGGCCCGTGTGTTCCCGGAGGCCGAGATCACGTCTGCCTCCCCGTCTCTAACGCTTCCTAACAAACGAGATTGTCGGGAAAGTGGCGTTCGGCTGAATCTTGCTCGTGTGTTGCAAACCAGACACAGATCCGCAGCCGGAAGCGGTTTCAGTCTCCATAAAGCCAAGCCACTTTATATTGAAATGACGAGCTATCTTTCTTTTGATTTTGTTGGCCTCTTCCGCCAGAAGTCTCCGAGCCTCGATGTCCGGGTCGCGGACAGGCTGTGCTCTCGATATTTCGCCAAGAGCATGGAGGCGTTGGCCGCCGGCCACCATCCCCGAGGTCGCCGTGATTTCAGCGATTCATCCTCGTCTTAGATGTTGTCGGACGAGTTCGACTGGCCAGTCTGCGTCTGCGGCGATTACCCTCACTCGCCTACCGTCCTCGTGATTAATAAGGGCGTGCGAGCAACATTCGTCGTCGATTGCCACGAGCTGCAGCTCGGTAGTTGGCAGCCATTGCAGGGTCGCAGCAATGTCGCCCGGCCAAATGCGCCACCGGGATCCGTCTTCAAGCTCGACGATATGACTCCTGTCGTGCTTTGCAATCAGCATGCGTTGGCACCGTTCGGTGAAGAATGACTCTATCGCCCGGCGCATACGGTCTTGCCCGCGAGTCCGCGCCACATGCCCAATACACACTGCCTCAGGCTCAGCGTTGCACGGCCCGCACCGAGCATCGCGCGTGCCGATGGCCACGCGTCAGTGTGAAGGTTGAGTCCAGCAGTTCTCTCGGCGTTTCTGGTGTTTGCTGATAACCCTGTCGGATTCGATTTGTTCCCTAAGCTCCGTAGCGACGACTTCGCGTGCGATAGCACTCTCATCGCCCATCGCCCATCACCGCACCATTGCGACCAACACGCACCCTCTGCGGAAGATTTTTGCGCGGCCGAAGGGACCTGCCTTCAAGCGGCACGATCATGCCTTTGATGGAGAAGAAGGCAAGCGGTGCCTGCCAGTGCAAGCACCGCTTGCCGCCCCGGGCGGCAAACCCGAAAAATGAGCTACTCAGCCGCAGCTTGCTTGATTTCCCACGGCGGCTCGTGTCGGACCCCTCTCATCCAATCGCTCAGCCTGTCGAGATAAAGGTAGATCACGGGCGTGGTATAAAGCGTGAGGAATTGCGATACCAGGAGACCGCCAACGATCGCGATGCCGAGTGGGCGCCGCAGCTCCGAGCCGGCGCCATGGCCCAATGCGATCGGCAAGCCGCCGAATAGCGCCGCCATCGTGGTCATCATGATGGGACGGAAACGCAGCAAACACGCTTCGTGGATGGCCTCAAGTGCAGTCTTCCCTTCGTGCCGCTGGGCATCAAGGGCGAAGTCGATCATCATGATGGCATTCTTCTTCACGATTCCTATCAGCAGAATGATGCCGATGAGGGCGATCACGCTGAGGTCATGGCGAAACAGCATCAGCATGATCAAAGCGCCGACACCCGCTGACGGCAGCGAGGACAGGATCGTGATCGGATGAATGTAGCTCTCGTAGAGCATGCCGAGCACAATGTAGACCACAAGGATCGCCGCCGCGACCAGGATGGGTGTCGACGTCAGCGAGTTCTGGAAAGCCTGTGCCGTGCCTTGGAACGAACCCTGCAGCGTGATGGGCGTCTTCAGGTCCCGCTCGATTGACTGGATGCGTTCAACGGCCTGGCCGAGAGAAAATCCCGGCGTTACGTTGAACGATAGTGTCACCGCCGGAAACTGGCCTTGGTGATTGACGGTCAGCGGTTCGACCTTGTTGGTGAGGTGTGCGACGGCGGTCAGCGGAATCCGCGAGCCGTTGCTGGTGGTGAGATAGATGCGCGACAGCGCGGAGGCGTCGTTCTGAAACTGCGGCGCCACTTCGAGGATGAGCTTGTATTGGTGTGCCGAGGTGTAGATGGTGCCGATCTGACGCTGCCCGAAAGCATCGTACAGCGTCTGGTCGATCAGCGACAGCGACAGGCCGAGGCGCGACGCGGCATTGCGGTCGACCTCGACCGCCACGTGGGGCGAAGCGATCTGCTGGTCGGAGGCGACATCCTGCAGTTCCGGTGCCTTCTGCATCTGCTGCTGGATGATCGGCGCCCAGTGGTTGAGTTCCTCGGAATCCGTGTCGGTGAGCGTATACTGGTACTCCGTCTGGGTGAGGCGGCCGCCGACCGTCACGTCCTGTCCAGCCTGCATGTAGTATTTTGCACTCTGCACCTGGGCCACCTTTGGTCGCAGGCGCTGGATGACTTGCTGTGCTGATACCCCGCGTTCGCTCAGCGGCTTGAGCTGAATGAACATGCGGGCGGTATTCTCGCTGGCATTGCCGCCGGTGGCACCGGTAAACCCGACCACGGCGAAGACCGCAGGGTCGGTGAGGACGACTTGGGTGAATTCGCTCTCGATCTCCTTCATCGCGTCGAACGAGATGTCCTGGCGCGCTTCCGCCTGCCCGAAGATGAATCCGGTATCCTGCTCAGGGAAAAATCCCTTGGGGATATAGACGTAGAGCGTGCCGGTGGCGACGATGAGCGCCAGTGTCGAGGCAAGCATCGAGCGCTGATGCCGGAACACCCAGTTGAGCCCGCGATCGTAGCGCCTGATCAGCCACTGCCAAAAAGCCTCGGCGGCCTGGTTGAAGCGTCCGCGGCCATGCTGGCTTTCGCGCGTTAAGAACAGGGAGCACATCACCGGGGTAAGAGTGAGCGAAATGAACCCCGACACCAGGACCGCCGTGGTAACTGTCAAGGCGAATTCCCGAAACAACCGGCCGACGATGCCGGCCATGAATATCAGCGGGATGAATACCGCGACCAGCGAGAAGGTGATCGATATGATCGTGAAGCCGATCTGGCCTGCCCCTTTGAGCGCGGCCTCGAAAGGTCGATCGCCCATTTCGAGATAGCGAACAATGTTTTCGATCATCACGATGGCGTCATCGACCAGGAACCCGACCGCAATGGTCAACCCCATCAACGACAGATTGTCGAGGCTGTAGCCTAGCGCATACATCACGCCGAAAGTGCCCACGAGCGACAGCGGAACCACGACGCTCGGGATGACAGTGGCCCAGAAATGGCGGAGGAAGAGGAAGATCACCACCACGACCAGCCCCATCGTGATCAGCAACGTGAATTCCACGTCCTGGACCGACGCGCGGATGTTCTCCGAGCGGTCGGAGACGAGCTCGACATGGACCGAAGGCGGGAACGACGCCAGCAGCGTTGGCATCATTGACTTTATCTGGTCGACGACCGCGAGGGTGTTGGCGCCAGCCTGACGCCGAATCAGCAGCAATTCCCCCTGTTTGCCGTTGAACCAGGCGCCGGTTCGTGGCAGCTGCGAGGAATCGATGACCTGCGCAACATCCGAGACCTTTACGGGTGCGCCGTTGCGATACGCCACGATCACGTTGCGGAACGATTGCGCGTCGAACAGCTGATCGTTGGTGTCGATAGTCACCTGTTGGTGCTCGTTTTCCAGGTTGCCCTTTGGCTCGTCCAGCGTCGCGTTGTTTAGCGCAGCGTGAACGTCCTCCAGGCCAATGCCGCGCGACGCCAAGGCAAGCGGGTTTGCCTGCACGTGCACGGCGTATGGCTGTTGCCCAGCGATGTCGACCTGGGACACGCCGCTGACCGTGGACAGCTTCTGCGCCAAGATCGTGTAGGCGTAGTCGTCCAGCCGATAGATCGGCAGCACGTTCGACGAGACGGCGTAGATGAGAATTGCGCGTTCGGCCGGATTGGTCTTTCGGTAGGTCGGCGGATTGGGCAGGTCCTTGGGCAACAGCCCGCTCGCCGCGTTAATGGCGGTCTGCACGTCGCCAGCGGCGCCATCAATGTTTCGGCTCAGGTCGAACTGCAAGGTGATGCTGGTTGAGCCAAGACCGCTGGTCGAAGTCATCTGGGCGAGGCCGGGAATAGCGGCGAATTTCTGCTCCAGCGGCGTCGCCACCGAAGAAGCCATCGTGTTGGGGCTTGCCCCCGGGAGCTGCGCGGTCACTGTTATGGTGGGGAAATCAACGGTCGGCAGCGCGGCGACCGGCAACAGCTGATACGACGCCAGGCCGAATACCAAAATTCCGGCCATCAGCAGGGACGTCGCAATCGGCCTGCGAATGAAGGTCTCCGACACGTTCATCGGTCAACCTCCGCTGCGGATTCCATCGCTTGCTGCCCGGCCCGATGGCGCGATCTTGGCGCCGTCCGTGAGGCGATACTGGCCATCCACCACAACACGATCGCCTGCGGTCAGGCCCTGCTCGATGACGGCACGGCCATCCTGCGTCGCCCCGATCTTGACGCTTCGTCGCTCCACGGTATCGTCGGGCTTGATTGCATAAATGTAGGCGCCGTCCGGGCCCTGCATCACCGTTGGCGCCGGCACCGTCACGGCATTCTGGCGCGTCGAGAGGATCAGCCGGGCATTGACGAACTCGCCGGGCCACAGCCGCTCGTCGGCGTTGGCGAACGTCGCCTTGAGGTGAATGGTGCCGGTGGCAACATCGATCACGTTGTCGATCAGGGTGAGTTTACCCTCCGACAGCTTGGTCATGTCGTCGCTCGCATAGGCGATGACGTCGAGCTGCTGCTTAGCCTGGTTCTGCCGGATCTGGTCTATGAACTCTTGCGCCACCGTGAAGCTGACGAACGCGGGCTTGATCTGCGCTATGGTGACAAGCGGTGTGTTCTGGCTTGCCTGGATGATATTGCCGGGATCCACCAGGCGCGCCCCGGTGCGGCCGTCGATCGGCGAACGGATCTGAGCATAATCGAGGTTGAGCTGGGCGATATCGATCGTCGCCTGGTCGGCAGCGACGCCGCCCTGCAGCTGTCCCACTGTTGCTTTCTGGTTGTCATAGGCCTCCTGCGTCTGCGTCCTTGACGCCAGCAGCTTGGCATAGCGATCGAGCACCAGTTGCGCGGCTTCGAGCTGCGCCTCGTCCTTCCGCTTGTTGGCTTGCGCTTGCTCCAGGGCCGCCCGGAAGGGCCGGGGATCAATCTGGAATAGCAGGTCGCCAGCCTTGACGTCCTGGCCTTCGGTGAAGAATACGTTCGTGATCTGTCCATCAACGCGAGTTTTCACCGCTACGTTCATGTAACCCTGCACGGTGCCAAGACCGCTGACGAGGACCGGGACCGTCTCAGCGGTGGCCTCGCCGGGTGTCACCGGTATTGGCGGGGGCGTCGGACCTTGTCCACTTGTCGAGTTCCGCGTGGCGATGAGAGGCCAAGCGGCGAGGCCGCCAGCCACAATTAATGCCGCAGCGGCGGCGAGAATGTTCTTCTTCACGCCTTCGCTCCCCAAATCTAGTGCCATTCGGTTCAAAAGCCGGACTCTCATGGGAGCCCGTGGTGGCTGACTTTCTGACTAACGCAAACGGCCGGGGTCCCGTTGCCACAGAGCCGCCATGCGCAACAAAAGTCTGTGTGGCCTTTTCGTCGTCAATGGCTCGCAGCTTTGGCAATACTGTTTGATTTAATGTTTGGATGTTGCCGCGACCTGTCGCGGTGACATGAAATATAATTCATTCGAGTCACGTGCTTGTGAATACGCCCTTTTTCGATGCTTCGGAGCGACCTTCCGAAGCACCAGCGTAAAATCGCAGCCGATTGTGGCGTTAGCGATGAGCCGCGCAGTCAGCCCGATTCACTGACTGGTTTGACCTTGCCGATACTCCGCGACTCGGTTTCTTTCGCAAGCTTATTGTAGGCGTCGGCCGCTCCTGTCATGCAAGCCTTGGCCTTACGATCCGTGGTCTTTTCTGCATTCAAACGCATCTTATTTGAACGGGAGCGCCAATGATTTGGATCGTTGATGAGCTCACGAAGTTGCCGCATTGCCATCTCCGTTGCTTCCATGTTCGACCATTGCTGCTCAAATAGCATGTGACGGAGAGATCGCGATGACAGCACTGAACACGAATTTTTGTAGAGTTGTTTCATCAGCTGCTGACGCTAAACCGCGTTCTTTCCTCATTATTTGTCGAGTTGCTCGAAGCGCAGACCTGCAATGCGTCCATCTCCATGAAACAGGTGGCGCCCTTCTGCGTTTGTGTCGGACTAAGTCACATTTGGTTGCATATTTGTAGGGTGGTGCACATAGGAGGAGCAATCATGAAGATGAAATGCCTTCCAGTTGTCGCCTTCGTCCTTGTGAGTTTGCCGCTCGTGGCGCACGCACAAGGACCCATTCGCGGAGCAGAAGAAGGCGCGGCCGCAGGCGAAAGGGCGGCTGGACCTCTCGGGGCGATTGTCGGTGGTACCATCGGCGCCGCAGCCGGTACAGTTGGCGGCGTCTTGGGCGTCGAGGAGCGACCGCAGTTTCGCGAATACGTCATACGTGAGCACTACCCGTCGTTCAGGTACGGCAGCGAGGTGCGCGTCGGCGCGGTACTGCCCGGAGATGTAGCGCTCTACGCGGTGCCCCGCGAGTATCGTGTGGCGCCGCGGTACCGATATGCAATCGTGAACGATTGGCCGGTAATTGTGGAGCCGCGCAGCCGTCGCATCGTACAAATCGTTGAATAGTCCGCATGGTATCGCACGGGGCGGCCCAGGCCGGCCCCGTGTGTCAAGTGCCACACAGACGCTCAGCAGAGGAGCTGCACCATGTTGCGGTGCTGCTGTCACGGCTTGTGCGCGGATTTTGAGCGTTTTTTTCACGCGCGACTGTCGCGTAGCCAGCACCGGCCGATCATGTCGGCCGTTGATTATTTCGAGGGCGCCGCACAAGCGAATGCCTTCCGTCGACATAGCGGCCTTAAAAGACCCCCCAAACCCACAAGCCAAACAGGCACCTGTTGCCAAGGTTGGCCCTGGCGGCGAGGTCGACTGAACTCATTTGGGTAGCGGCATCGCGAAGATCAGAGGTCATTCTCTTTCAAGGGAGGTTGCTCCTGCACGAGAACAGCTTTTTCCGCCCGCCAGCTCCGGCGCCGCAGGCCGGGCCATTAGGGCCGCTCTCATTCTTGAGAACGCTATGGAATAACCCGATCGAAGCGTGGAGCAGCGGACATTTCGAACGCACAGTCGTGATGACCCGGCTTCCGCTAGGCGAAGTCGCCGTCATCAATGATCCCGTTGCCATTCGCCGGGTGCTCGCCGACAACCGCGACAACTATCCCAAGGACGGCTTCCAAAAGCGGATGCTCGCAGTATTGAGCAACGGGCTGCTCACTGCGGAGGATGCTCAATGGCGCGTACAGCGCCGTACGCTCACGCCGATTCTCGCGCTCAGGAACGTGAGGAGCTTC